>Ga0187784_10000195_pt1 | contig 41311 bp, 41 predicted proteins | sample 1015_SJ02_MP15_2_FD_132964 | JGI IMG/M metagenome (GOLD analysis project Ga0187784, IMG submission 132964) | Tropical peat soil microbial communities from peatlands in Department of Meta, Colombia - 1015_SJ02_MP15_20_MG | ecosystem: Environmental > Terrestrial > Soil > Wetlands > Peat | place... | reverse complement strand
GAAGGCGGACATGATCTCGCGAAAACGCGGATTGGGCGCGCGCGCAAGCTCGCTCAGCACCGCTGTGGTGACGTCCTTCTCGTTTTCGATGATCATGATCCCGCTCCGCAAGCAGATCCCTGCCGGCCGCAGCGAGGATTTTAAGAGATCGTCCGCGGCAGCGCCACGCAGAGCCCGCGCGCTGCGAAAAGCGCGGTAAGCTCACATGAGGCCGAGTTCGCGCAGCTCGCGCCGCAATTTCTCCGGCATGGCGGCGGCGCCCGGCGCCGCCTTCTCAAGGTCGCGCGGGGCGTCCTTCGCCGCCAAGTAGCGCCAGCCTTGGAAGGCGCGGTGAGGACGCGGGGCGACCAGAACCACCTTGGGATCGAGCACGATCGCGCAGCGGCCGACGCCATCCTTGTCGCGGAACGGCCTTAAGTCGCGGATGCGCTGGCGGCATGCGATCTCGCCGCGGATCACCCAATAGAGCGAACCGCCATCGACGAGTTCGGCCGTGCGTTTGGGTACCATGCGCGTTCGGTGGACGTGTTCCGGCTTTTCGCCGCGTTTGCGCTTGTCCTTAAGCCTCTGCTTGATCCAACCTTGAAGTTCGCGGACCGAGTCGCAGCCGACACAAAGCTTGATGAGATGCAGCGCCATCCGCGCACGTTATCCTTCCACGGTCGGTTCGATCACCATGATCTGCGCGCCTTCCACAACTTGCGCGCCCGCATCGACCACAACGTCCACGACGACGCCGACAAAGGGCGCACGCAGCGTATGCTCCATCTTCATCGCCTCGATCACCGCAAGCCGCTGGCCGCTGACAACCGCATCGCCAGCGCGGACGAAAAGTTCCAGCAACTTGCCGTGCATCGGCGCCTTGACGACGCCGTCGCCGGAGCCCCCTTCCGCCGCCGCGGCGGAAACATCCCGCAAGCGGACACGCGTCTGCCGACCGCCGCGGACGATATAGGCCTCATCGTGCGCTTCGAACATGCTGGCGTCGGTTGCCGGCCCCGTGCCGCCGATCGCAATACTCATGCCGTCCTTGTCATAGGTGACCGCCGCATCGATGCCCTCGCCGTCGACGAGGACCGGAACGGTGATCGAACGCGTGCCGCTGAACTGAAACCCATCGCGAGCCGCCCAAGGGGAGTGAGATTTCGCGGATTCTTCGACCGACGGCATTCTTTCCGCAGCATCTTTTCGCGCAAGCAGGCGCGCGACGCCGAGCGCGGCGGCGGCACGATCAACGCCGTGCGGAGCGCCGCCGAGCGCGGCGAGATTTCGATCGATGAAACCGGTATCGACCTTGCCCTCGCGGAAGGCGGGAGCGCGGCAGAGCGTCCCGAGAAAAGCCACGTTGCTGCGCACGCCGGCAATCAGGGTGCGATCCAGCGCGCTCTGCATTTGATCGAGCGCGGCGTCGCGCGTCGGCGCGTGCGCGATGAGTTTGGCGATCATCGGATCGTAGAACGGCGTCACCTCGCCGCCTGCCTCGACGCCGCTTTCCACCCGCACGTCGCCGGGCAAGGCGAGCCCCAAGATCGTGCCGGTCGACGGCAGAAACCCGTTCTCCGGGTCTTCGGCATAGACGCGCGCCTCGACCGCGTGTCCGTCGAAGCGGATCTGCGCTTGCGTCAGCGGCAACCTCTCGCCTGAGGCGACCTGGAACTGCCAAGCGACGAGATCGAAACCGGTGACCGCCTCCGTGACCGGATGCTCGACCTGCAGCCGCGTATTCATTTCGATGAACCAGAAGGCGTCGGGCCGCAGTCCCTCGGTGCCATCGGCCACGAACTCGACCGTGCCGGCGCCGATATAGCCGACCGCCTTTGCCGCCTCGACGGCGGCGGCGCCCATTTTCGCCCGCAAACTTTCGGTCATGCCGGGCGCCGGCGTTTCCTCGATCACCTTCTGGTGGCGGCGCTGCAAGGAGCAGTCGCGCTCCCCGAGGTGAATGGTGTTGCCGTGTTTGTCGGCAAAAATCTGGATTTCGATGTGGCGCGGCGCCGTGATGTATTTTTCGATGAGGACGCGGCCGGAGCCGAACGCCGCCGCCACTTCGCGTACCGCGCCCTCAAGTGCCGCTTCGAAGTCAGCCGCCTTGTCGATCCGGCGCAATCCGCGGCCGCCGCCGCCCGCCGCCGGTTTTATCAGCACCGGATAACCGATCGCGTCGGCCTGCTTTTTGAGGAACTTGGCATCCTGCCGTTCGCCGTGATAGCCGGGCACGACCGGAACGCCCGCTTTCTCCATGAGTACTTTCGCTCGATCCTTGAGTCCCATGGCACGGATCGCTGCGGCGGGCGGCCCGACGAATGCAAGACCGGCCTGCGCACAGGCCTCGGCAAAATCCCCGCTCTCGGACAAGAAGCCGTAGCCGGGGTGAATACACTCGGCGCCGGCCTTCCTTGCGGCTTCGATCAGCCGCCCGACTGAAAGATAGCTTTCGCGCGGTTCAGCGGGACCGATGAAGTAGGCCTCGTCGCAAAGCCGCGGATGCAGCGCCTTTGCATCTGCTGCCGAGTAAACAGCGATCGTGCGCATACCGAGCCGTTTGGCGGTACGCGCGATGCGGCAAGCGATTTCGCCGCGATTAGCAATGAGCACTGAGCTGAGCATGACGTTGGATGCGCGAACGCCGTTCGTCTTGGCTTCAACTCATTGCGCCCGTGCCGGCGGGTTCGCGGGCGCCGCCGAAGGCGAATTGAGCTGAAGCGGTGCCGTGCCGGCGGGCGCGGCAGCCGTCTGCGGGGACGGCGGAGGGGGTACCGGCTCCGGCCAGATCGGTTCAGGTGTCGATGAGTTTGACGAAGCGGACTGAACGGCAGCCGGCGCAGAAGAATTGCCGGTTTGCTTGCGCGTGCGTCGCGACGACGACGCGGCAGGTTGCGGATTTGGATTGGCTGCGGCAGCGGCCGCCACCCCCGGCAAGACCGGCCCGGCGGGCTCCGGGTTCATGATGCTCACCGCCGGAATCGACGCCGCCGTCGGAAAATCGATATTGATCATTTTGCGTGGACCCTGCGTATTCGACGAAGTCGCTGCGCTCGGGAGTGACTGCGTTCCGTCGGCAACCGTGCCTTCCGGCGCCGCAGTCCAAAGCGCCACGTAATGTTCCAAATACTGATCGAGCGTCCGCGCCTCCATATTGGCGCGCACCCGGCTCACATCGCCCAACAACGCAAGCGCTTTGCAATCGTGGCTCGTGCAACCGTCGCGCGTCGCAAGCAGATGGGCGACGAACCCGAAGCGATCGACCTCAAGCGAGCGGCGCAGCGGCGACAATACGTTTTCGATGTCCGCGCCGTCGCGCCCCGCATAGGCGACCAAGCTCGAGAGGAGGGCTAAGCGCGCCGCGACGTAGGAGGAAGCAGAAGCCACGCTTGCCGCGGAGATGAAGAGCGCTTTCTCACACGCCGCTTCGACGTTTTCGCCGACCAAGGCATCAAGGCACGCAAGCGGCGAGCCCGGAGAAAGGGTTCGTGCGTTCAGTTCTTGCGCGCGCAGTTCCAAGGCTTGGCGCTCGGCATTGTGATTGTCCCAATCGGCGCGATCGAGGAAAGCCCATGTCATCGCCGCGCCAAGCGCGGCGCCGCCCATGATGAAAACCGCGCGCTGCGCGGCGCCGACCGCCACGTTCGACAGCGGTCGAAACAACGCGAGTGCGCAGAGGACAACGAGCAGAGCGGCAGACCCGGCCGCAACCCACAGGCGCAACGCCGAGATTCCGATCTCGGAATCAATGCCGAGCATCAACCCACTCCGCTTCGGACAAGGCCGCCTCCCCCCGGGAAGTATGACGCAGCGGTCCCGGAGACGCCAGTCCTCAACAATATTCGGATTGCTGCGCCGTCATGCTCCCGCGCCGGCGCTCGGCAAGGTGCCCGCGATCAGTGTTCGAGTTCGAGCTGGCTTTCTTTGGCAACGCGCTCAAACGCTTCGCCGGGATTCTTGATCCGGTACTGATAATCATCGCCGTCGGACGGCAGCAGCTTGACGACTTTGTAGGTTCCGCTGGCGCCGGGACGGCTGATGGGGCTCGATGTGTACAGCACCGTTTGGCCGACGCGGAATTTATGCGCGCGCAACATCGGGCCGCGCAAAGCCACTTGCGCAACCACAGTTGCAATCTGCACAGCGGTGTTCGGCTCCGATTTGCCGGAAACTTGCCGCGAAACAGCCTTGCGAACAACCCGCTGCCGGCTTGTTTTCGCCGGTCGTCTTTTCGCTGAACGTTTATTCATGGAACTGCACTATATAGGCAATCAGCGCCCGGAGCAAAAAATATAGTGTCGCGGAACGGGTTTTGCGACGCTCATTTTCGGCAAATGATTAAGACGAAATATCTTTTACATTCAATACGATGTGGTTCTGTCTTACAGCAAGCTAGCATCCCGGGGTTCAGGCTTGACGTCGCCAGCCGCCCCGCTCATCGGCCTGCCAGTAGGTCACCTCAAAACCGGCCGATTTTGCCTCGCTCCAGCGTGCACGCGCTGCCTCGACCGCCTCGGGATCGTCACCGTCAAAAAGCAAGACCACGCGCTGATAAGCGGAGGCGTCAGCGGGCATGGCTGCGGCTTCGATGAGGAAGCGCACGACGGCGCCGTTCGGATTGTCCGCGTTGAGGGTCAGTACGATCGGCTGCCGAACGGCGTCGGGGTCGCGCCAGGTCCCGTGCGGCAGAAAGGAATCGTCGCGCCAGGTCCACAAATGCGCGTCGAGCGCCTCGACACGTTCTTCTGAGGAGGCTTGCACCACGACGCGCCAGCCGCGATCAAGCGACTTCTGCAACAGAGCCGGCAGAACCTGCTCCGGCGTTTGTCCCTTCAGGTGATAAAAGAGAATTTCGGTCATATGAACGGGCAATGCTGCAATCAGCGCTCGTAATGGTCCTCGACAAGACGGTCGAGCAGGCGCACGCCCCAACCGGCGCTCCAGCTCTTGTTGATGTCGGTTTGCGGCGAGCCAAGCGCGGTACCGGCGATGTCGATATGGACCCATGGCGTTTTGCCGACGAAACGCTGGAGGAATTGCGCCGCCGTAATCGAGCCGGCCCAGCGTCCGCCGCTGTTCTTCATATCGGCGAATTTCGAATCGATGATCTTGTCGTATTCGGGCCCGAGCGGCATCCGCCATACCTTTTCGCCGGTCGCGTCCCCGGCTTTCGCCAGGCGTTCGACGAGCTTGTCGTCGTTGGAGAACAGACCGGCATACTCCTGACCTAGCGCGACCATGATGGCGCCGGTAAGCGTCGCCAGATTGATCATGAATCGGGGTTTGAACCGCTTATTGACGTAATGCAGCGCGTCGGCCAGCACGAGACGACCTTCGGCGTCGGTGTTGATGATTTCGATGGTTTGCCCCGACATGCTGGTGACAATGTCGCCCGGCCTTTGCGCCCGGCCGTCAGGCATATTTTCCACAAGCCCGATGACGCCGACCACATTGACCTTGGCCTTTCGTGCGGCAAGTGCGTGCATGAGGCCGACGACGCAGGCTGCGCCGGCCATGTCGCCTTTCATGTCCTCCATGCCCTGCGCCGGCTTGATCGAAATGCCGCCGGAGTCGAAGCAGACGCCTTTGCCGATGAACGCAATCGGATCGGCGCCGCGCTTGCCGCCGTTCCAGCGCATGACGACGAGCTTCGGTTCATGCGCCGAGCCTTGCCCAACGCCGAGCAGGGCACCCATGCCGAGCTTCTTCATCGCTGCGACGTCGAGGACCTCGACGACGACGCCGAGCTTTCGCAATGCCGACGCGCGGCGGGCAAACTCTGCCGGATAGAGCACATTGGCCGGCTCGTTCACAAGATCGCGTGCCAGCACGACGCCATCGGCGACACCCATCGCGCGGGTCCAGGCCTTCTCCGCAGCGGTCGGGTTGGCGCAGGCGAAATTTACTTCGACCTTGGCCGCGCGCTCCTCGCCTTCCTTGCGCTTGGTCTTGTAGCGGTCGAAAGCATACGCACGCAGCCGTGCACCGAGCGCCAGATCGGCGATCTGGTCGGCTTTCAACGCGCCCGCCGCAAATTCGGCAACGATCGTCGCCTGCGTTGCGGTGCTCGGCACTTTGCCCATCGCGACTCCGCCGAGCTTGACCACGTCACGACCCTTGAGGTCGCGCTCCTTGCCGGTACCGACCATGACCAGGCGCGGCACATCGAGGCCGACAGGCGTGATGATTTCGAGAGTCGATCCGTTCTTGCCGGTGAAACGGTCCGCGGCCGCGGCACGACGGTGAAGGTCGCCGATCGGCGACAAGATCTTTTGGGTCGCGGGGCCGAGCTTGAGGCCGTCTGCACAGAACGTAACAAGAACTCCCCGCGGGCGGTCGAAGGGAGTAAAGCCGATCTTGAGGAGGGCGGGCATGGTTCGTTCTTTCTCGCGCAGGTCAGCAACCTCGTGACCGACATATGAACCGGACCGCCCGATGGTGCAAAGTGTCTTGCGGCGGGTGAGAGCGATGCTCGCCGCCCCCTTCGGAATGAATGTGTTAACCCTTTGCTTCGCAAGTTCAACGACTTTGCCTTGGCGAGGCCATTTTGTGAAAGCATGAAATTGCTGCGTTTGGGGGAGTCGGCTCGGGCGGTAATACCGCTTTTGGGGGGCCGGGACGGCCACAGGCCCGTCAGCGGGGAAGTTCATTCCGATGGGGTCGATCGGCCGCTACATGTTTCGCACCACGATGGGTGCGTTCGTGATCACCCTTGTCACCCTGACAGTCGTGATGTGGTTCACGCAGGCGATCCGTGAATTCGACCTGATCACGAGCCAGCGGCAAACGCTTTTCGTCTTCGTCGGCATCACCGGCCTGCTCATTCCCCTGCTGGTAATGATGATCGCACCGATCGCGCTGGTGCTCGCCGTCGCGCATGTCCTCAACAAGCTGAGTTCGGATTCCGAGATCATCGTGATGAACGCAGCCGGCGTCTCGCCGTGGCGTTTGGTCGCGCCATTCATAGCCGCCGGGCTGGTGGTCTCGATCCTGGTCTCCGTCATTGCCGCCTATGTCTCACCGCTCAGCTTGCGCGAGCTGCGCGATTGGGCGACGCAGGTTCGCACCGATATCCTGACCAACATCGTACAGCCCGGACGCTTCACGACCGTAGGCGGCAATCTGACCTTTCACATTGCCGACCGGCGGCCAAACGGACTTCTCATCGGCATATTCCTCGACGACCGCAGCGACCCCAAAGAACATGCCACCTATCTCGCGGAGCAGGGCGAGATCGTGAAGAACGACACCGGGTCGTTCCTGGCGCTCGAGAACGGCAGCCTGCAACGCCTGGAGGCAGGCCAGCACGATCCGCATATCGTTACCTTCGGGCGCTACGCCTTCGACCTGTCAAAATTCACCGGCGGTCCGCAAAGCATCACCTATAACGTGCGCGAAAAATACATTTGGGAACTCATGCGGCCGCCCCCCTCGCAGCCTGACGATGCGCTGCACGCGGCACAGCTCGGCGAGTATCGCTCGGAGTTGCACGACCGCTTCGCCACCCCGCTCTATCCTCTGGCATTCGTCATTCTGGCCTATGCGTTCCTCGGCCCGCCGCAAACGACCAGGCAGAGCCGCACGCTGGCCCTGCTGGGCGTGATCGGCGCGGTGTCGGTCCTGCGCTTGATTGGCTTCCTCAGCGTCATCGTCGGCGTGCATGTGCCGAGCGTTCTCGCCCTGCAATACGTCGCGCTCATCGGCGCGATCGCCGCGGGGTTGTGGCAAATTTCGCGCGGGCAGGCCATCGAACCGGCAGCAGCGGTATCGAAGGTCGCGACCGCGGTCAGCGAACGCTTCGCCAAGGCAACGGCAGGTTGAGGAACGGACCGATGCTTGCTGGCACGCTTTCACGCTACTTCGGATTGCGCTTTCTCCGCTCGGTCACCGGCTCATTCTTCGGCGTAGTGGCGCTTGCCGCGATGATCGATTATGTCGAGCTCCTCCGTCGCAGCTCCGACTGGCCGAAGGCCACGGCGCTGGTCCTCGCCGAGATTTCGATGTTCCGCGTGCCCCAACTCTCCGAGCGCATCATGCCTTTCGCCGTGCTCGTGGGAGCGATGTCGTGCTACCTGACGCTGTCGCGCCGCCTCGAGCTGGTCGTGGCGCGTGCCGCCGGCGTTTCCGCTTGGCAATTCATCGCACCATCGATGGTCGCGGCGTTTCTGTTCGGCGTGGTCGCTACGACGATTTACAATCCGCTGGCGGCTGTGCTGCACGAACGTTCCAAACGTCTCGAAGCCGAGATGACGGGGGAACTTCCCTCCTCGGCGGCGCGCGAAACCACTGGCGGCTTCTGGGTCCGGCAGAGGAGCGCTGACGGCGCCGCCATCATCAACGCCAGGTCGAGCCGCGAACAGGGTTCGCAACTCGGCAGCGTCAGCGTCTACACCTTCGACGGCGCCGGCCAATTCCGCGAGCGGATCGAGGCAAAGAGCGCGACGCTGGAGCAAGGTTACTGGCGCTTCGATGATGCTCGCATCTATGCGAGCGGCAATCCGCCCGTGATCCAAGATACCTATCGGCTGGCCACCAACCTGACGCTCGAACAGGTGCGGGAAAGCTTTGCCACGCCTGAAACCGTCCCGTTCTGGCAGCTGCCCTCCTATATCGAGATGGCGGATCGGGCAGGATTGGTCGGCGCCGGCTATCGGCTGCAATATCAGCAGCTACTGTCGCGTCCCTTCCTGCTCACCGCAATGGTCTTACTCGCCGCGTCGGTAAGCCTGCGCTTCTTCCGTTTCGGCGGCGTGCAAAAGATGGTGCTCGGCGGGATCTCCGCCGGCTTCCTGCTGTTCGTATTGTCAAAGTTTACGGAAGACATGAGCAAAGCGGAACTTATGTCGCCGGTCATGGCGGCGTGGATTCCCGTACTGGTCGGAAGTCTCACCGGGTTTGTCGTGCTGTTGCACCAGGAGGACGGGTAGTGGTGAGTCCTGTCCGCCGTTACAGTCCCCGCTTTCGTGGTCACGTCCGGGCGAGCACAACGATCTTCGTTGCGCTGTTCGCCTTTGCCGCGACCTCTTTGCTGGTGCCCGAACGGTCATCGGCGCAGGGAGTGGCCAACCTGCTGCGTTTCCCGCCGCGGCCGCCGGCGCCAAAGCAGCCTTCGCCGGCGTCGGACGCTCCCATGCTCGTGCAGGCAACCGAGATTCGCTACGACTACACCAACAACACGGTGTCGGCGGTCGGCAACGTCCAGATTTACTACAATGGATCCACCGTCGAGGCGGACGAGGTCGTCTACGATCAAAAGACAAAACGTCTGCAGGCGCGCGGCAACGTCAGGATGACCGAGCCCGACGGCAAGATCACTTACGGCCAGTTCATCGATCTCACCGACGACTACCGCGACGGCTTTGTCGATTCACTGCGGCTCGAGACCGTCGATGATACCCGCTTTGCCGCCGCCCGCGCCGACCGCGTCAAGGGCAACTACACCGTCATGCAAAGCGGCGTCTATACGGCTTGCGAGCCCTGCAAGGACGATCCGAAGAAACCGCCGCTTTGGCAAGTCGAAGCGGCCCGGATCATCCACGACAGCAGCGAAAAGATGATTTATTTCGAGGATGCTCGCGTCGAGTTCTTCGGCGTGCCGCTGGCGTATTTTCCGTTCATGTCGGCGCCGGATCCTTCGGTCACGCGTAAAAGCGGCTTCCTGTTTCCGAACATCACCTTCGGCTCCGCCTACGGAGCCGGCGTCGAGATCCCCTATTTCTGGGCGCTGGCTCCGAATTACGATCTGACCTTGTCGACGATGGTGACCTCGCGGGAAGGAGAATTGTTCCAAGGCGTGTGGCGTCAACGCCTGATGGATGGCTCCTACTCGATCAAGGCTGCGGGCATTTTCCAGCAGGACCCCGGTTATTTCGCCAGCCGTGACGGCCCCGATAGTCCCACCGCCAACGTATTTAGGGGCGCGGTCCAGACCGCGGGCCAATTCTCCCTGACCGACAAATGGGTGTGGGGATGGACTGGGCTGTTGATGACCGACACCCAGTTCCTGTTTGATTATCAGCTTTCCCAGTTCTTGGGTTCGTTTGACCCCTTCCACACGGGCATCGCTGCGGAAGGCGTCTCTCAGCTCTATCTGACCGGCGCCAGCGACCGTAGCTACTTCGATATACGCTCGATCTACTACTACGGCTTCTCCGGCGCGGACGTGCAGGCGCAGATTCCCGTCATCCACCCGGTGCTCGACTATTCCAACGTGCTGTCGCATCCGGTGGCCGGCGGTGAGCTGAGCTACAAATTCAATCTGACGAGCCTCACCCGCGAACAAGCGGAGTTCCAGGCCATCACTCAGAATGCAGCCGTCAACGATCTGTGCGCGTCGGCAAATCCCGCGGTCGTCAATGCCAACAATTGCCTGTTGCGCGGTATGCCGGGAACGTACACGCGCGGTTCCGCCGAAGCGGACTGGCGACACACTTTCGTCACCGGCAACGGCCAAATGATCACGCCGTTCTTCGGCGTGCGTGGCGATGTCGCCGCGCTTGACATCGAGAATGTGGGAGGGGTGTCGAACTTCATCAATCCGAACGAGAGCGAGCTCGCGCGCGTCATGCCTGACGTCGGCGTCGAGTACCGCTACCCCTTCGTCGACGTGGAGCCTTGGGGCACACAGACGATCGAGCCCATCGCCCAACTCGTCCTGCGTCCCAACGAAACGCAAATCGGCAGACTTCCTAACGAGGACGCGCAAAGCGTGGTCTTCAGCGACAGCAATTTGTTCTCGATCGACAAGTTTTCCGGCTGGGACCGCGTCGAAGGCGGCAGCCGCCTCAATGCCGGTTTCCAATATACGGCGCAGGTCAATAAGGCCGGTTTCTTCAACGTTCTGTTCGGCCAGTCCTACCAAATCTTCGGGTTGAACTCCTATTCGGTCGCCGATCTCACCAATACCGGCTTACAGAGCGGCCTCGACAAGACCCTCTCCGACTACGTCGGACGCATCATGTATCAGCCGAACCAGGTCTTCCTGTTCACCGCACGCGGGCGCTTCGACGAGGCGACGTTCACGCCCGAGCGGCTCGAGTTCGAAACGCGCGCCAACTTCGATCGCTGGACGCTGCAGTTGATGTACGGCGATTACGCGCCACAGTCGGAAATCGGCTTCTTGACGCGACGTGAGGAACTCCTCGCCGGGGCCTCGGTCAAATTGACGCAGAATTGGGTCCTGCTCGGTTCTTTGCGCTACGACCTGGCCGTTCATGAATTTGATCAGACGCGGTTCGGCGTCGGATACACCGACGATTGCTTTCTCTTATCGCTGAACTACATCACTTCTTATATCTACACCGGCACAACTCCGAAGCCCAACAATGCGTTTATGCTGCAAATGAGCTTGCGCACACTCGGCCCCGACTCCCTGGCTCCAATCGCTTCGACGTTCTAAATTCCTCCCTGCGAGGCTAATATTGAACTTCGCGACAAACCAAAGGTCGGAGAAAAAAGGGCGGCAGCGCCTGATCTGCCGAGGGAGACCCAAGACGTGATGTTGCAAATCCCGCTGCACGCGCGCCGCAAGGCCTTCGCCGCGGTCGCATTAACCGCAGTGATCATGCTGGCGGCGCCGTCAGCCGCGCGCTCGCAACAGGTCGTTGTGTTCGTGAACGGCACGCCGATTACGGCGCTCGATATCGAGCATCGCAGCAAGTTCATTCAGATGAGCACCAAGAAGTTGCCGACGCGCAAGGAGGTGCTCGACGGCCTTATCGACGAGATTCTGGAGATCAGCGAGGCCAAGCGATTCAATCTCGAGGTTCCGGACTCGGACGTTGACAATTCCTACGCCAACGTTGCATCCCACATGGGTATCGACGCGCAGAAGCTGACGCAACTACTGGTAAACGGCGGCGCCAGCGAGGATACCCTGAAGCGGCGCTTGCGCGCTCAAATCGCCTGGTCCAGCCTCGTGCGCGGACGTTACAAGGCAAGCCTGGAAATCCTGGACAAGGATGTCGAAGCGCAAATCCAACTGCACAAGGCGGACGAAAGAAACAACGTGGGCTACGAATACATCATGCGGCCCGTCGTCCTCATCGTGCCGAGAGGCTCGCCCGACGCTGCCTATGAAGCGCGCAAGCGTGAAGCCGAAGCTCTGCGCGCGCGTTTTCAGAACTGCAATGACGGCATCGCCTTTGCACGCGCTCTGCCGGACGTCGCCGTACGCGACCAGGTGTCGAAGTATTCCGCCGACCTTGCGCAGCAACTGCGCGAAATACTCGACGGCACGGCGATCGGCCACCTGACGCCGCCGGAAACGACGGCGGAGGGAGTACAGATGTTTGCGGTTTGCTCCAAGAAGGAGACCAAATCGGAGACGCCGGAAATGCGGGAAATTCGCGAGCAAATGCTTCAGCAAAGGTTCGGTGCCAAGGCCAAGCGCTATCTCGATAATTTGCGGCGCGCGGCGATGATCGAATACAAGGTGCCCGAAGACAAATAGCAGTAGAAGCGCAATCGTGCAGCCATTGGCATTGACGCTCGGCGAACCCGCCGGGATCGGCCCCGACCTCACCCTTGCGGTCTGGCATCGACGCGCCGAGCTCGGCGTTCCGAAATTCTACGTGGTCGCCGACCCGGATTTTCTCGGCCGTCGCGCCAATCGGCTCCGCCTCGACATCCCCATCGCCGTGGTAACGCCGGCCGCCGCCGACGACGCCTTTTCATCCGCCTTGCCGGTGGTCGCCCTCGACGTTGCAGTCAGCGCCGAACCGGGCTATCCGGACTCTTCGAGCGCTCCGGCCGCCATCGGCTCTATCCGCCGTGCAGTCGCTGACGTGATCGCCGGCGCCGCCGCTGCAATCGTTACCAATCCGGCGGCGAAGAGCGTGCTTTATAATTGGGGTTTTGCCGAGCCCGGACACACCGAGTTCCTGGCGACGCTCTTGCAGGAGACGACCGGCAAGTCGCTGCGGCCGGTGATGATGTTGTGGTCACCGGAGCTTGCCGTGATACCGGTGACCATACACCTGCCGCTCAGAGATATCTTTGAGCATCTCTCAACCGAACTGATCGCCGAGACCGGGCGCATTGTCGCCCACGACCTTCGCACGCGGTTTCGGATCAGCCGACCCCGGCTTGCGATCGCGGGGCTCAATCCGCACGCCGGCGAAAACGGCACGCTTGGCGTGGAAGACCGCACCATCGTTGCCCCGGCGGTCGCTCGTCTTGTCGCCGACGGCATCGATGCGAGAGGCCCGCTGCCGGCCGATTCGCTGTTTCACAAACAGGCGCGCGCGACCTACGATGCCGCGTTGTGCATGTATCACGACCAGGCGCTGATCCCCATCAAAACGCTTGCTTTCGATCACGCCGTCAACGTGACGCTCGGCCTGCCCTTTGTGCGAACTTCACCCGATCACGGCACCGCCTTCGACATCGCCGGCACCGGCACCGCCGACGCCACAAGTCTCGTTGCGGCGTTACGGCTGGCGGCGCGGCTGGCAATGGCGGACAGCCCCTTGCCAATTCCCGCGTCGTGATCGCCGCACCGAACGACTTGCCGCCATTGCGCGATGTCATTCGTCGGCACGGTCTCGCCGCGAAAAAATCTCTGGGACAGAATTTTCTTCTCGACCTCAATCTCGCGGCGCGCATAGCCCGCGCCGCGGGATCTCTTGCGGACGTGACGGTATTGGAAATCGGCGCCGGCCCGGGCGGCCTTACACGCGCGCTTTTGACGCTCGGCGCCGCTCGCGTCATTGCGGTCGAACGCGACGAGCGCGCCCTCGCGGCCCTGCGGGAGATCGGCGAACGTTATCCAGGCCGTCTCGATATCGTCGTGGCGGACGCGCTCGCGTTCGACCCGCGCCCCCTGCTCGATCACAGGCCCGTGCGCATCGTCGCCAATCTGCCCTACAATATCGCCACGGCTCTGCTCACCTCGTGGGTGTGCGCCGAACCGTGGCCGCCCTGGTACGATGCCGCCATCCTCATGTTCCAGCGCGAGGTCGCCGAGCGCATCGTTGCCGCACCCGGCTCGAAAAACTACGGGCGGCTGTCCGTGCTCGTGCAATGGCGTTGCGAGGCGCGCATTCTTTTCGACGTCAATCCCGCGGCATTCGTGCCGCCGCCGAAGGTGACCTCCTCGCTGGTGCGTCTGTTGCCGCGAGCGGCGCCGCTGGCTTGCGATCGCAAGCTCCTGGAAACCGTAACCCAAGCCGCGTTCGGGCAACGGCGCAAGATGCTGCGTCAGAGCCTGCGTTCGCTCGGCGTCGATACGGCCGCTCTTCTTGCAACCGCCGGCCTCAGCCCGACCGCGCGGGCCGAGGATATTCCGGTAGCCGGTTTTGTGTCGCTCGCGCTGGCTCTCGCCGAGCAGCGCGGTCTCGGGCATGATGTCGGCACCTGATTGCCCGGGAGACCAAAGCCACCATGAGCAAAATGCGCCGCCAGTCGCTTGTTGCCTACGGGCAACCCCTCTGTGAAACCGTCGTCGATTGTCCCAATCCGCGCGGCGCCGAAGTGCTGGTGCGCATCGAGCGTTGCGGCGTGTGTCATTCCGACCTGCATCTCCAGGACGGCTACTTCTCGCTCGGTGGCGACAAGAAGCTCGACGTCAGCGCCGGCCGCACGCTGCCTTTCACGCTTGGTCATGAGATTACCGGCGTGATCGAGGCGGCGGGAGAGGAAGCGCGTGACGCTGTCGTCGGCCGCCGTGCGGCGATCTATCCCTGGATCGGCTGCGGGACCTGCCCGACCTGCCTCGGCGGTGAGGAGAACTTATGCTCGAACCACCGGCATCTTGGCATCGCCGTCGACGGCGGATTCGCCACGCATGTCCTCGTACCGCATCCGCGCTATCTCCTTGACTACGCGCCGATCGCGCCTGCCTTTGCAGGTCCGCTCATGTGCTCGGGCCTGACCGCCTACGCAGCGCTCAAGCGGCACACCGGTCGGCCGGAGCGCGGTCCGGTGCTTCTCGTCGGCCTCGGCGGTGTCGGCATGATGGGGCTTGCGATTGCCCGCGCGCTCTTTCGCGAAGCCACGATCGTCGCCGATATCGATGCGGAGAAGCGGCAGGCGGCGCTCGCGGCCGGTGCGGCGCAAGCCTACGACCCAACCGATCCGCAGGCTCGCAAAGCAGTGATGGCGGCGACCGGCGGCCTCCTCGCGGTTTGCGATTTCGTCGGTTCCGAGAAATCGCTGCAATTTTCGACCGGCCTGTTGGCGCGCGGCGGCAAGGTCGTCGTAACCGGCCTTCTCGGCGGCAGTTTTTCCATCGGCGCGGCGATGTTCGCGATCAAAGCAATGACGATCGAGGGAACGCTCACGGGCACGCTCGCTGAGGCTCGCGAACTCCTTGACCTCGTGCGGGTAAAAAAGATCGCGCCGATCCCGACCCGCGCCCGTCCGCTCGAACAGGCGCAGGCGGCGCTCGACGATCTGCGCGCCGGCCGCGTTGTCGGCCGCACCGTGCTGACGGTGTAGGAATCTATTTTCGCGCCGCTTCGCCGTCCCACGCGGCGACAACGCCAAGACCGACGGCTCCCAGCAATCCCCCGAGAATGATACCGATCGGCATGAAGGTGAGAAACACCAACATGCCGGAATATCCTTCAAATGAACTTGTCCGGAAGATCTGGGTCCAAAGAAATCCGGCGCCGACGCCGAGCACCGCGCCTGCGATCGCTCCCAGAACAAGACCAATCAGCGCGAGTGATATGACTTTCATCATGTCCTCGGCCTAGCTGGAGCACGGGCCCAGCCGCAGCCTCACAACTTCGCCTGCAACGCGCGCACGAAACCGGAGAGGCCCACTTGCCGTTCGCGCTTGAGCCGCTCCGCCGCGAGGATGGCCCTCACTTCAGCGAAAGCTTCCGCTTTATCGCGGTTGACGATGACATAGTCGTATTCCGGCCAGTGGCTCATTTCGTCGGCGGCCTTGGCCATGCGCGAACCGATGATGGCTTTGCTGTCCTGGGCACGACGCTTAAGCCGACGTTCCAGCTCCTTGACCGTCGGCGGCAAAATAAAGACGCTGACCAGATCGCTGCGCACCTTCTCGCGCAACTGTTGCGTCCCCTGCCAATCGATATCGAATAGGACGTCGCAACCCGCCTGCAACGCTCGCTCTACCGGCCGGCGCGGCGTGCCGTAGCGATGGCCGAACACCTCAGCCCATTCTAGAAGCTCGCCCGCCTTCACCATCGCCTTGAACCGCGCAAGATCGATGAAATGATAATCACGTCCATCAATCTCGCTCCGGCGCTGCGCCCGCGTCGTCACTGAAACCGAAAGCTCGACATTATGATCGGCCTTCAGCAGCATGCGCGAAAGCGTGGTCTTGCCTGCGCCCGAGGGTGAGGACAACACCAGCATAAGGCCGCGACGCGCGACTTTCGTTCGATTTTGCCCCCTGCGCGACATATCCTATTCCACGTTCTGGACTTGCTCGCGGAATTGCTCTACCGCGGCCTTGAGTTCCAAGCCGATATTGGTGAGCTCGACATCGTTGGCCTTCGCACACAGCGTGTTGGCTTCGCGGTTGAGTTCCTGCGCGAGAAAATCCAACCGGCGGCCGACCGGTCCGCCCTGGTCGATGAGAAGCCGCGCCTGCGCCACATGCGCCGCGAGGCGGTCGAGTTCCTCGCGTACGTCTGCCTTGGTCGCAATCAAGATGGCTTCCTGATGCAGCCGATCAGGGTCGAAACGCTCGGACTGCGCCAAGAGCGTGGCGACCTGTTCGGCAAGCCGCACGCGGATGGCCTCAGGGCGCCGGCTCGGCACGCGTTCGGCCCGTTGCGCCAGCGCGGCGATTTCTCCTAGTCGCGTCGCCAGAACGCGGCCGAGCGCAGCCCCCTCACGGCGGCGCATCTCGGCAAGCTCACCGAGCACCTCGGCAAAGCCGGCAGTTGCCGCCGCCTCGGCGCTGCGCCGTTCCTCCGCGCCTTCTTCGGCGTCGGCAACCTCGATCACGCCTTTGAGGGCGAGCAGACCGTCGAGCGACGGCGGCGACGCTTCGATGCGCGGCGCAAGCTCTCGCATCGTCGTCAGAATCGCCTCGAGCACGGCCGCGTTGATGCGCACGACCGGTTGGACGCCGGAACGCTCCACCGTCAAGCCCGCTTGAATAGAGCCGCGCGCAAACCGCTCGGCGGCCAAAGCGCGTGCCGGCGCCTCGAGGGCATCCCAGCCGGACGGCAGGCGAAGCCGCAGATCAAGGCCCTTGCCGTTGACCGACTTAACCTCCCAGGTCCAGCCATACGAGCCGCTGACGCCGTGGCCGCGAGCAAATCCCGTCATGCTCGACAGCGCCATAGAACGTGGTCCCGGTGCGAGAGCTGTGAGAATTGGCGCCGAACTTAGCGGCGGCTCTTCTCAGTCACAAGGGCGATGACGCGCTAATGCGTCGTTTGTGGAGTTTGGTTGTGGTGCGTCGTCGTACGGCGCGGCTGCGCCGCCGCAGCTGGCGGAGTCGCAGCGGCTTGCGACGGCGGGGCGGAGAGCTGCGTATCCGCGGGGGCTTGATCCTTCTGGTCGGTTTCGATTGCCCGCAGCCGCGCGACGTTCTTCTGATGCTGCTCGTAGGTTTCCGCGAAAGCATGGCCTCCGGTGCCGTCAGCGACGAAATAGAGTTCGCGCGTGCGCGCCGGATTGGCTGCGGCCTCGAGCGAAGCGCGGCCCGGATTGGCGATCGGTCCCGGCGGCAATCCGTCGATCTGATAGGTGTTGTAGGGCGTCGGCTGATCGATCTCGCTTTTCATGATCGGCCGGCCAAGCGTGCCCTTGCCGCCGACCAGTCCGTAGATGATGGTCGGGTCCGATTGCAGCCGCATCTTTTGTTTCAGCCGATTGACGAACACCGCGGCGACGCGCGTGCGCTCCTCCGGCTTGCCGGTTTCCTTCTCGACCAGAGAGGCGAGAATGACGAGCTGGTCGGGCGTCTTGATCGGCAGATCGGGAGAATGGCGCTCCCAGATTTCCTTGAGGACGCGCTGCTGCGCCTGTTGCATGCGCTGGATCAGCTGCTCGCGCGTCACCCCGCGCGTAAAGTTGTAGGTGTCGGGCAATAACGTGCCTTCGCGGGGGATTTCCTTGATGTTGCCCGTCAGGATGTCGTCATCGAGGAGGCGCGCGACGATCTGTTCGGAGGTCAGGCCTTCGGGGACGGTAAGCTGATGCGCCACCACGCGACCCTCGACGATTGTCGCAACTACATCGCGTACGCTGGCATGCGCCTTGAACTGATATTCGCCGGCCTTGAGTCCCTCGTGCGCCTTGAGCACCAACACGCCGCCAACAAACACCCAAGGCTGGTCGATGACGCCTTCGCGCACGAGCACGTCGGCGATATCGCGGATGCCGGCGCCGCGCGGGACGTTGACGACATGGTCTTCAGCTAACGGCCCGGGAGCATCGAAGCGCTGCTTGCCGACAACCAGTGCGACGCCGGCGACAATCGCCAACAGCACGAAGATGCTGATGATCGCATTGCCGATGACAACGAAAGGATGGCGCGCGCTCGCGGAGCGGCGGGTCGGCATCTCGATGGTATCCGGCTCGAGCGCGGCTCGCGGACTGCGCGGCGTGATGTGCTTGGTGTCGTTCGAACCCATGGGAGCCGCGCCAATTCCATTCGCCGGTCGTCCCGAGAGCGGCGGATATGGCTCGCCCGCGACCGGTACCGCTTTTTCGTTCGACCGCGAATATGACACAGATCCGCGCACCGATGGAGGACGCGCGGCAGGCGTTGCTGCGCCTTGCTGCTGACGCGCCGCAGCGGCGGCCGGCGACACGCCGGCACCTGCATTGGCCGCCCGGCCCGCCGCGCTGTTAACCGGTGTGCTCTTGCTCGGCTTGTCGGCACCCGCTGCGGCAAGTGGCGGGTTTTGCGCGACTGAATTATTTCGTGCCGACGTGGCGGCAGCGACCGCGCGCGGCGGATCTTCCCGGCGCGGCGACTGCCCGGCGACGGCGGGCTCCCCGCTACCAGGCGCTCCGCCGCGGGCGGTGGATTCGGGTTTGTGCGCAACACGCGGCTGCCCCTGAGGCGCGGGCGCTGTGGCGCGGCCACTGCCGTTGCGCGGCGGATCGGAACCAGTCACCGCCACGTATCCAGTTTTGCGCTACGCATGATCGGCGAAAAATATGAGCCCATCCCGGTGAACCGCGGTCCGCCGATTTCGACTGCGCGATACGACGATAGGCTCGCAATGGATCGCAAGCGCATGCTGAGCAAATATGACGAAACGGCGAGCGGCAGCACTAGTGCGGCATCCGGCGGAACACGAGCGAGGCGTTGGTGCCGCCAAACCCAAACGAGTTCGACAGCGCGACATTGACAGGACGCTTGCGCGGTTTATGCGGCACGAGGTCGAGGGCGGTGGTGACGGAAGGGTTGTCGAGATTAATCGTCGGCGGCACCACCTGATCGCGAATCGCGAGCAGGCAGAAGATCGCTTCGACGGTGCCGGCCGCCCCGAGCAGGTGACCGATCGAGGACTTGGTCGACGACATGCTGATGTTGGCCGCGGCATTGCCGACCAGCTTTTCGACGGCTTTAAGCTCGATCTCATCGCCCAGCGGCGTCGAGGTGCCGTGCGCATTGATGTAATCGATCTCCGCAGGCGAGATGTCGGCGCGGCGGATTGCGGATTTCATGCAGCGCAGCGCGCCGTCGCCGTCCTCGGCAGGAGCGGTGATGTGGAACGCGTCGCCGGAGAGGCCGTAGCCGATGAGCTCGCCGTAAATGCGGGCGCCCCGGCGCTTCGCATGTTCGTACTCTTCGAGCACGACCGCGCCCGCACCTTCGCCCATGACAAAGCCGTCGCGATCCCGGTCATACGGTCGCGAAGCGCGTTGCGGCGTATCGTTGAAGCCGGTCGACAATGCCCGACACGCCGCAAAACCGGCGAACGCCAAGCGATTGACAGGCGATTCCGTGCCGCCCGCCACCATCACGTCGGCATCGCCGAGCGCGATCAACCTGCCGGCATCGCCGATGGCGTGAGCGCCGGTCGAGCAGGCGGTGACAACGGCGTGATTGGGGCCCTTCAGCGAATGGGCGATCGACACATAGCCCGAGGCGAGATTGATAATCCGACCGGGAATGAAGAACGGTGAAACGCGGCGCGGGCCACGATCGCGCAAAAGCAGCGCCGTTTCCGCGATACCTTCGACGCCGCCGATGCCGGAGCCGATCAAAACGCCCGTGCTGATTTGCTCTTCGTATTCGCGCGGATGCCAATCGGCGTCGTCGAGCGCCTGTTTCGCCGCACCCATGGCAAAAAGAATGAAGTCGTCGACCTTGCGCTGCTCCTTCGGCTCCATCCACTCATCGGGATTGAAGGTGCCGCCCGAACCGTCCCCGCGGGGAACCTGGCCTCCGATTTTGCTGGGAAGGTCGGAGACATCGAATTTTTCGATGCGCCCGATCCCGCTCTTTCCTGCGAGCAGACGCTGCCAGGTCGGTTCGACCCCGCAGGCGAGCGGCGTCACCATACCAAGACCAGTGACGACGACCCGTCTCATCATCGGCGCTCCAAGCAGACGCCTCGGCGGCCGCCGTTTCGGTGCAACCTGCTGCCGCAATATGTGCGCGTCGTTGACGACATGCGGACATCACGCATGGCCTGCGCAATCCATGCAGCGCGGCAGACTAGCGTCGGCGATCAGCTCTTCGCGTTCTTTTCGAGGAACTTGATGGCGTCGCCTACGGTGAGAATGGTTTCGGCGGCGTCGTCGGGAATCTCGCAACCAAATTCCTCCTCGAAGGCCATGACGAGCTCGACCGTGTCGAGACTGTCGGCGCCGAGATCGTCGATGAAACTAGCGCTCTCGGTCACTTTATCGGGCTCTACGCCCAGATGCTCCACGACGATCTTTTTAACCCGCTCGCCAATATCACTCATCGTTTCCAACCTCTTCTTTCAACGCGACCCGATCAATTACGTCGCGGCCTCGTCGTGGGCGACGGCCGAAGGTCGATAGCGATACGAGGCGGACATTCGCCCCCCGCTCTCCGGCTTTCCGGCTCCCCCAGCCAAGTCACGGTCCGGTTACCACACTTCCATAGCCTTGACTAGCGCGCCGGCGCGGCATCGTCGCCATCTCTATCGCCTTCAAATCATGGCCATTCCACCGTTGACATGCAATGTCTGCCCGGTGATGTAACCCGCTTCGTTCGCGGCTAAAAAGGCGACGGCGGCCGCCACTTCCTCAGCGGTTCCGGCGCGGCCTGCCGGAATCTTCGCAAGTATGGCTTCGCGCTGTTTGTCGTTAAGCTTGTCGGTCATCGGCGTCACGATGAACCCGGGCGCAACGCAGTTGGCGGTTACGCCGCGCTTGGCATATTCCTGGGCAATCGCCTTGATCATACCGGTTATGCCGGCTTTGGCGGCGACGTAATTGGCCTGGCCGGGATTTCCGGTCGCCCCCACCACCGAAGTGATCGCGATGATGCGCCCGAAACGACGGCGCATCATGCCGCGCACGGCTGCGCGCGCGAGCCGAAAAGTGGCGGAGAGATTGATCGTGATGACTTGATCCCAATCCTCGTCGCGCAGTTGCACGAAAAGATTGTCGCGCGTCAGACCGGCGTTGGCGACGAGCACGTCGAGCTGACCCATCGCCTCCTCGGCGCGTGCAACCAGCGCATCTGTCTCGGCGCTGTCGGCGAGATTGCAAGGCAGCACGTGAACACGGCCGCCGAGATTGGCAGCGAGTTGGTCCAGGGCTTCGCGGCGCGTACCTGAGACGGCGATCGTTGCGCCCCGTGCATGCAAGATGCGGGCAATGGTGCCGCCGATCGCGCCGCTGGCTCCGGTGATCAATGCGGTCTTTCCGGTGAGTTCAAACATAGCCGTCCTCGCGAAGACGCCGAGCTCAAGCGTGAGCAGTTTTGAAGCGGGTAACGTCATCGGGGGTGCCGACCGAAGATGCTTCGGCCGTCTCCGCGATGCGCTTGATCAAGCCCGTTAGCACCTTGCCGGCGCCGAGTTCATAGAACGCGGTGACGCCCGCCCGTGCCATAAACAGAACCGATTCGCGCCAACGTACCGTGCCGGTTACCTGCTCGATCAGGCTGCGCACGATGACGTTTGGGTCGCTGATCGGCTGCGCCTGTACATTGGCGACCAGCGGGACGCAAGGCGATTTGACGGTGACCCGCGCAAGCGCATCGGCCATGGCGTCCGCGGCCGGTTTCATGAGCGAGCAATGAAACGGCGCGGAGACCGGCAACATCATTGCCCGCTTGACGCCTTGCGCCTTCGCGATTTCGACGGCGCGTTCCACCGCCGATTTTTCGCCGGACAAAACGACCTGCCCGCCGCCATTGTCGTTTGCCGCCGCGCAGACACCGACTTCCGCGGCCGCCGCGGCAATGGCTCTGGCTTCGTCGAATGTTACGCCGACAAGCGCCGCCATGGCGCCGACCCCGACGGGCACTGCCTTTTGCATGGCGCGGCCGCGCGTGCGCAGGAGCCGCGCCGCGTCGGCCAGGGTGATCGATTGAGCGGCGGCCAGTGCCGAATATTCGCCGAGCGAATGGCCGGCAACGAACGCCGCATCGCGCGCGAGGTTGATGCCGGCTTCGACTTCGAGCACGCGCAGCGCGGCGAGCGAAACCGCCATGAGCGCAGGCTGCGCATTCTCGGTAAGGGTCAGCATTTCCGCCGGTCCGCCCCATATCGTCGCGCTCAGCTTTTCTCCGAGCGCCGCATCGACTTCGTCGAAAACCCGGCGCGCCGGCGCGAAAGCGTCCGCCAGTGCCTTGCCCATACCGACCGCCTGACTGCCTTGGCCGGGAAACACGAAAGCGACTGCCATTGCCTGCCTTAACTTTCCGACTCCGAAGCCCGCAAGGTTTCGCGGCGACTTTTCACGCGAGCTTCGCCATCAAAGAAACACCAGCAAATTTATGATTTTAGTGCGGTTTCCGAATTTGACGCTGCTGCCGCGAATGTTGCCGTCCATCTTGCAGGACACTCAAAATCCAGCACCCGCGGGAGGGGCGAAAGATACCGCGATCGCGGCCGTGTCAAGGGAAAGAGCCTCCCGGTAAGAAAGCGACAACCGGGCATTGGTAGCCTTTGTTAGCCCCGACGGTGTTTTGCCAAGCACGTTATTCATGAGTTCGCGTCAATGAACCCATTCTCGCCGGTCAGCGACGCCGACCTTGCCCGTGCGCGCCAGGATCCTGCCTTTCGGCAAAGGTTGCTTGCGCAAAACCTCGAAATCCTTCTCGGGAAGCTGCAGACGCAGCGCCAAGCCTCCCGTTCCGCGGTGGCGAGCCCCGCGCAGATGCGGGAAGGCGTAATGCTCGCGGTGCGGCTTGCCGAGCTTATCCAAACGGTCCCCGACCGGTCGCGCGGCCGTTGATCTTCCTTGCCTTTTCGGACGGCCCGCGTATAAAACCTTTCTTCCGCTCGACCCCGGCCGGGGGCTGAACGGACGGCCGCCTCCAGCGCGGTAGGACCTTCCGGTCCGGCGTCCGGTGTTCCCGCCTTCAGAGCATTCGAGCCTTTCCCGAAGGGCTCGAGGGGCTTGGCGCCGGGAGCGGGCGCAGACAGAAGGGAAAGGGCACCGATGTCGCTCTATGAGCATGTCTACCTTGCGCGCCAGGACGCCAGCGCGCAGCAGGTGGATGAATTGACTGCGCATTTGAGGAGCGTCGTCGAAGGAATGGGCGGCTCGGTCGCCAAAACTGAATATTGGGGCGTGAAGTCCCTGTCTTATCGGCTGCGCAAAAATCGCAAGGCCCATTTCACACTGATGAACATCGATGCGCCGCCTGCGGCAATCAACGAGATTGAGCGGCTGGAGCGCCTCAACGAAGATGTGTTGCGCTACCTGACAATCAGGGTCGACGAGCATGAAGAAGGCCCGTCGGCGATGATGCGCCGTGCCGAACGCGACCGTGACCGCGACGAGCGCCGCGGCGATCGTCCCCGTGATCGTGATCGTGATCGCGAGCGGCGTTCCCGCGACGGCTCCGACGACGTCGAAACCGCAACGGAGGAATAACGATGGCCATGTCCCCGCAAGCGGGCGGCGCGCGCCGTCCATTCTTTCGCCGCCGCAAGAGCTGTCCATTCTCGGGCGCCAACGCGCCCAAGATCGACTACAAGGATGTAAAGCTGTTGCAGCGGTTCGTGTCGGAACGCGGCAAGATCGTCCCGAGCCGGATCACGGCGGTCTCGGCCAAGAAGCAACGCGAACTCGCCCAAGCGATCAAGCGCGCGCGCTTCCTCGGATTGCTGCCTTACGTGATCCGCTGAGCAGGGAGACGCCGACATGGAAGTGATCTTGCTCGAACGGGTCCCCCGACTGGGGCAGATGGGCGAAGTGGTTCGCGTCAAGGACGGTTTCGCCCGCAATTTCCTGCTGCCGCGCGGTAAAGCGCTGCGCGCTACGGCGGAGAACCGCACGCGCTTTGAAGCGATGAAGAGCGAGCTTGAAGCGCGCTCGCTCGCGCTCAAGGGCGAAGCCGGTCAGGTCGCTGAGAAGCTTAACGGCAAAAGCTTCACCGTTCTGCGCCAGGCCTCGGAAGCAGGCCAGCTCTTCGGATCGGTTTCGCCGCGCGACCTCGTCGGCGTACTCGCCGCCGCCGGATTCAACGTCAACCGCAATCAGGTCGCGCTCAACGCGCCGATCAAGATGATCGGCCGGCACAGCGTTCCCGTCGCGTTGCATCCGGACATCGAAACCACGATCACCGTGATCGTCGCCCGCAACGGCGATGAAGCGACGCGCATCGAGCGCGGCGAAGACATCACGCGGCTGCGTGAAGAACCGACCGCCGCGGAAGCCGCGGTACTTGCGGCGGAAGCGTTCTTCGAGCCGGGAACCGCAGAATCCCTGCGCGCCCGGGAAGGCGCCGAGGCGGAGGAAACTCCTTCGCCGCCGACGGCTGACAACGGCTGATCGCGACGCGAGCCTACTCAGTCGGGAATGTTGTCGCGCGGCACCGGCACGTTGTCGCCCGGTTCGCCCGCGGCGGCATCCGTCGGCGCCGCTGCGCTTGGATTGGCGTCTGGGCTTGGCGTCGCGGCTGGCACGGGCTCCGCGGCGACCGCAGCGGGCACATGGGCGACTGCGGCGGGCTCTGGTGCCGGCTGTGGCGTTTTCGACTCCTTACGGCGGCTTCCAGCAGCCGTCGGCGCTGCCCGCTCCTGCCGGCCGCCGTCAGGCTCCGTGGTTGAGGCGGCTTGACCGGGCTGGTCGCTGCGCACCGCCTCATTCTTCGGTTTGGCGTCCTGGTCGGTGGGCCGTTGCGGCCTTGCGGCGACGGGCTTGCCTTCTTCCGGCTTTGCCGACGACTGCTGGCGCCCGGGATGCTTGGCCGGCTTGGGCTCTTCGGCCGCCGGCGCGGCGCTGGCACGCTCCACCGCCGGCTTCTGACCACGCGTTTGCGTCGCAGCCCCGCCAGTTTCGGTGCTGCGTCCGCCGAGCACATAGGCCGCAAGCGCCGCCGCCTGCTCGCGGCTCGTCGTGTAGTGTTCGCGCAAAAAATCCGTCAGAGCGGCGCTATTCTTGCCGTTCGCGAGTCCACGCGGCGCCTTGTGGCATTCGGCACAATCGATCGCAAAGATCTGCGCGGGCGACTTACCTTGGTCGATATTGGTCTGAGCACACGCCAAGGCTGGAGCCAAGGCAGCCATCAGTCCGATCATGGGCGCGAGACACCGGGTCAACCTCAACTCCTCAAATCATGGCGGCTTGTCGGTCCATCCTTACCGCAAAACCGGCGAAATGTGAGTGGCCCATCATGGTCCCGAAAGAAGGGCCATTCTTCGGCTGCATTGCTGGTCAACGAGGATTTTGTTTTAATAACGGCAAGAAGAAAGCCCGCTGGCGCATTAACGCGGTCGAACCGGCCGGGCCGTTAGCGCAGGGCCGGACGAAGCGTCAAACGGATATCCCGTCACGGCGCCGATTGTTAGCGTGTGGAGGCGACCTTGGATTGGTTGCTATCGATATTCTTAAGACGGTTCATCCGCCAGGGGTCTTTGACGGTCACGACGGTGGCGGGCAACGTTTACACCTTTGGCGATGGCAGCGGCCCCCCGGTCGCGGTGCGCTTCACCGAAGCCAAGGCGCAACGCTCTGTCCTGCTCAATCCTGAGCTGCGAATGGGCGAAGCCTACATGGACGGCACATTCGTGGTCGAGCAGGGCTCGATCGCGGATGTTCTTGCGATCCTGCTGCGGCAGGAATTCATCGCTCCACCGACTTGGGCGGTCCCCTGGCGGCTCATGCGTTACCTGTTCCGCCGCTTGCAGCAGTTCAACCCGCGCTCCCGGTCACGGCGCAATGTGGCGCACCATTACGACCTCGACGGCAGGCTGTATGCGCTCTTCCTCGATGCCGACCAGCAGTATAGCTGCGCCTATTTCGAGGCTCAGGACCAGTCGCTCGATGATGCGCAGCTCGCCAAGAAGCGCCATCTGGCCGCCAAGCTTCTGGTCGAACCCGGCGCAAAGGTGCTCGATATCGGCTGCGGCTGGGGCGGGCTCGCCCTCTATCTCGCCGAGGTCGCCGGCGCGCATGCTAGCGGCATCACGCTGTCACGCGAGCAGCACGCCCGCGCGCAGCAGAGAGCGATCGAACGCGGCCGCGCGCAGGATGCGATTTTCCGGATCGAGGACTATCGCGACGTCGCCGGCCGCTTCGATCGCATCGTGTCGGTCGGCATGTTCGAACACGTCGGCGTCGGCTTTTACGACACCTACTTTCGCAAGTGCGCCGAACTTCTCGACGATGACGGCGTCTTTGTCTTGCATACGATCGGCCGCAGCGGCCCGCCGAGCGTGACCAATCCCTGGATCGCCAAGTACATCTTCCCGGGGGGTTATATCCCGGCATTGTCGGAAGTTCTGCCCGCGATCGAGCGCGCGCGGCTCATGGCCACCGACGTCGAAATCCTGCAGTTTCACTACGCCGAGACGCTCAAGGCGTGGCGCGACCGCTTCCTTGCGCATCGTGAAGAGGCCGAGCGGCTTTACGATGCGCGCTTCGTGCGCATGTGGGAATTCTACCTGGCGTCTTCGGAAATGGCGTTCCGCGAGAGCGACCTGGTGGTGTTCCAGATCCAGATGACCAAGCGCAAGGGCGCGGTGCCGCAAACGCGCGACTACATCGCGCGCGAGGAAACGCGGCTGCGCGCGATCGAAGCGGGCTACTCGGCGCCGTTGCGCCTGGCCGGAGAGTAGCGGCGGTAACGCCCACACGCCAAAAGGGCGCACGTCAAGAGCGAACGGCGTCTGTCAACGGGCGCATTTTTGCGTTCAGTGGTTAACGGGGAAAGCCGCAATGAGGATTTCCCATCGCGCGGCGGCTCGATTATCGACGATACGTTCGTGGTTTAAGTGCAACGGTTGCGAATCCCCCAGATTGGCGCTGTCGTTGAGTGATCCGCGATGTTGAGTGACCGCAAATCGGCCACATGCGAATCCCTTGATCGGGACCATGGCAGCAATCGATTCGATCGCACGCAAGCAGGCCCCTCCGGAACCGACGTTCCGCGCGCCGCCGCACAATATCGAAGCCGAGCAGGCGTTGCTCGGCGCGATCCTCGTCAATAACGAAGCTTTCTATCGCGTATCCGATTTTCTCGAGCCGAAACACTTCCTCGAAACGATCCATCAGCGCATTTTCGAGCTGGCCGGCGGCCTGATCCGCGCCGGCAAGCTCGCGACACCGGTAACGCTCAAAACCTTCCTGCCGGCCGACCTCGACATCGCCGGACTTACCGTCAATCAGTATCTGGCCCGGCTCGCCGCCGAAGCGACGACCATCATCAATGCCGAGGACTACGGCCGTACCGTCTACGACCTATCGATCCGGCGCGACCTGATCGCCATCGGCGAAGACATGGTCAACCTCGCCTACGAAGCGCCGGTCGAGGCCACCCCGCAGAGCCATATCGAAGACGCCGAGCGCAAGCTCTTCGAGCTGGCTGAGACGGGACGCTACGAGAGCGGCTTCCAGCGCTTTGCCAAAGCGCTCACCACGGCCGTCGACATGGCGGCGCACGCCTATCAACGCGACGGCAGCCTGTCCGGCCTTGCCACGGGGCTGACCGATCTCGATTCCCGGATGGGAGGTATGCAGCCCTCGGACTTGATCATCCTTGCCGGCCGCCCGGGCATGGGTAAGACCGCGCTTGCCACCAATATCGCTTACAACGTCGCCAAGGCGTGGTCGGGCGAAGTCCGCGCCGACGGCCACATGGCGACGGTTAACGGCGGCATCGTCGGCTTTTTCTCGCTGGAAATGTCGGCCGAGCAGCTTGCCACCCGCATCATCTCCGAACAGACCGGAATACCGTCGAACAAAATCCGGCGCGGGGCCATCGATGAAAGCGACTTCGAGAAAATCAAGGACGTTTCGATCGAGCTGCAGAACCTGCCGTTCTACGTCGACGAAACCGGCGGTTTGTCGATTGGGCAATTGGCGGCCCGCGCGCGCCGGCTCAAGCGCCAGCGCGGGCTCGATCTGCTGGTGATCGATTACGTGCAGCTTCTGCAAGGCTCGACCCGCCGCTCCAGCGAGAACCGCGTGCAGGAGATCACGGAAATCACCACCCGGCTCAAGGCGCTGGCCAAGGAGCTCAACGTTCCGATTCTCGCCCTCTCGCAACTATCGCGGCAGGTCGAGCAACGTGACGACAAGCGGCCGCAACTTGCCGACTTGCGCGAGTCGGGCTCGATCGAGCAGGACGCCGACGTCGTGCTGTTTGTATTCCGCGAGGAATACTATCATCAGATGCGTAAGCCCTCGGAAGCCAACCGGGAAAAATTCACAGAGTGGTTGGCGGAGGGCGAGCGCGTCGGAGGCAGGGCCGAGGTGATCATCGGCAAGCAGCGCCACGGTCCCACGGGCACCATCGAACTGCAGTTCGACGCCGCCGTTACTCGTTTTGCCAACCTCGATTCGACGCACCGGCCGAGTTTTTAGCCCCTGCCTCATCCCGCTTTACCACCGCCGCGGCGCCGGTCATAACGCTGGGTATGGCTCTCGCGGAACCGCTAACCCATTCGGAGAGCACGCCCACGGACCCCGAGACCGGCGGCACGCTCACCATCGACCTCGATGCCGTCGAGGCGAACTGGCGTGCACTGGCACGCCAGCTCCTCACTGTCGAATGCGGCGCCGTGGTCAAGGCCAATGCTTACGGGCTCGGGCTGGAGCCCATCACCGCCAAGCTCGCCAGGGCCGGCTGCCAGACTTTCTTCGTCGCCGATATTGCCGAAGCGCGGCGGGTGCGCGCCCGTGCCCACGACGTTACGATCTATGTGCTCAACGGATTTTCATCCGATGCGGCCGCCGCGTTTGCCGAGATCAACGCCAGGCCGGTCATTAACAGCACGGCCGAATTGGCGGAGTGGGACGCTTTCGTCGCTGCGCAGGATTGGCGCGGTGGCGCGGCAATCCACGTCGACACCGGCATGAACCGGCTCGGCATTTCCGCCGAAGAAGCCGCGGCACTGGCGCTGCGCCTGCAGAACGAGAACCACGGCATCACGCTGTTCATGAGCCATCTCGCCTGCGCTGAAATCGCCGATCATCCGCTCAATACCAACCAGATGCGGCTCTTTCGCGAGTTGCGCCTGCTCTACCAAGGAATCCCGGCTTCGCTCGCCAATTCCGCCGGCATCTTTCTCGGCGACTCGACGCACTGGGATTTGGCGAGGCCCGGCGCTGCGCTCTATGGCATCAATCCGACGCCCGGCCGCGCCAATCCGATGCGCGGCGTCGTCGAGTTGACCGGGCGCATCTTGCAAGTGCGCAACGTGCCACAAGGCGAGACCGTCGGTTATGGTGCGGCGTGGACGGCAAGACGGCCCTCGCGCATCGCCGTGGCGGCGCTCGGCTACGCGGACGGGCTATTGCGCGCCGCAAGCGGAGCCGACCGCAAGGAAGGCGGCACAGCCGTCATCGCCGCAAAACGTTGCCCAATCGTCGGTCTGATTTCGATGGATCTGGCTTGCATCGACGTCACCGATCTCGGCGAGGAGGCCGTTCACCGCGGCGATGTCGCTACATTCGTCGGCGAGAACCTGCCCATCGACGAGGTGGCGGCTGCCGCAGGCACGATCGGCTATGAAATCCTCACCCGCCTCGGCCCGCGCTGCCACCTCGTTTACAAAGGTGGATGAGATGGCGGCGCGCGCGCAAAACTTCGTCTGTCAAAGTTGCGGCGCCGCCTTTGTGCGCTGGGCAGGCCGCTGCGAAGCGTGCGGCGCGTGGAACACGCTCGTCGAAGAAGGCGCAGCAGCGCCGGCGCGCGGCGTGCGCAAAGGACGCCCGTTCATCATCGAGCCGCTTCGCGGTCGAACGCTCGAAGCTCCGCGACTTGCCTCCGGAATTGCCGAATTCGACCGAGTTACCGGCGGCGGCCTCGTACGCGGCTCCGTGCTTCTCCTCGGCGGTGATCCCGGCATCGGCAAGTCAACGCTGCTGCTTGAGGTCGCGGCCGCCTACGCCCGCCATGAGCAGCGGGCCGTCTATATTTCTGGCGAGGAGGCGGTCGCCCAAGTGCGGCTGCGCGCCGAACGGCTGGGTCTCTCCGATGCGGCCGTAGAGCTCGCCGCTGAAACGTCGGTCGAGGACATTATCACCACGCTCTCGCAGGCGCGGGCGCCGCAGCTTCTCGTCATCGATTCGATTCAGACGATGTGGACGCAAACCATTGATGCCGCGCCCGGCACAGTCACCCAGGTTCGCGGATCGGCGGGAGAGCTGATCCGATTCGCCAAACGCTCCGGCGCAGTCGTTATCCTCGTCGGCCACGTCACCAAGGATGGGCAAATCGCCGGACCGCGCGTCGTTGAACATATGGTCGATGCCGTGCTGTCGTTCGAAGGCGAAGGCTCGCAGCAATTCCGCATCCTGCGCGCCATCAAGAACCGCTTCGGTCCCACCGACGAGATCGGCGTATTCGAGATGACCGGAATGGGATTGCGTGAAGTAGCCAATCCTTCCGAACTGTTCCTTTCCGAGCGCGAACTCGGCAGCGCCGGCACGGCCGTCTTCGCCGGGATCGAGGGAACGCGGCCGCTGTTGGTGGAAATTCAGGCATTGGTAGCGCCGACCTCGCTCGGCACGCCACGCCGCGCAGTCGTCGGCTGGGACCCGAGCCGCCTCTCCATGGTGCTGGCGGTGCTCGAAGCGCATTGCGGCGTTCGCCTCTCCGGCCACGACGTCTATCTCAACGTCGCTGGCGGCCTGCGCATCGCCGAACCGGCCGCCGACGTTGCCGCCGCCGCAGCCTTGGTGTCTTCGCTCGTCCATGCGCCGCTGCCGGGCGATGCCGTCTATTTCGGCGAAGTATCGCTCTCAGGGGCGGTGCGGCCGGTGGCACAGACCGCAGCCAGGCTCAAGGAAGCGCAGAAGCTCGGCTTTACGAAGGCGATCGTGCCGGAAGCCGCCCGCACCGAGGCTCCCGCCGGCTTTGCGCTTTCCACGATCGACACGCTTGCGAATCTTGTCGTCGATATCGCGCGAGACGGCACGCCGCCGCTCAAACGTGTCGGCCGCCAGGATGCCTAATCGGCGGCGGCCCGCCACCCGCCCCTCTCCTTCCTCGCGACATTTTGGCCGGTTGTTAACGAATAAGATGAGGTCTGTTGGGTGCCCGAGAAGGCGGGTGACGGCGCCGCCCGACCCGGCTATACACGCGAGGGCTTGCGTTTGGGCCACCTGCGCACGCCGTCGAATAAGGCGGAATTCAGCGAGCGGACTAGTAGATCATGCCCATTACGCTGCTCGACATCGTGCTTATCGTCGTGATGCTGGTGTCTGGGCTGCTGGCCATGGTGCGCGGCTTCATGCGCGAGGTGCTCTCGATCGCCGCTTGGGCGCTGGCCGCGGGAGCGACGCTCTATTCGTATGCCAAGCTTCTGCCCTACGCCAAGCAGTACTTCAACAACGACATCGTCGCCGCCTTGGTTGTCGTGGCCGGCGTGTTCCTGGTCACGCTGCTGGTGGTTTCGATCCTCACCGTCAGAATTTCCGATATGGTGCTTGACAGCCGGGTGGGTGCGCTCGACCGCACGCTCGGCTTCCTGTTCGGGCTCGCCCGCGGCCTCGTGATCGTGGTCGTGGCGTTCATGTTTTTCACCTGGCTCGTTCCCGATCGCAGCCAGCCCGAATGGGTGAAAAGCGCCAAGTCGCGGGTCGTCCTGACCGGAACCGGGCAATGGCTGATCTCGATGTTGCCGGAGGACCCGGAAAGCACCATTTTAAAAAGACTGAAGCGACCGCGGCCGGAGGAGAACGAGGCGCCGGAGAGCCAGCCGGATCAGCACGGCGCCCTCGACAAGCCTGCCGACGGCGGCGCCACAATCGGTTATGATCGATCGAGTCGCGCTGCAATGCAGCTGCTCCGCGACACTGCAGGGACGGTGCATTGAAATGGTCGCCGGGCCGAGAACCATGACAGAAGCCGACCTTCTCGAGCTTGACGGCGACCGGCTACGCGAAGAATGCGGCGTGTTCGGTATTTTCGGTCATCCCGACGCTGCCGCCATTACCGCACTCGGCCTGCACGCCCTGCAGCATCGCGGCCAGGAAGCCGCCGGCATCGTCTCCTTCGACGGCAAGCGATTTCATTCCGAACGTCGGCTTGGTCTCGTCGGCGACGCCTTTTCGCGGCGCGAGGTGATCGACCGCCTGCCGGGTAACGCCGCCGTCGGCCATGTGCGCTATTCGACTACCGGCGAAACCATCCTGCGCAACGTGCAGCCGCTGTTCGCCGAACTCAATGCCGGCGGCTTCGCCATCGGTCACAACGGCAACCTTACCAACGGCCTGACGCTACGCCGCCAGCTCGTGCGCGAAGGCGCCATGATGCAGTCGACGACCGACACGGAAGTAATCCTGCATCTGGTGGCGCGCTCCCACCGCAATCGCTTCGTCGACCGCTTCATCGAAGGACTGCGCATGCTCGAAGGCGCCTACGCCTTCGTCGGCCTTACCAACAAAAAACTCGTCGGCGCCCGCGACCCGCTCGGCATCCGGCCGCTGGTGCTCGGCCAGCTCGACGGCTGCCCAATCCTGGCCTCCGAGACGTGTGCGCTCGACATGATCGGCGCGCACTACGTGCGTGACGTGGAGAACGGCGAGGTTCTCGTCTTCGACGAGGACGGCGCGCATTCGCATAAGCCGTTCGTACCGATGCCGCCGCGGCCTTGCATCTTCGAATATATCTATTTCTCGCGGCCGGACTCCATCATCGGCGGCCGCAGCGTCTATGACGTGCGCAAGACTTGCGGCCAGGAGCTTGCCCGCGAGGCACCGGCGCGCGCCGACGTGGTGATTCCGGTTCCCGATTCCGGCGTGCCTGCCGCGATCGGATACGCGCAGGCTTCCGGCATCCCCTACGAGCTCGGCATCATCCGCAATCACTATGTCGGCCGCACCTTCATCGAGCCGACGCAGCAAATCCGCCAGCTTGGCGTTCGCCTCAAGCACAGCGCCAACCGCGCCGTGGTCAACGGCAAGCGCATCGTCTTGATCGACGATTCGATCGTGCGCGGCACGACATCGGTGAAGATCGTGCAGATGATGCGCGATGCCGGCGCGCGCGAAGTGCACTTCCGCATCGCCTCGCCGCCGATCACGCACCCCGATTATTACGGCATCGACACGCCCGAACAGGACAAGCTCCTCGCCGCCACGCATGACCTCGACGGCATGCGCAAGTTCATCGGCGCCGACTCGCTGGCCTTCCTTTCCGTCGACGGCATCTATCGTGCGATGGGCGAAAAAGGCCGCGATCCGGCGCGGCCGCAATTCACCGACCACTGCTTCACGGGGGAGTATCCGACCCCGCTCACGGACCGCACGGCCCAGGACGCGCCGCCGCATCAGCTCTCGCTGCTTGCCGAGGCGAGCTGAGGAATGCCTTCACTCCTTGCCGGTCGTATCGCGCTCGTCACCGGCGCCTCGCGCGGCATCGGCTATGCGACGGCGCTGGCGCTCGCGCGCGCTGGTGCCCATGTGGTTGCGGTGGCGCGCACGGTCGGCGGCCTCGAAGAGCTCGACGATGCGATAAGGGCCGCAGGCGGTTCGGCAACGCTGACGCCGCTCGACATGGGCGATTACAACGGCCTCTATAAACTTGGTGCGGCGCTTAACGAGCGCTATGGCCGGCTCGATATTCTCGTCGGCAACGCGGCGCTCGCCGGCGTGTCCTCCCCGCTCGGTCACATCGAGCCGAAAGCCTGGGACGACGCGATGGCGATCAACGTGACCGCCAACTGGCACCTCATCCGCGCCATGGACCCGCTGCTGAAACGCTCGGACGCCGGTCGCGCCGTGTTCATCACATCGGGTATCGTCGCAACCGCTCGCGCCTATTGGGCTCCTTACTCGGTATCGAAGGCGGCGCTCGACGTGCTGGCGCGCACTTATGCGGCCGAGACAAGTTCAACGCCGCTTCGCGTCAATTTGTTCAATCCCGGTCCGACACGCACGCGCATGCGCGCCATGGCCATGCCGGGGGAAGATCCAATGACATTGCCGACAGCGGAGGCCGTCGCGGAAAAAATCCTTGATCTGTGCCTGCCGGGTTTCACCGAAACCGGCAAGCTTTACGACTTTCGCGCCGGCAGGGTGCTCGCCTTCATGCCGCCGGCTTAAATCGCCGCGCCGATATTTGCGCTCGCGTCGTCCGGCGGCTTCGCCATCAGCGACGCTTTCGGCCGGCATAGGGATTGGCTTTGGCGCGCAGCATCAGACGGATCGGCGTCCCGGGCAACGCAAAGGCCTCGCGCAATCCGTTGATCAGATAGCGGCGATAGGTTTCGGGAAGCGACAACGGGCGGGATGAAAACAGCACAAAAGTCGGCGGCCGCGATTTCGGCTGTGTCATGTAGTCGAGCCGGAGGCGACGGCCGCGAATGGCGGGCGGCGGATGCGCCGTCACCGCTTGTGACAGGAAACGATTGAGCGCCGCCGTCGGCACGCGACGGTTCCACACGCCATGGGCGTCCATCACCGCGGCCATCAATTTGTCGAGCCCCTCGCCGGTGCGCGCCGACAGTGCGACGACCGGTACTCCCTTGATCTGCGGCAGCAGGCGATCGGCTTCCTCGCGCAGCCGCCTGCGCACGCCCGGTTGCCGCTCGACCAGATCCATTTTGTTGATGCCGACAACGACGGCGCGCCCTTCCCGCTCGACGAGATCGGCGATCCGAATGTCCTGCTCCTCAAAGGGCGCCTGCGCGTCGACGAGCACGACGACGACTTCGGCGAAGCGGATGGCGTTCAGCGCGTCCGCGACCGAAAGCTTTTCAACCTTCTCCGCAATGCGCGCGCGGCGGCGCAATCCGGCCGTATCGTGGATGCGCAGATGTCGGCCCCGCCACGGAAGATCGACCGCAATCGCGTCGCGCGTTATGCCGGCCTCCGGCCCCGTTACCAGCCGTTCTTCGCCGAGCAGGCGATTGATCAGCGTCGACTTACCGGTGTTGGGGCGCCCGACGACGGCGATGCGGATGGGCTTTTCTTCGACGGCGGCGGCGGGCACCTGATCATGGTCGCGCTTCGCAGTCGCCTCGGGCAACGCCGCGCGCAGCGCCACATAAAGATCAGCTAACCCTTCATCGTGTTCGGCGCTGATAGCGACCGGCTCGCCTAATCCAAGCGCGTAGGATTCGAGCACACCGGCTTCGCCGGCGCGCCCTTCGCTCTTGTTGGCGACGAGGACCGCGGGCTTGCCCGATCGACGCACAAGGTCGGCAAAGGTGCGATCGGCCGCCGTCACGCCCGCGCGCGCATCGAGAAGAAAGAATACGGCATCGGCCTGCGCCATCGCCGCGGCCGTTTGCGCCTGCATTTTTGCGGAAAGGCTTTCGCGGTCTGCCTCCTCGAGGCCCGCCGTGTCAATGACCTTAAACGTCAGGTCGCCGAGGCGGCCTTGGCCTTCCCGCCGATCGCGCGTAACGCCAGGCTGATCGTCGACCAGCGCCCGGCGCGCGCCCACGAGGCGGTTGAATAGGGTCGATTTGCCGACATTCGGCCGGCCGACGATGGCGACGGTGAAGGACATGGCACGATCTAAAGCAAGGGCCATAGCACACAGCGCTTGCGCGCTGCACGCGGCTCATGATTCCGAACCGATCAGTGCGTGCCTGATGCAGGCGGATTTGGCCAAATCGATTGCGCAGGCTGCGCCGCTTGCTGTGCTTGTCCTGTCGGCGGCGGCGGCCAATTCGTTTGCGCCGCTTGTGCCGGAGCGGTCGAAGGCGAAGCCGGCCAATTTGTCTGCCCGGACTGCGCCGGCGCCGTTTGCGGCGCAGCCGGCCAAGGCGACTGCGCGGACTGTTTCGCCTGCGGCTTCGACGAGGAAGCGGGCGTCGTATGCGCCACCTTCGGTTTCGGTTTGGGCTTTGTCGGTGCCGCTGCAGCCTTCGCCGCGGCATCGGTGTTGTCTGCCGCCGGTTCCGGCGGCGGCTGGTAGCCCTTGATCAATTCCGGCGGCACGCCCGTTTCCGCGCCCGGTACGCCGTTGGGAAATAGCGGTTCGCGGTCGCCCTGAAGCTTTTTCTTGGTGTTGAATATGTCGGTGGATAGCACTTCCGTTGGGTCGAACTGACCGCCCGACGTGCAAGCCGCGATCAGCAGCGTCAGCGCAAGCGCCGAGCCGGCTCGAAGAAGCGCAAAAGATCGTCGCGTCGGCATTCGCTCAGCCCTTGCCATTTGCGGCGATGAGCTCGCTCAAAACGGCGGCACGGTTACGCGCCGCCGGCGGCGTTTGCGGATCGGTCATGATAACGTCGGCCCATTGCCGCGCCGCACTCATATCACCATTCTTCCAGGCAGAGAGCGCCAGCAGTTCGCGCGCGCTGTAGCGGAACGGCCGCTCAGCTTCCGTCAAAGGCTCGAGCCGGGCGCGCAGATCGCTGTAGGAGTCGGTATCGACGAGCAGGTACCCGGCGCGCAGCGCGGCCAGGTCTTGAATCACCCGCCCGACGCTTCCTTCGGCGGCGATCGCGTCATAGGCCTGAACGGCCGCCTTGCGGTCGGTCTGCGCAGCCTCCGCCGCTTCACGCAAGCGCGCCAGCGCACGATAGCCGGTGGTGCCGTCGTTGGCGAGTTTGGCGAAGGCCGCATCCGCTTCCCGATGCTTTCCGGATTCCGCGAGGGTTACCGCCTCTTCGAAAGCAGCGCCGGCTTCGGCTGACTTCTTGCTTTCCCACCATTCGTAGGCACGCCAAGCGCCGACTGCGACGATAACGAGAAGGCAGGCGGCAATGACATAATTGCCGTAGCGTTGCCACAGCTTCTTCAGCCGCTCGCGACGGACTTCCTCGTCGACTTCTTGGAAAATATCAGCCACGGACCCTGCCCCAGTGCGCGCGCAAGCTCGGAGAAAACCGTTTAATCCGCCAAGGACATGCCGGGAAGCAGTTTTCGAGCCGCGGTCGACAAAACCAAGGAATTCCGGGCGGTTAGCTCCGGAAACCTCGCGGGAGCTAGAATAGTCATGTGGCGCGAGCAAGGCAAAGCGCCAAACGCCGCGATCGCGCCGTGAGGTTAAAGCGGCCCTCGGAGTCAGGGCCGCGAGCGAACGAGCCGGACGGCAAGCGTAAACCCCCGGCTGTGCGCATCCGCATTGCCGGTTGCGAGGTCGACGTAATAGACCAAACCGGCTACTCCAAGCTTGGAGGTCGTCCAGTACAAGTTTGCGTCCTCTTCCTTGACGCGGACATCGGGAAACACCCTGACGTCGATGGGCGGCGTGCCGCACACGCGGCATCGACGAGGCTGTAGAGTTCCTTGATGCTCGGAACGCGCCATCCGTTTCCAGCGCTGTCGGCGGCCTTGACGGCCTCGGTCAAGCTCATCAACGCACGCTCGCCGGTGCAGCCCGCACCTTTTTTCCACGTCATGCCGACGCTGCAGCGTTGCCAGATCAAGCCGGTTCGGGAATCGTAAGCCTCGCCTCGCTTGAACACAAATCGCGGTGACGTGGCATCATCCGCGCTCCGTTGGCAGGCGGCCAGCGCAACGTCTTGACCGAAACCGCACAGCACCAAGCTCAGCCAAAACAGTCGGATCATGCGAGCGTTTGATCGGTCAGCGGCGTGTTCGTTGCGCAACGCGGCATCGTTGTCTGCGCCGCGATCACTTTTTCTTCCGCATCGAATAAACGTTGTCAGGACCGGGAAAGGAACGCGCGCGCACCTCTTCGGCATAGCTCTTGACCGCCCGCTCGATCGACGGCCCGAGATCGCCGAAACGCTTGACGAATTTCGGCACGCGCGGAGAAAGTCCGAGCATGTCCTCGAGCACGAGCACTTGGCCGTCGCAAGCCGGGCTCGCGCCGATGCCGATCGTGGGAGGCGCGATCTCGCCCGTGATTTTACGCGCCAGCGGCTCGGCGACGGCTTCGATCAGGACTGCAAACGCCCCAGCGTCGGCGACGGCGCGAGCGTCCGCCTCGATCGGCGCCCAATCGCTCTCGTCGCGTCCTTGCGCGCGGAAGGAGCCGATCGTGTTGATCGACTGCGGCGTCAAGCCGACATGGCTCATCACCGGCACGCCGCGCTCGACCAGGAAGGCGACGGTTTCGGCCATCCGCCGGCCGCCTTCCATCTTGACGGCGCCGCAGCCGGTTTCCTTCAACACCCGCGAAGCGGTGGCAAAGGCGTGCTCCTTCGACACCTCATAGGAGCCGAATGGCAAATCGACGACCACAAGCGCGCGCCGGGAGCCGCGCATTACCGCGCATCCCTGCAGGATCATCATGTCGAGAGTAACCGGCACCGTGGTTTCGAGCCCGTGCATTACCTGGCCGAGCGAATCGCCGACCAAGATGATGTCGCAATAAGCGTCGACGATGCGCGCCGTATGCGCGTGATACGACGTCAAGCACACAATCGGCTCGCCGCCCTTGCGAGCTTTGATGTCCGGCGCGGTGAGCCGCCGGATGTCGTCATACACGGACATGAATCAATACCCCAGCGCCGGCGTTCCAAAAGCCGGCAATCCAACGACAATTGGATGGAAAACGAACCCAAGGGCAAGATAGACAATAGTACCAACGCCGATCGCGATCATGTCGTTGCGCCGGCCGCCGAGCGGAATCGGCGGAGCGCCGGGGTCGGTGCGATGCTTCAGTGTAATGCGGTCGTAAACCGCCCATGCCAGCACCGCACCAAACAAAATCATCCCGCCGAGATCACCGTTGGCGCACAGATGCGCCACGGCCCATAGCTTAACCCCGACGAGCATCGGGTGCTTAAGCACACGTTTGATGTCGCCGGGAATATAGGCGGCGACGACGGCGATGCTCGCCGGCCACATCAGCGCAACCACGATGTGGCGCGTCCACGACGGCGGATACCATACCGGAATGAGGCCGGTCGCACGGTAGCGGGCAAAGCCGACGGCGATCAGAACGACGCCGGCGATCGAAACCAACGAGAAAAGTCCCAGATACGGTCCGCGGCCGATTCGCGAAATCAATGCCTCGCGCTCGCCGCGCACGGAGACGAACACGTGCGCGCCGAGAAACAGGACAAGTCCGAGAATTTCGACGGCAAGGCCCATGGCTGAGCCGTACTCCGGAATTGATATTTTAGCGTGATCCGATGAGAGCGCGTTTTGGCCTAGCTTGCACGGCCGCGATCATGACCGGCGGCCCGCGCTTGTCAATGACGGCGCAGCCGTTAAATGCGCCTGACAATTGGGCTTGAACAATCGTCCAATGCTATGAGCCTCCGGTCCACCGGGCCTTCAGCCACCGCAGTGTCGCCGGCGCCGCTCAGAAACGCTCCAGAATGGCGTTCAAGAATCGCGCGACCGTCGCGATCTCGCGCTCATTGAAATCCTCGGTTAGGCGGGCATTGAGACGGGCGAGAATCGGCCGCACCGCAGTCGCCTTGGCGAGGCCGTCGGCCGTTGCGAAGAGATGGACGGCGCGCCGGTCGTCGTTGGACGGTCGCCGCCGCACCAAGCCACCGTCCTCCATGCGGCCGATAAGGCCCGTGATCGCCGAGGCATTGATCCCGAGCGCGTCGCTCACGTCCTTCAGCATGAGCCCGGGTTTCTTCTGCAGCAGGAACAGAACGCCGAGTTGCGTCGCGCTGATGCCGATCGCCTCTCCGAAGGCGGTGTCGGCGTTCTTCACCAGGCGATGTTGTGCCAGCGATAGCAGGTGGATGAGGCGGTGCTGCTTTGACGACATCGGCGCAAGATATAATGGGAACACCTTCCGTTGTGAAGAAAGAGTTTCTCCTCCACACAACGAAGACTTGCATTCGTCATCGTCATGAAGAGAATTCGTTCAGATGTGAACTATATCGGATGCAGTGGAACGGCGAATGCCGTTTCAGCAAAAGGATGCGAATTTTACCGATCCGTTCCGATCAAGCTTCGCCCGGCGACGCGTGGCGCAGAACGCTCAGCGGTGAAATTGCGCGGCTCGGAGCCGGACGGAATCAGGTGCGCACCGCCAGGGCTCCGCTGTAAAGCTCCGGTTTGAATCCGACAAGCAGCTTGCCGCCGCCGGCTTCGAGAACCGGCCGTTTGATCATCGAAGGCTGCTTGAGCATCAGCGCGACGGCCTTTTCGGCGTCGAGACTGTGCTTGTCCTCGTCGGGGAGCTTGCGAAAAGTCGTGCCGTTGCGATTGAGCAACGTTTCCCAGCCGGCCTTCTTGCACCACTGCTCTAACCGTCCGCGGTCGATGCCAGCTACCTTATAGTCGTGAAACGAATACACGATACCGCGCTTGTCGAGCCAGGCCCGCGCCTTCTTCATCGTCTCGCAGTTTTTGATGCCATAGATGGTGATGGGCACAACTTGACCTTTCCGCGCAGGTAGCCGTCTGTAGATATTGAACGTCCGTGCACGGCCAAATCGTCCAGCATCGCCGCCAACTCGTCGGCAACCCTTTCGATCGGCGCACCGCTTCGCTCCACACGCGCCTGGATCAAGGCTCCCTGGATCGCGGACACGCAAAGACCCGCGAGCCGCTCGGCGCGCTTGCCTGAGAATCCATCCGCCGCCAGCTTTTCGATCAGAATGGCCAACCGCGCCGCATAGGCTTGCCGACCCGCCTGCGCCACTGCGCGATCCTGCGGCGCCAACTCGAGCAGCACCGTCGTGATCGGGCAACCGTCCCGGAAGCCCGATTTGCGCATCCAGCCGGCGAGCATCCGTGCGTGGGCCTTGATGAGGGCGCCGGTCGACGGCGTTTCCCTTGCAAGCTGCGCCACCGTTTCGGCGACCCGGCGTCCGGCCTCCTCGACTGCGGCGACGGCGATCGAGGACTTTCCCGCTGGAAAGTAATGGTAGAGCGATCCCTTGGGCGCGCCGCTTTCGTCGACGATGTCATTGAGTCCCGTGCCGGCAAAACCTTG
>Ga0187784_10000193_pt1 | contig 41704 bp, 42 predicted proteins | sample 1015_SJ02_MP15_2_FD_132964 | JGI IMG/M metagenome (GOLD analysis project Ga0187784, IMG submission 132964) | Tropical peat soil microbial communities from peatlands in Department of Meta, Colombia - 1015_SJ02_MP15_20_MG | ecosystem: Environmental > Terrestrial > Soil > Wetlands > Peat | place... | reverse complement strand
CGAGCGTGCACAGCCAGATCGACATGGCGTGCTCGCCCATGAGCTCGCGAGAGACACCATAGAAGGCGGCCGCGGAGATGAGGCCCGAGACGATCACGCCCTTGTACAGGGCATTCATGATCTTGCCGCCCTCCCGGGTGGATACGAAGAACGTGCCGACGATCGAGGAGCCGATCGAAATGGCGCCGAGCAGCAGGGGGAAGAGCACCGCCTTCTTGCCCATGTCCACCATGACGAGGCCACCGAGCAACATGGTCGCAACCAGCGTGACCGCGTAAGTCTCGAACAGGTCGGCCGCCATGCCGGCGCAGTCGCCCACGTTGTCGCCGACGTTATCGGCGATGACCGCGGGGTTGCGCGGATCGTCCTCCGGAATGCCCGCCTCGACCTTGCCCACGAGATCGGCGCCCACGTCCGCGCCCTTGGTGAAAATCCCACCGCCTAGGCGGGCGAAGATCGAGATCAGGGAGCCCCCGAAGGCAAGCCCGACGAGCGAGCGCAACGCCGCCTCCTCGTCGCCGAATACGTGCAGCATCGCCAAGTAATAGCCGGCCACGCCCAGAATGCCGAGCCCCACGACCAGCATTCCCGTGATGGCGCCACCGCGAAAGGCGATCCTGAGCGCGGAGTTCAAACCCACGCTCGCGGCCTGCGCGGTGCGCACGTTCGCGCGCACGGAGATGGACATGCCGATGTATCCCGCAAGCCCCGAGAAGATCGCGCCCACGGCGAAGCCGCCGGCGGTCGCCCAGCCGAGACTCGCCCCGAGGGCGATGAAGAGAATCACTCCCACGATCGAGATCGTCCGGTACTGGCGATTCAGATAGGCACGAGCTCCGGCTTGTATCGCAGCCGCGATCTCCTGCATACGCGCGTTTCCGGCCGGCTGCGCCAGGATCCAGCGCACGGAGAGGACGCCGTACACGATTGCAAGAAGGCCGGCTCCAATGGCCAGATCCACGGCGTGGTCAAGAAGCATCGTTGATAATCCCGGGGTTATGTTGTTGAAAAATATGGATTTATTTGAATTTTGGGCGCCGTATCATACCACAAACACATTGCTCAGGCGCTTGGCCACGGGGACCGCCTTGAGGGCGACATAGGAGGGCATGCCGCGCCGATACGGCGGATAGTCCTCGCCGCCGATGAGGGGCTCCAAATAGCGGCGGCAGGCCGCGGTGATGCCGAATCCGTCCTCGCTGATGAAATTGCGCGGAACCTTCTTCTCCTGGTTCGCAATCGCCGCGAGCGGCGCTTCGCCGATGCCCCAGCGATAGGGGGCATGCGATTTGCGCACGATCGTCGGCATGACGGCGTTCTTGCCGGCGAGCGCGAACTCGACGGCAGCCTTGCCGACCGCATAGGCTTGCGCGACGTCGACTTTCGATGCGACGTGGCGAGCGGAGCGCTGCAGGTAGTCGGCGACGGCCCAGTGAAATTTGTAGCCGAACGCCTGCTGCGTCATCTGCGCGACGACGGGTCCCACGCCCCCGAGCTGCGCATGACCGAAGGCATCCGTGGTGCCGGCCTCGGCGAGGAACTTGCCTTCGGCATTGCGTACGCCTTCGGAGACCACGATGACGCAATACCCGTAGCCCTCGACGCAGGATTTGACCTTGGCGAGAAAGCTGTCGTGATCGAAGGCGATCTCGGGAAAGAGAATGATGTGGGGGGCATCGCCGGGCCGCTCGCCCGCGAGGCCTCCCGCCGCGGCTATCCAGCCGGCGTGCCGGCCCATGACCTCGAGCACGAATACCTTGGTCGAGGTACGCGCCATCGACTCGACGTCGAGCGCCGCCTCGCGAGTGGCCACCGCGATGTACTTGGCCGCGGAGCCGAACCCGGGACAGCAATCGGTCACGGCCAGATCGTTGTCGACGGTCTTCGGTATGCCGATGCAGGTGATCGGGTAGCCCATTTGCGCGCCGATCTCCGAGACCTTGTGGGCGGTGTCCATGGAATCGTTGCCGCCGTTGTAGAAGAAATAGCCGATATCGTGGGCGCGAAACACCTCGATCAGGCGCTCGTACTGAGCGCGGTTCTTGTCGATGCTGGAGAGCTTGTAGCGCGCGGAGCCGAACGCTCCGCCCGGCGTGTGACGCAAGCCCCGGATCGTGGCGCTCGACTCCTTGCTGGTATCGATCAGATCCTCGGTGAGCGCGCCGACGATGCCGTGGCGCCCCGCGTAGACCTTGCCGATTCGGTCGCGGTGCTCGCGGGCGGTCTCGATCACGCCGCAAGCGGAGGCGTTGATGACCGCGGACACACCGCCGGATTGGGCATAGAAGGCATTCTTTCGGGTTGCGCGCATGATCTGCTCGTTCGCCTGATAGAGCCGCGCAGCATAGCCGATGCGCCCCTGGTTTGACGATGGGAGCCTCCCGAAGGTACGGTAGCTCCCTTGGGGAAACCATGCGAATAGTTCTCTTGGGCGCGCCGGGATCCGGCAAGGGCACGCAGTCGCAACTGCTCGTGCGCTCCTACGGCGTGCCTCAAATTTCGACCGGCGATTTGCTGCGCGAGGCGGTGAGCAAGGCGACTGCGCTCGGGCTCGAGGCAAAGGCCGCCATGGACGCCGGAAAGCTCGTCGACGATGCCACGGTGCTGTCGATGATTCGCGAGCGCCTGGCGAAGCCGGATGCGGTCAAGGGCTTCATTCTCGATGGATTTCCGCGCAACATCGCGCAGGCGCAGGCCCTGGAGAGACTGCTCCTCGAGCTTGGCACTCCACTCGATGCGGTGATACTCCTGAGTCTCGATCTCGGCGTGCTGTTCAAGCGGCTCACGGGGCGGCGCATCTGCGAGGGCTGCGGGCGGGTGTACAACATCTACACCACGACGCCACCCGGCGCGCCCCTGCATTGCGACGGCTGCGGCGAGACGGCGCGCTTCATTCAGCGGCCGGACGATCGGGAGGACGTCATCGCCAAGCGGCTGGAGGTGTTCGAGGCGCAGACCAAGCCCCTCGTGCAGTACTACCAGGATGCAGGGCTCCTCAGAGTCGTGGACGCAGACGCCGACGTGGACACGGTGTTCAGAGCGATTCAACGGGCGGTCGAGACCTAGGGCTCGAGCGCTCCGAGGAGCCTTTGCCCGATTTCCTGCCGCCTCCAGCCGGTGAGGGAGGCCGAGTTGCGCTGGCCCATCGCGAGCGCCTTGAGCTCGGCCCGCGGTGCGAGAATCTCGGGGCTCACACCGAGCTCGGATGCGCGGCTTTCGAGCACACGGGTGAGCCGCTCGATCGCCGCCTTCTGTTCGGGCGTGGGGCGCTCGTCGGCGGCCGGCTCCTCATCCGGCGCTGCTGCGCCAGGTCGGTGCAGCGTCTCGAGCAGGCTCTCGGCGACGGCAGCAGCCATCGGCCGCTCCCCTTCGAGCGCGGCGGAAAGCGCGGCGCGTGTGGCGGGAGAGGTCTCGGCGAGCCGCAGGATCGCCGGATCGGACACGATCCAGCCGCGCGGGAGATTCAACTCGCGCGCCATTCTCTCGCGCCACACGGCAAGCGCCCTCCCTCGCGCGCGCAATGCCGGCGCGAGCTTGCGCAGGCCGCGGAGCCGTTCCCAGGCCTTCTCGGGATCCGGCTCGTAGAGCCGCACATCCTCGAGCGCGGCGCAATCCTCGAGCACCCACGCCTCTCGGCCGAGCGCGCGCAATCGCTCGGTCAGCCTGTCGGCCAACTCGTTCAGGTACTTGACGTCGTCGGCCGCGTACTCGAGCTGCGCGGCCGTCAGCGGGCGTTTCGACCAGTTGGTGCGCGTCTGATCCTTGGCCAAGGTCACATCCAGGAATCGACTGACCAGCTCGGCGTAACCGATTTGCGGCTTGAGTCCGATGCAGCCTGCGGCGATCTGCGTGTCGAACACCGGAGAGATCACCCGTTTTGCCTCGAGATAGAGCGTTTCGAGATCCTGCCGCGCGGCGTGAATGACCTTGCGCGAGGCGGGATCGGTCAGTGCCGGTACCAGAGGGTCCAAGCCGCCGCACTTCAGAGTGTCCACGCACCACACGCGCCCGCCCGCCGCGAGCTGCAGCAGGCAGAGCTTGGGAAAGAACGTTCGCTCGCGCAGAAACTCGGTATCCACGCCGATCGAGCCTCCAGACTCGAGGGCACGCGCGAGCGGCGCGAGTTGCTCGTCTCGATCGATCCAGATCACATCAGCCATGCGGTCGATCCAGTACAATCAAATATTCAATTATGTAGTTTCAGCGATGCACGTGCACATCTTGGGAATTGCGGGGACCTTCATGGGGGGCGTGGCCGCGCTCGCCAAGGCCGCCGGATTTCGCGTGACGGGCTCCGACCGCAACGTCTATCCGCCCATGAGCACGCAGCTCGCGGCCCTCGGAATCGAATTCACGGAAGGCTACGGCGAGGAGCAACTCAAAGTACGACCCGACCTCGTGATCGTCGGCAACGCATTGAGCCGCGGCATGCCGGTCGTCGAGGCGATGCTCGATGCCGAGCTTGCGTACGTTTCCGGCCCGCAATGGCTCGCCGAGCACGTGCTCCGAGGCTCGCACGTGCTGGCGGTGGCCGGCACACACGGCAAGACCACGACGGCGAGCATGCTGGCGTGGATCTTGGAGCACGCGGGCCTCGAGCCCGGATTTCTCATCGGCGGCGTACCGAGTAATTTCGGATCGACGGCGCGGATGGGGTCGTGCGGTGCGGGCGGGCGGGCGAGCCTGTTCGTCATCGAGGCGGACGAGTACGACACGGCGTTCTTCGACAAGCGCGCCAAGTTCGTGCACTATCGGCCGCGCACCGTGATCCTCAACAATCTCGAATACGATCACGCCGACATCTACCCCGACCTCGCAGCCATCCGCCGGCAATTTCATCAGCTCCTGCGCACCGTACCCGGCTCGGGTCGGATCGTGCAGAATGGCGACGATGCCGAGCTCGAGGCGACGATCGCGGCGGGCTGCTGGACGCCGCGCGAGACATTCAGCCTCTCGCGGGCCGATAGCGAGTGGAGCGCACGCTCCGCGCCCGGTTCGGCGTGGGGAGAGTTCACGGTCCTCAAGGCGCAGCGCGACGTCGCACGCATCCGCTGGCCACTTTTGGGCGAGCACAACGTCATGAACGCGATCGCGGCGATCGCCGCTGCTCATCAGGCGGGCGTCGCGCCCGAGCGGGCGGCGCTCGCCCTGAGCGAGTTCAAGGGCGTCAAGCGGCGCATGGAGATCCGCGGGGTGGCGGGGGGCGTCACCGTGTACGACGATTTCGCTCATCATCCGACGGCGATCGAGGCGACACTCAAGGCGCTGCGCGCGCGCTTGCCAAAGGCGCGCATCGTCGCCGTCCTCGAGCCGCGATCCAACACCATGAAGCTCGGTGTGCACCGCGATCAGCTCGCACCCGCGCTTGCGCAAGCCGACAGCGCCTGGCTGTTGAATTCGCCCGACCTCGGCTGGGACCTGCCGGCTGCGCTCGCTGCGCTCGGTGCGCGCGCGCATTTCGCAGGGAGTGTCGATGCCCTGGTCGCGGGGTTAACCGCGCAGTCGCTGCCGGGTGATCAGCTCTTGGTGATGAGCAACGGAGGCTTCGGCGGCCTGCACGATAAGTTGCTCGCGGCGCTCGAGGCGCGGGGGCCGACGCGCGCCGAGGGGTCCGCGTGAGCGAGACTGCGCTCTTTCCCTTGAGTCTCGTGCTGTTTCCGGACGGGCCGCTGCCGTTGCGCATCTTCGAGGCGCGCTACTACGATATGGTGCGCCGCTGCATGCGCGAGGGCCGCGGCTTCGGCGTGGTGTTGATCCGTGAGGGCCGCGAGGTGGGAACCCAAGCCACGGACTTTCACGACGTCGGCACGATGGCCGAAATCACCGATTTCCACCAGCTGTCGGACGGCCTCCTCGGACTCTCCTGTGTGGGGCGGCAGCGTTTTCGCGTCGAGACGCGCAGCCGCCAAGCCGACGGACTCAATCTCGCCCAGGTGCGATTGATCGATGCCGAGCCCTCGCTCGCCGTGCCGCCGCGGCACGCGCCGCTCGCCGATCTCCTGCGCCGCGTGCTGCCGCAGCTCGGGGAGGTCTACGAGGGGATCGCGATGCGCTTGGACGACGCCGCCTGGGTAGGACATCGACTCGCGGAGATCTTGCCGATCCCCTTGGAGGACAAGCAAGCTTATCTCGAAATCGACGATCCCGTGGAGCGCCTGGACAGGCTCGCATCGATCGCCCCGCTCAAGACTCCGACGCCCGCGGCGTAGGGCGCCCAGCGCGAGCGTGTAAGCCACAGGACGAGCGCGATGGCCGCCGCCCACGGCAGTATCCAGTAGCCCAGCAATCCGTCAAGCCGCCCCACCCAAGCGCTCGAGGCCGCGCCCGCGCCGGGGGCGGTACCCTCCGAGAGCAAGCGCAGCACGGCCACCCAGCCCGCGTGCAATCCGACGGCCGCGGCGATATTGCCGGAGAGTACGCGCGTCAAGCTGAGCACGAGCCCCACGGCGAGCCAGGCGAGAAAGGCATCGAACACCACCGCGGGGTGGCTCCACGGGGCAGCCGAGCGCGCCAGCAAATCGAAGCCGCTGGCCCAGCTGAGCTGGTCCGGCGGAATGTGTGCGTTGGCGAAGAAATGCAGGATCGCGTACAGAGGCGCGGTCGTCGCGACCGCGCACCATTGCCCGGACTCGCGCGCGATCGCGGTGTGCATCGCGCCGCGCAGTACCGTCTCCTCGAGGAGCGCCACCGCGATACCGGAGGAGAGGCCGATCGCGAGCAGCCGTGCGAGGCTCGGGGCCGAGAGGAGCGCCTCGGGGTCGGGAACGACGCGCAAGCCCGTCGCGAGCAGAAAGCACGCGCCCGCACTCGCTGTCGCGACCCCGATCACACCCCATAGCGCGGATACCTTGAGAAAGCGGCCCCAGGGCAGGCCGTAACCCAAGTCACGCTTGGTCGTGAGGCCGAGATGTCGAAAGAGCCACACGAGCAGCGCGAGCAATATCAGCATCGCGACACGGCTCGCCACTCGATGAAACGCGAATGGAGCGATGCGTGAGGCGAGCTCATAGGCCGGGTAGGCGAGGAGCGCGCCGATGAGTCCCGCCGCGAGCAGCGTCCCCAAGAACCACGCGAGCGCACGCATCGAGGTCAAAAGTCCTACCGCAGGCTGGCGAAGGTTCTCGTCGCTGCCGCAATCGTGGCGTCGACATCGACCGCCGAATGCGCCGCCGACAGGAAACCCGCCTCGAATGCCGAGGGCGCGAAATACACCCCTTCCTCGAGCATGCGATGGAAGAAGCGCTTGAAGCGCTCGACGTCGCAGGCCATCACCTTGGAGAAGCTGTCGACGCGCCGCTCGCCGGTGAAGAAAAATCCGAACATACCGCAGACGTGATTGGTGGCGAGCGCGATGCCCTCGCTCGCTGCCGCTCCCGCGAGGCGCTGAACGAACGCGTCCGTCGCGGCGTTCAGGCGCTCATGAAAGCCCGGCGCGGCGACGAGCTCGAGCGTGGCGATGCCCGCCGCCATCGCCACCGGATTGCCCGACAAGGTCCCCGCCTGGTAGACGGGACCCAGAGGCGCGAGCAGCTCCATGATGTCGCGCCGCCCGCCGAACGCGCCGACCGGCATGCCGCCCCCGACGATCTTGCCGAGCGTCGTGAGATCGGGCCGCACACCGTAGAGCGCCTGCGCCCCTCCCAGGGCCACGCGAAAGCCGGTCATGACCTCGTCGAAGATCAGGAGCGAGCCTGAGCGGTCGCATTCCTCACGCAGCGCCTCGAGAAAACCGGGAGCGGGCGGGACGCAGTTCAAGTTGCCGGCAACGGGCTCGACGATGACGCAGGCGATCTCGCGCCTGAGCTGGCGAAACGCATCGCGCAGCTGGCGCACGTCGTTATAGCTCAGCGTCACCGTGTGCGCCGCGAGCGCACGCGGTACGCCGGGCGAGCTCGGCACGCCGAAGGTGAGCGCCCCCGAGCCGGCCTTGATCAGCAAGGAGTCGGAGTGCCCGTGATAGCAGCCCTCGAACTTCACGATCGTATCGCGCCCGGTGAAGCCGCGCGCCAGTCGAATCGCGCTCATCGTCGCCTCGGTACCCGAGCTCACGAAACGTACCAGCTCGATCGAGGGCACGAGTTCGGTGACGCGCCGCGCAAGTCGAGTCTCGAGCTCCGAGGGCGCACCGAAGCTCAGGCCGTGGGAGGCCGCGAGCTGAACCGAGGCGATCACGTGGGGATGCGCGTGACCCAGGATCATCGGCCCCCAGGAGCCCACGTAATCGATGAATCGCCGACCGTCCGCCGCGACCAGGTGAGCGCCCGATGCGCCCGCAATAAAAATGGGCTCTCCGCCCACGCCGCGAAACGCACGGACCGGCGAGTTCACGCCTCCGGGAATGTATCGACACGCCTCTTGATACAGGCTCATCACGCTTCCTCACATCTACGCGGCCGCAGCCGCCTACGCCGCCAGCGCCGCCGGCGGCACGCTGAGCCGCACCTCGAAACCGCCGCCGGCGCGGTTGCTCGCCCTCGCCGATCCGCCGTGCGCTCTCATGACCTGGGAGGTGATAGCGAGACCGATTCCTTCCCCGCCGCTGTCGCGGTCACGCGATTCGGCCACGCGATAGAACGGCTCGAATATACGCTCCAATTCGCTCGCCGGCACACCGGGCCCGCTATCGCGAATCGAGACCGCGAGCCCCTCGTTCCCGCGCTCGATGGAAACCTCCACGAGAGCACCGGCGGGGCTGTAGTGCACCGCATTGCGCAGCACGTTCTCGATCGCGCTGCGCACGAGCTCGCGGTTGCCGAGCACGCGACACTTCGCCGCACCTTGCACGCTCACTCGGCAGCCCTTGGCGGCTCCCTCGAAGCGCGCATCGCGCACCACCTCCTCGATCACCTCGTCGAGGTCGAATACCTCGCGCTCGAGCGGCGCGTCGGTGCCGTGCAGGCGCGCGAGCTTGAGCACCTGACTGATGAGGCCGTCGAGGCGCTCGATCTCGCTATCCATCCGCTCCAGCTGGCGTGCGAGATCGGCCGAGGGCTGACGCGCGAGGCCGAGCGCGAGTCTCATTCGCGCGAGCGGTGAGCGCAGCTCGTGGGAGATGTCGCGCAACAATCGCGTGATCGCGCTGCGATTGGCGCGCAGCCGATCGGCCATCGCATCGAAGTCCCGCGCGAGCACCGCGAGCTCGTCCTTGCGGCCCTCGAGTCCCGCGCTCACACGCACATCGAGGTTCTCGTCGGCGAGCGCGCGCGCGCCTTCCTGCAGGCGCCGGATGGGGGCACTCAAGTGCTGCGCCAGCGACCAGCTCGCAATCGCGCTCACCACCAAGGCCACTGCGAGTATGGTGAGCGAGATGCCGGGCAGGCTCAAAGCCCCGAAGATGCTCGGCCGGCGCGGCGCGATCAGGACCGTGTAGGTCGTGCCGTCCGGGCCGACGATCTGCGGAGCCGCGCGCTGCGGGCGAAAGTTCCCCGGTGGCGGACCGGCGAAGCGCGACGGGGTGGGCTCGTCGGCCTCGCGAGTGAAGTACTCCAGGCGCCGCGTCGCGCTGTCGGAGAGTCGCCGGCCGAGGATGTCCTTGCCGTCCGGCCCGATGATGAAAACATCCCGGTCGGCGATGGAATGCTGGTTGGCGGCGAGCCACTTGCTGAGTGCCGGGAGCCCGCCCTGGCCGAGCACCTCGGAGGCCTCGATGGCGATGTTCGGTCGGCGCTGCCACTCACGCGAGTCGTATTCGCGTGCGGCCACCGCAAAGGTGATCGCGATGCTGCCGCCGACGATGAGCGCCATGGCGATCCAGAACAGCACGAAAATTCTCAGAAACAGGCTATGCATCTCGACCTTCTAACCCGCATTATTCATGAACGACAACGGATTCCCTGGCCGGAGGCTCGATTCGGAAAGGCATTTCCCGGACCGCCGTGAACCCATCCCTGGGGGCTGCGGGAAAAACATCCTGTTTTTCACGCTCCGGGAAATGCCTTTCCGATCGAGCCTCCGGCTTGCAGGTACGCCGTTCATGAATAGTCCGGGCTAAGGCGCTGCGCGGGTGAGCATGTAGCCCGAGCCCCTCACGTTCTTGATCTCCGGGTTCTTGCCCATCTCGAGGTTGAGCTTGCGCCGCAGGTTACTGATGTGGGTGTCGATGCTGCGATCGTAGGGAACGAGCTTTCGGCCGAGTGCCTGCTCGGTCATCGATTCGCGCGAGATCACCTGTCCGGCGGAGCGCATCAGCAGCTCGAGAACGCGAAACTCCGCGCCGGTGAGCGTCACCGGCTGGCCCGCGACCCGCGCCTGATGCATGCCGGCATTCAACGTGATCGGGCCGACGACGATCTCGTCAGTCGCCGCGCCGCGCGCCGACCGCGCGCTCGCGCGACGCAGTATCGCGCGGATTCGCGCGACCAACTCGCGCGGATTGAAGGGCTTGCTCAGGTAGTCATCGGCGCCGAGCTCGAGCCCCACGATGCGATCGACGTCATCGCCGCGAGCCGTGAGCATGAGGATGGGAGTGTCGTAAGAGGCGCCGAGCTGGCGCAGCACATCGAAGCCGCTGACGCTCGGGAGCATGACGTCCAAAATCAAGATTTGGTAATCGCCTTTGCGCAATTCCTCGAGCGCATCACCTCCGTCGTGCACGCTCTTCACCTCGAAATGCTCGGCCTCCAAATACTCGGTGAGCATCTGGCAGAGCTCCCGATCGTCGTCCACGAGCAGTACATGCGCCTCGCTTGCCATATGTGCGCAAGGATACGCCTATATTCGCAAGCATACGCAGTTGACAATTCTTTGCATGACGCTCACGGAAAATTGCGTCAACGTGGAGCGACCGGCCGCCGTTTCCGCCGTAGACTATCCCTCATCACAGTGACAGGAGAAAGAGCTTCCATGAACAAACGAAAATTGATTCCTGCCTTATGTCTCGCGGCCTCGCTGTCGGGCCTCGCCGTCTACGCGGCGACGGCGCCCGCGAGCGATCCCTCCGGCGGTGCGCATTGGCGTCATCACGACGCCGGCCTCGGCCCCATGGGCTTCGTACTGCACAAGCTAAACCTCACCGCGGACCAGAAGACCAAGGTGAAGGCGATCGTCGCCGAGCAGAAGAGCCAGTTCGAGGCGCTGCACACGAGCTCCAAGGCGAATCGCGAGGCGCTCGCGAAGACCGCACCGACGGATCCCTCGTATCCCGGGCTCGTCCAGACGGCGCAGAACAACGCTGCGGCGCGCATCAAGCTCGGGAGCGAGATCTGGACCTCGGTCTACACGAGTGTGCTGACCAAGCCGCAGCAGGACGCAATCCCGGGCATCGTCGCCGCCGCCGAAGCGGCGCGCGCGTCGCGGATGGAGGCCTGGAAGGCGCAGCACAGCCGGCCCGAACCATCCACCTCCGACTGAGGTCCCGACTCGGCGCTGGGCGAAGGAGTCTCGGCTCAGCGCTGGGTCGCGCCGACCCCGTCTCTCTTGAGAAGCTCGAGCACGCTGTCGCGCCCGACGAGGTGAGCGGTGCCGACGATGACCAGGTAGTTCTGATCGTCGTTGAGGAGCGACTCGATGCGCGCGATCCATTTGCGGTTGCGCGACACGAGGAGTGATTGGTAAACGGCGGGATCTCGCCCGAGATCGGATTTGAGCTCGGATTCGAACCAGCTCGTGTCCCCGCGCTGCCAGGCGTGCACCATCTCGTCGACCTGCTTGGGCAGGTCGTGAGCCTGTTCCAGGCTCGACATCAGATACTCGATCTGCGTTTCCATCGGCAGGCTCTCGAACAGCGCGATTTGCTCCTGCGCGGTCTCGAGGCCCGAGACGCGCTTGCCGTCGCCGTGCGCACGCTCGAGAAAATACATCTCGACCCCCGATTGTGCGTCGAAGCCGAGCTGCATGAGCTGCAGCTGAGAGATGGCTTCGGCGACGAACCACGGCGCAAATTGATCGAACATCGATAGCTCGACACCCACGTCGCGCGCGAGGGCCTGCGCGCGGGCGTAGCGGGTCGGCCCCAGAATCTCGGACAGACTCTTGCCGTCGGCCAGCGTGGCCCCGGCGAGCATCTGCGATTGCACCTGGTCGGAGTCGACCTCGTCGAGATTGATCTCCATGAGCAGGGACTTGGCGTTACGGTACGCGTCGAGCACGGCGGGCGCCAGCGGGTAGTCGCCGGAGCGAAGCGTGTGTATCGACCCGAGGAGGTAGACGGTGTTGTGCTTGCCGTGAAGCTCCCAGAGCGAATGAAGCTCGGGAGCGGCGCTCGCCCACTCGCTGCCGAGCGCAATCGCGCAGAGCGCAATCGAGGAGAGCGCCCACGAGCGCAGCGCGAGGCGAGGGCGCCTCAGCGTGCCGCCGCAGCCTGGCGAATGGGAAGCGGCTCCACCCATCGGACGTCGCTCTCGATGCGTCCATCGGAATGCAACGCAAAGCGCCGATAGGCAGGCGGGCGCGTGTCGATCGCGTAGCGCTCGCTCCCCGGCAAGAACTGGGCACAGGTCGAGGGCGTCGCATAGAGTCGCACACCGCCGCGCACGCCGTCGTACTCCTGGTGCACGTGACCCCATGCGACGGCGCGCACGTTGGAATGCGCGTCGATCACGCGCCAGAACTCCTCGGAATTGGCGAGCCCGATGGCATCGAGCCAGCGACTTCCCATGTTGATCGGATGATGGTGCAGGCACACCATGGTGTGTGCCGGCGAGCTCGCCAACGCGCCATCGAGGCGCGCGAGCTCCTGCGCTGCGAGGCGGCCGCCCACGTGGCCCGGATCGTAGCTGTCGAGCATGACGAACTGCCAACCTCCCACGGCGTGGGTCCCGCACATTTGGAACGGCGGCAGCGCGAGCGCCTGGCGCATCGCTTGCGGCTCGTCATGATTGCCGGGAATGCACAAGACCGGCTTCGCCGAACCGCCGAGGATGGCGCGAAAGCGCGGATACCCCGACGGGTCGTCCTGGACGATGTCGCCGGTGACCAGCACGGCTGCGAAGTCCGGCAGGCTCGCAAATGCATCGTCGAGCACGCTGCGCAGACTTTCATCGGTCAGAACGCCGCGGAGCTTTCCGGCGGCGTTGCCGTACAGATGTGGGTCCGTTATCTGTAGGATCTTCATCCGCAAAATTTAACGATCTCGCCCGCGCGCGTCGGTGAACTGGGTCATGACCGTACAGCGTTGCGCATCACAGAGCTAGGACAGCAAATCTGTGAACACGGTTCCACGAGAAGCGCGAACTCCGTCCCGATATTGCTGCTAGCAAGCGCATCGGGGACAATATCGGCCCTCTCGTTGAGAGGAAGTTCCCATGCCAACCCGCCGCGAGCTTGCCAACGCCATTCGTGCCCTGTCCATGGACGCCGTACAGAAGGCGAACTCGGGTCATCCGGGCGCGCCCATGGGCCTCGCTGACATCGCCGAGGTGCTGTGGCGCGACGTACTTAAGTTCAATCCGGCCAATCCCGCCTGGTGGGACCGCGATCGATTCGTGCTCTCGAACGGTCATGCGTCGATGCTGCTCTACTCGGTGCTGTATCTCACCGGTTACCCGCTGCCGCTCGAGGAGCTGAAGAATTTTCGACAATTCGGCTCCAAGACGCCCGGCCATCCGGAGCGCGAGGTGCACTTGGGGATAGAGACCACGACGGGGCCCCTGGGTCAGGGATTTGCGAATGCAGTGGGCATGGCGCTCGCCGAACGTGCGCTCGCCGCGACGTTCAATCGCCCGGGCCACACCATCATCGACCACCATACGTATGTTTTCATGGGCGACGGCTGTATGATGGAAGGCATCTCGCAAGAAGCCGCATCGCTCGCGGGCATGCAGAAGCTCGGCAAGCTCATTTGCGTTTACGATGACAACGGGATCTCGATCGACGGCAAAGTTCAGGGGTGGTTTACGGACAACACGGCGCAGCGCTTCGAGGCGTACGGCTGGCATGTCGTGCCGCACATCGACGGGCAGTCGAGCGAGGCGGTGGCGGCTGCGCTCGCCCAGGCGCGCGCGGTAACCGACCGACCGTCGCTAATTTGCGCCAAAACCACGATCGGCTGGGGCGCTCCCAACAAGCAGGGCACTGCGGCGATGCACGGTGAGCCGATGGGCAGCGAGGAAGTTGCGGCAACGCGGCTGCGCCTCGGTTGGACGTCGCCGCCGTTCGAGATACCGGCCGAAATTCGCGCGCAATGGGACATGCGCGAGAAGGGTGCGCGCGCCGAGCAAGGGTGGCGCACGAGGTTCGCCGCCTACAGGGCGGAATTTCCCGCGCTCGCTGCCGAGCTCGAGCGTCGCATGGGGGGTGATCTTCCGGGCGGCTTCGGCGAGCTCGTGGGCGCCACCGTCAATCATGCGCAGGCCGAGGGCAAGTCGCTCGCCACGCGCGCTTCCTCGCAGGCTGCATTGAACGCGCTCGGGCCGCAGCTGCCCGAGCTCCTCGGAGGCTCCGCCGACCTCACGCCGTCGAACCTCACCTTGCGCAAGGATTCGATCATCCTGTCGCCGGCGGCGCCGGCCGGCAACTACGTTCATTTCGGGGTGCGCGAATTCGCGATGTCGGCGATCCTGAACGGGATCGCGGCACACGGCGGATTCATTCCCTACGGCGGCACCTTCCTCACCTTCTCGGACTACGCGCGCAACGCCGTGCGCATGTCGGCGCTCATGGATCTGCGTGTGATCTTCGTGTACACGCACGATTCCATCGGGCTCGGCGAGGACGGCCCGACGCACCAGCCGATCGAACACCTCGCCTCGCTCCTTGCTATTCCGCGGCTCGAGCTGTGGCGGCCCTGCGATGCGGTCGAGACCGCCGCCGCCTGGGGCGCCGCGATCGAGCGTCGTGAGGGACCGACCTGCCTCGTGCTGACTCGCCAGGCGCTGCCCCATCAGGCGCGCCGCCCGGATCAGGTCGCCGCGATTGCACGCGGCGCCTATGTGCTGATCGACTCGGACGGTCCCCCGCAGGCCATCGTCATCGCCACGGGCTCGGAGGTCAGCATCGCCGCCGAGGCGGTGCGGGGCGCGGCCGCCAAAGGACGGCGGGTGCGACTCGTGTCGATGCCGAGCAGCACCACATTCGAGCGGCAGGACGCGGCGTACCGGGAGAGCGTATTGCCCGACTCGGTGAGGCGCCGGGTGGCCGTCGAGGCCGGCGCGCGCCAATCGTGGTGGCGCTACGCCGGCCTGGACGGTGCAATCGTCGGCATCGATCACTTCGGTGCATCGGCGCCCGGCAAGGAACTCTTCAAGCGGTTTGGGTTCACGCCGGAGCACGTGCTGGAGGCGATCGAGAAGGTGCTGGCTGATTCGTAGAGGTGAGAGAGATGGCAATCAGAGTGGGGATCAACGGCTACGGTCGCATCGGCCGCAACGTGCTGCGCGCGCTGTACGAGGGCAGGCGTTCGGGGGAGATCGAGATCGTCGCGATCAACGATCTCGGTGACGCCAATACCAACGCGCATCTGACGCGCTACGACACGGTGCACGGCCGCTTCGGCGGGGAGATCCGCGTGGACGGCGATGCGATGGTCGTCAACGGCGACCGCATCCGCGTGATCGCGCAGCGCGACCCGGCGAAGCTCCCCTGGCGCGAGCTGCAGGCGGATTTCGTGCTCGAGTGCACGGGCCTGTTCACGAGCAAGGCAAAGGCATCGGCGCACATCGCCGCGGGCGCCAAGAAGGTGCTGATCTCGGCGCCGGGGGGCGAGGACGTCGATGCCACCATCGTCTACGGGGTGAATGATCAGCGCCTCAAGGCCTCCGACACCGTGGTGTCGAACGCCTCGTGCACGACCAATTGCCTCGCGCCGCTCGTCAAGGTGCTGCACGGGGCGATCGGCATCTGCGCCGGGGTGATGAACACCATTCACTCATACACGAACGATCAGGTGCTGACGGACGTTTACCACACGGACCTGCGCCGTGCCCGCTCGGCGACCAGCTCGATGATTCCGACCAAGACCGGCGCGGCCGCCGCCGTCGGTCTGGTGCTGCCGGAGCTGAAGGGAATGATGGACGGCTTTGCGATTCGCGTGCCGACCATCAACGTCTCGCTGGTCGACTTGTCGTTCACGACGGCGCGCAAGACCACGACGGAGGAGATTCACGCCGCCATGAAGGCGGCGGCGCAGGGACCGCTCAAAGGCATCCTCGCGTACAATGACCAGCCGCTGGTCTCAGCCGACTTCAACCACGATCCGGCCTCCTCGATCTACGATGCCACGCTCACTAAGGTGATCGGGGGCACCCTCGGCAAGGTGTGTGCCTGGTATGACAACGAGTGGGGATTCTCCAATCGCATGCTCGACGTCGTTGCGGCTTGGTCGAAAGCCGCCTGAAGCGAGGAGCTCCGAGGGCGGGCGGCACGCGGGGATGCACATGAAGATTACCAAGATGACGAGCTTGGACCTCTCGGAAAGGCGGGTGCTCATTCGCGAGGATCTGAACGTCCCCATCAAGGACGGGGTCGTGACCAGCGATGCGAGGATTCGGGCTGCGCTGCCGACCATTCAGACGGCGCTCGCAGCCAAGGCGCGCCTCATGCTGATGTCCCATCTGGGACGTCCCGAGGAAGGCGAGTTCAAGGAGGAGTTTTCGCTCGCTCCCGTGGCGAAACGCCTGGGGCAGCTCCTGGGCGTGCCCGCGCCCTTGAAGCGCGATTGGCTGCAAGGAGTCAACGTTGCGCCGGGCGAAGTCGTGCTCCTCGAGAACGTGCGCTTCAACAAGGGCGAGAAAAAGAGCGACGACGAGCTGTCGAAGAAGATGGCCGCGCTCTGCGACATCTACGTGATGGACGCCTTCGCCACCGCGCACCGCGCGGAGGCGAGCACGTACGGGGTTGCGAAGTACGCGCCCACGGTGTGCGCGGGTCCGTTGCTGGTGAGCGAGCTCACGGCGCTCGAGACGGCCCTGGAAAAGCCGGCACGGCCCCTGCTTGCGATCGTCGGCGGCTCCAAGGTATCCACCAAACTCACGGTGCTCGAGGCTCTGCTCGCGAAGGTCGATCAGCTGATCGTCGGCGGCGGGATCGCCAACACTTTCCTCGCGGCGCTCGGGTATAACGTCGGCAAGTCCCTGCACGAGCCCGAGATGCTCGATATCTGCAGGCGCTTGATCGAGCAATCGCAAAAGCGCGGCATCGCCATTCCGATGCCGAGCGATGTCGTGGTGGCCACCGAGTTCTCCGCGGTCGCCGAGGCCGACGTCAAGCCCGTGGACCGCGTGGCCGCGAACGAGATGATCCTCGACATCGGCCCGGACTCGGCCGAGCAGATGTCGGCGCTCATCGCCCGAGCGGGCACGATTCTTTGGAACGGCCCGGTCGGGGTCTTCGAGATCGACCAATTCGGCGAGGGCACGCGCACCCTCGCCAATGCGATCGCGCGCAGCAAGGCCTTCTCGCTCGCCGGGGGCGGGGATACGCTTGCCGCCATCGAAAAGTACGAGCTGGAGGACAGCATCTCCTACATCTCGACCGGCGGCGGCGCGTTCCTGGAATTCGTCGAGGGCAAGAAGCTCCCGGCGGTCGACATTCTCGAGCGCCGGGCCGCTTGAGCCGACGGGCCGCATGAGCTTCATCCTGCGCCGAACCAAGATCGTCGCAACGCTGGGTCCTTCCACCGACGATCCGAAGGTGATCGCCGACATGATGTGCGCCGGCGTCGATGTGGTGCGGATCAATTTCTCGCACGGCGCGCTCGCCGATCACAGGCGCCGGGTCGAGGCCGCACGCGAGGCCGCCGCCCGCGCGGGCCGCTACGTGGGAGTGCTCGGCGATCTTCCCGGCCCGAAGATCCGCATCGATCGATTCGCCGCCGGCAAAGTGGAGCTCGCGGACGGCGTCGAATTCACCTTGGACGCCTCGCTTCCCGCCGATGCCGGCACCGAGCAGGCGGTGGGGATCGCCTACAAGAGGCTCCCCGCCGACGTGTCGGTGGGCGATGTACTGCTGCTGAACGACGGCCAGATCAGCCTCAAGGTGCTGTCGATCGACGGGCCCCGCATCAGGACCCGGGTGCTGGTGGGCGGGGAGCTCGGCAACAACAAGGGGATCAATCGACAAGGCGGCGGCCTCTCAGCCGGCGCGCTCACCGACAAGGATCGCGAGGACATCGTCATCGCGGCCTCGCTCAGGGTGGACTACCTAGCGGTGTCCTTCGCCCGCGACGCCTCCGACATGAACGAAGCGCGCTCGCTCCTGCGGGCGGCGGGCGGCCACGCACTGCTCATCGCCAAGATCGAGCGCGCCGAGGCGGTGAAGCACCTGGCCGAGGTGGTCAAGGCGAGCGATGCCGTCATGGTGGCGCGCGGCGATCTCGGCGTGGAGATGGGCTTCGCCGAGCTCGCCGGGCTGCAGAAGCAGATCATGCTCGAGGCCCGTCACCAGAACCGCGTGGTGATCACCGCGACGCAGATGATGGAATCGATGATCGTCAATCCCATCCCGACCCGCGCCGAGGTGTCGGACGTGGCCAATGCGGTGATGGAGGGGACCGACGCGGTGATGCTCTCGGCGGAGACGGCCGCGGGCAAGCACCCCGCCAAGGTCGTGGAGGCGATGGCGCAGATCATCGTCGGCGCCGAGAAGTATCAGGGCGCGCACGTGCGCGTCCGTCAGCGCAATACCGGCTATTTCGAGCGCACCAACGAGGCGATCGCCGCCGCGGTGATGTACACCGCGAATCACCTGCACGTGCAGGCCATCGTCGCGCTCACCGAGTCCGGTGAGACCGCGCTGATGATGTCCAGAGTGCGCTCGGACATCCCGATCTACGCCTTCACGCGCCAGGAGATCACCTTGAGCCGGGTGACTCTGTATCGAGGCGTCTATCCGGTCTCCTACGAGGTCGCCGACGAGGACCGCGAGGCGTTCTATCTGACGATCTTCCGCCTGTTGCTCGAGCTCAAGCTCGTCAAGGAAGGCGATCTCATCATCCTCACCAAGGGTGAGCGCGTCGGCGTCGCGGGCGGCACCAACTCCATGCAGATCCTGAGAGTCGTCACCAAGTAGCATGCAGCAGGAATTTCGCGGAACCGAGCGCTACATAGCGACCGAGGAACTGATGGCGGCGGTGAACGCGGCGATTGTGCTGGCGCGCCCCTTGCTCATCAAGGGAGAGCCCGGAACGGGCAAGACGCTGCTCGCGGCGGAGATCGCCCGCTCGCTCGCAAGGCCCTTGTACGAGTGGCACATCAAATCGACGACCAAGGCGCAACAGGGGCTGTATGAGTACGATGCGGTGTCGCGCCTGCGCGATTCGCAGCTCGGGGACCCGAAGGTCAAGGACATCCGCAACTACATCGTGAAGGGCAACCTCTGGGAAGCCTTCGAGTGCGACATCCAACCGGTGCTGTTGATCGACGAGATCGACAAGGCGGACATCGAGTTTCCGAACGACCTGCTGCGCGAGCTGGACCGCATGGAGTTTTTCGTCTACGAGACACGCGAGACGGTGCGCGCCAGGCATCGCCCCGTCATCGTCATCACCAGCAACAACGAGAAGGAATTGCCCGACGCGTTCCTGCGCCGCTGCTTCTTCCACTACATCCGCTTCCCGGACGAGGCCACGATGACCCGCATCGTGGACGTGCATTTCCCGGGCCTGAAGCGCGAGCTCTTGCGCGAGTCGCTGGCGACATTCTTCAAGATCCGCGAGACGCCGGGCCTGAAGAAAAAACCCACCACCTCAGAGCTCCTCGATTGGATCAAGCTGCTGGTCGCCGAGGAGATACCGCCGGAAGCGCTGCGCAGCGATGACGCCAAGAAGCTGATTCCGCCCCTTTACGGGGCGCTGCTCAAGAACGAGCAGGACGTGCACCTGTTCGAACAGCTCCTGTTCCTCAATCGCCGCAATGCTCGTTAGGTTCTTCCTGCTGCTGCGAAGCGCCGGGATACCCGTATCGATCACCGAATTGCTGACGTTGCTCGAGGCGCTGTCCCGGGGCCTCGCACAGGCGAGCGCCGAGCGCTTCTACGCTCTCGCGCGCACCTGTTTGGTGAAGGACGAGCGCTACTACGACCGCTTCGACCAGGCATTCGCGACACATTTCAACGGAGCGCAGGAACTTTGCGCTTTGCTCGCGCGCGAGCTCCCTGCCGATTGGCTCGAGAAAATGACGGTGCGCGACTTCACGGACGAGGAGAAGGCGCAAATCGAGGCCATGGGCGGGTTCGATCAATTGATGGAGACGCTCAGGAAGCGGCTCGAGGAGCAGCGCGGCCGCCACCAGGGCGGCAGCAAATGGATCGGCACCGCAGGGACTTCCCCGTTCGGCGCCTACGGCTATAACCCGCAGGGTGTGCGGATCGGGAACAGGGCTCGCGCAACCGCGGAGCCGTCAAGGTATGGGACCGGCGTGAATTCGCCAATCTCGACGACGGCGTCGAGCTCGGCACCCGCAACATGAAATTGGCGCTGCGGCGCCTGCGACGTTTCGCCCGGCGCGGCGCCCCGACCGAGCTCGCCCTGGCCGAGACCATCGACGCCACGGCCCGCTGCGGAGGCTGGCTCGACATCAAAATGGTGCCGGAGCGGCACAACGTGGTCAAAGTACTGCTGCTGCTCGACGTGGGCGGCTCGATGGACGATCACGTCAAGGTGTGCGAGGAGCTGTTCTCCGCCGCGCGCAGCGAGTTCAAGCATCTCGAGCACTTCTATTTCCACAACTTCCCGTACGAAGCGCTGTGGAGGGACAATCGGCGACGCTTTCGCGAACACGTGGGGACCATCGAGGTGCTGCGCACCTACGCGTCGGATTACAAGCTCATCCTCGTCGGGGATGCGACCATGAGCCCGTACGAGATCACCTCGGTGGGTGGAAGCGTTGAGCACTGGAATCCCGAGCCCGGCGCCGTTTGGCTCGAACGGCTGATCCGAGCCTATCCGAATTGCGCCTGGATCAATCCGCAACCGCAAGCCCAATGGGAGCATACGGCCTCCATCGCGCTTACCCGCGAGCTGTTGGAGGGGCGCATGTACCCGCTGACGCTGTCGGGGCTCGACGACGCCATCGAGGCCCTCGGCTAGATTAGACTAGCGCAGGTGAACGCGAGCGAAGAGCCCTACGAGCCCATGCTCGGGCTGGTACTGACCGGCGGCGGTGCGCGCGCTGCGTATCAGGTCGGCGTCCTGAAGGGGATTGCCGAGCAATTGCAGCGCGGCTCCGGCAGCCCGTTCCAAGTCCTCACCGGGACCTCCGCCGGCGCGGTGAGCGCAATCGCGCTCGCCTCCGACCCCGCGCATTTCAGGCACGCGGTGTACGCGATCGAGCGCGTGTGGCGCGAGTTTCGCGTGCACCAAGTGTTCAGGGCGGATGCCCTCTCGATGCTCAAGTCCGGATTGCACTGGATTCTCGCGCTCGTCACCGGAGGCGCTCTGGTGCGTCCGCCACGCTCACTGTTCGACAACACGCCCTTGTGGGAGCTGTTGCGCAAGAACCTGAATTTCGACGGCATTCCCCGCGGCATGTACAAGCAGCACCTGCAGGCCGTGGGCATCTGCGCGACCAGCTACTCGGACGCGGACTCGGTCACCTTTTACGCGTGCTCCTCGCCGATCGAGCCCTGGACGCGACCCGCGCGCAAGGGCGCCCGCGTGCAGCTCACCCTGGAACACCTCATGGCGAGCCTGTCGCTCCCCTTCCTGTTCCGACCGATCTTCCTGCATCAGCAGTATTTCGGCGACGGAGCGATGCGGCAGACCTCCCCGCTGAGCCCGGCCATCCACCTTGGCGCGAACCGCCTGCTCGTCATCGGGGTGGGAGATCCCGCCGCGGCAGGGCTCGGCATGCCTGCGCTGCGAGCCGAGCCCACGTTCGGCCAGATGTTCGGCTTCATGCTCGACTCGCTCTTCATGGACCAATTGCAGTGGGACCTCGAGCGGCTCTCGAGCTTCGGTGCCGATTCCAACGTGCGCCAGGTCGAATGCCTGGTCCTCACTCCGTCCGAGGACCTCTCCGAGATCGCGCGCCGGCACCGCTCCGAGTTGCCGCGTAGCCTGCGTGCGCTCCTGCGCGCCATGGGAGCCCAAGCCGGCAACTCGAGCGCGGGCACACTGCTCAGCTATCTGCTGTTCGAGCGAGGCTATACGCGCGAATTGATCGCCCTGGGATTGCGCGATGCGCGCGCACGCGCCGAGGAGATCCGCGCCTTCCTCGCGCAGGCGCGCGTCAGGCTTTCTGCAACGAATCGTGCCGTGTGAGCACCTGCGGGTAGCTCAACCGGAAGCGCCTCGCAAGCTCCTCGGCGATGTACACCGAGCGGTGCTGACCGCCCGTGCACCCGATCGCGATCGTGAGGTAGCTGCGATTGGCTTGCACGAACTCGGCGATGCGCGCGCTCAGGAACTCGCCGATCGCCGCGATCATCGAGCGCACGCTCTCCTGGGCGGCGAGGTACTCGATCACCGGCGCGTCACGGCCGGTCAAGTGGCGAAGCGACGGCTCCCAGTACGGATTCGGAAGACTGCGGACGTCGAAGACGAAATCGGCGTCACCCGGGATGCCGTGCTTGTAGCCGAAGGACTCGAACATCAGCGACAGCCGCTCGTCGGAGCGACGATCGATGCGCTGGAGAATCCGCTCGCGCAGCTCGTGTACCCCCATGTTCGAGGTATCGATCACCAGATCCGCGGCGGTGGTGATCGGCTCGAGCAGCTTGCGCTCGCCGGCGATCGCCTCGCGCAGGCCCACCCCGGGCGACACCAGCGGATGCTTGCGGCGCGTCTCCGCGTAGCGCTTGAGCAGCACCTCATCGCTCGCGTGCAGGAACAGCACCTCGCAGCCGATGCCGCTGCGGCGCAGCTCCCCGACGAGGGCGGGTATGGTATCGATCTCCTTCGGGTGGTTGCGGGCATCGAGCCCGACGGCGGTGCGCTGATAGGTGTCGTCGATGCCTCGAACGGTGTGGGAAATGAAAGATTTCAAGAGCGCGGCGGGAATGTTGTCCACGCAGTAAAAATCGAGATCCTCGAGCTGATGCAGCGCGACGCTCTTTCCGGATCCGGACAGACCGCTGACGATGATCAGTCGCATGCGGTCCCTTCACGCGCGCCGCGGCGTCACGGCGAGGAACGAGCCTTGATGACTTCCCCGGCGTGATGATCGGAAACTTTCTCCTTGTGCTTCTTGACGCAGCGGTCCAGCTTGTCGGTGAGCGCATCGATGGCAGCGTACATGTCGGCGTCGGTCGCGTCGGCGTAGATCTTGTTTCCCCGCAGCATCAGCGTGGCCTCGGCCTTGTGGCGGAGCTTCTCGACGGTGAGCACGCAATGCACGTCGATCAGGTGCTCGAAATGACGCGAGATCCGCTCGAATTTCTTGAAGACGTAACCCCTGAGGGCGGGCGTGACTTCGACATGATGACCGCTGAGATCGAGCTGCATGAGGTTCCTCCTACTGCGACAAATGCTTCCGGGCGAAGTGAATCTACGATGCGCGCACCTGAGCGCGCTTGCGTTCGTTGGACGGGGCGATCTGCATGCCCTCGCGATACTTGGCAACCGTGCGCCGCGCCACCGGTATGCCTTCCTGGGACAGGATCTGCGCGAGCTTGGAATCGCTCCAGGGATTTTCCGGGTTCTCCTGCGAGATCAGTTTCTTGATCTTGGCGCGGATCGCCGTGGACGACATCTCGGTGCCGTCGGCCGCGGCCACGTGGCTCGAGAAGAAGTAGCGGAACTCGAACACGCCGCGCGGGGTGTGCATGTACTTGGCGGTCGTCACTCGGGAAATGGTGGACTCGTGCATCTCGACGGCCTCGGCGACGTCCTTGAGGATCAAGGGCTCCATCGCCTCCTCGCCCTGCTCGAAGAAGCCGGTCTGGCGCTGCACGATGCAGCGGGCGACCTTGATCAGCGTCTCGTTGCGGATCTCGAGGCTGCGCATCAGCCAGCGGGCCTCCTGCAGCTGCGTGCGCAGCATCGCGTGATCGGGCGTGCGCGAAATCAGATTCGCGTAGCTCTGATTGACACGCACCCGCGGCACCGTCGCCTGATTGATTTCGACCGACCATCCGTGCTCGGTGCGGCGCACGAAGACGTCGGGAATGACATATTCCGCCTGCGCGGGATTGACCGCGGCGCCAGGGCGAGGATGGCAGGAGCGCAGCAGCGCGATCGCCATCTCCAGATCCGTCTCGTTGCAGCGCAGCTGCCGGCGCAGCAGCACGAGCTGCTGGCTGGCGACCAGATCCAGATGCTCGAGCGCGATTCGGATCGCGATGTCACGGCCCGGCGTGTCCGGGTGGAGCTGGCGCAACTGCAGGGCGATGCACTCGCCCAGGTTGCGCGCGCCCACGCCCGCCGGCTCGAGCGACTGCACCGCCGCGAGCGCACGCTCGACGTCCTCGCGGCTCGCCTCGATCTCGGGTTTCAGGCTCTCGCGGATCTCCTCCAGATCGTCCTTGAGATAGCCGTCATCGTTGATGGCGTCGGCGATCACGCGCGCGATGGCGAGATCGATGGGCGTGAGCTTGGCGAGCTCGAGCTGCTCGATGAGCTGCTCCTGCAGCGTCTGGCCATGCTGATCGCTGAAATCCCCGCTCCGGTCATCGTCACTGGACCAGGAATTGTCCGCCGGACCGCTCGACTGCTCGCCCCAGGCCTCGTCGGCGATCTCCACGAGGGGCTCTTCGCGCTGGTCGGCGGGGACGGCGCCCTCGGCCTCGAGCTGCGCATATTTCTCCTCGACTTCGCCGCGCTCGCGTGGCTCCTCGGGCGCTGCATCGAGCGCGAGCTCGTCCTCGGCCTCGAGCATCACGTTCGTCTCGAGGGTCTCCCGCACGTGCGCCTGCAGATCGAGCGAGGGGAGCTGCAGCAGCCGGATGGCCTGTTGCAGCTGCGGGGTCATGGTGAGCTGCTGACCGATACGAAGCTGCAGACTTGGCTTTAACATGGTTCTTTAACGGTCCAAGCCTACAATTTGAAATCCTGGCCCAAGTACACCTCACGGACCTGCGGGTTGGCAAGAATCTGATCCGCAGAACCCGAGGCGAGCACCGTACCCTGGCTCACGATGTAGGCGCGCTCGCAGATTCCGAGGGTCTCACGCACATTATGATCGGTGATCAAGACCCCGATTCCCTTATCTGATAAGTGCTTGATTATCCTTTGGATATCGGCGACCGACAGCGGGTCGACGCCGGCAAAGGGCTCATCCAGCAGGATGAATCGCGGGTCCGCCGCGAGGGCCCGGGCGATCTCCACCCGCCGCCGCTCGCCGCCCGAGAGGCTCATCCCCAAGCTCTCCCGCACGTGTCCGATGTGGAGCTCTCCGAGAAGCTCGGCGAGCCGGGCGTCGCGCTGTGCCTCATCGAGCCCGGGGCGCGTCTCGAGAATCGACAGGATGTTGCTCGACACGGACATACGGCGGAACACCGAGGGCTCTTGCGGGAGGTACCCCAGGCCCAATTGCGCCCGGCGGTGCATCGGCAAGCGGCCGATGTCCTTGTTGTCGAGGTAGATCTCACCGTGCTCGCAGCGCGTGAGGCCTACGATCATGTAGAAGGCCGTGGTCTTGCCCGCACCGTTCGGTCCGAGGAGGCCCACGACCTCGCCGCTCTCCACCTCGAGCGATAAATCCTTGAGTATTTGGCGCGATTTGTAGCTCTTGGCGAGATTCAACGCCCGCAGCACGCTCATGGCTTGTTGGGCGCAGCGGAGTTCGGTGGAGGCGTGATGATGATGTGCACGCGCTGTGAGCCCTGTTCGGCTTGATCGGCGATGATGGTTTGCGCGAGCACGTTGTACTTGAGCGACTCGCCGCGAACCTCGTTCTGCCCGTCGCTGAGCCAGGCGTTCTTGATCAGGCGCACCACACCTTTGCCCGCATCATAATCGATCGTGTCGGCACGCCCGTGCGCGGTCTTGCCGGTCTTTGCGACCCACTGCTCGAATTCGGCCGGCTTGCCGTTCGCCACCGCGGTCGCGAGGGCCTTGTTGAGGAAGGTGATCTGGGCATCCTCGGCGCTGAGCTGGCCATCCTCCATGATGATCTTCACATTGCTGCGAAACACCCACCGGCTATTGTCGAAATTAAGCCCCGAGGCCTGCCCCGTCGCCTGCCCCTGATCCGCGGTCACCGTCATGGGGCCCTGGACGATGCGCACCTTGCGGAACGTGACGTTGTTGGTGCGCAAATCCAGCTCCGAGGATTGCGCATCGAGCGTGATGATCTCCTGCTTGGTAGGGGGCGCCGCGAGCGCGGCGGCTCCCAGGGCCCATCCCAAGCAGAGCGCACCCGATTTACGGTTGAAAGCGGCCATTGACCTTCGATTCTAGGCGCACGGTGCGGTCTTTCAAATTGGCGACTAGACCGCGCGCGGTGAGCGTGTGCGCGCCGAACTCGATGCGCACATCGCTGCGCGTGCTCGCGACCCCGTCGGGCACGTCATAGCGCAGCGTATCGGTGCGGATGATGGCGGTACCCTCGTGCTCCGGCGTCTGTCCCTCGAGACGCACATTCCCGGCGACATCGACGATTCTGCCGTCGGAACCCACGTGCCCGGTGTCGCCGAACAAGACCCACGACTGTCCGCCGGGCGCCTGGTAGTCGAGCCGGACATCGTAGAGGGCGACATCCGAGCCATGGTCGACTTGATCGATGCGCTCGGCCTGTATGCGAATCGAGGGGGAACCGCTCGCGTCGTACTCGGTCAATATGGCGTTCTTGAGGTAATAGCCCGGCAACCCCTGCGTGGCCGCCGGCTGCGCAGGCCTGCGACTCGGGGAGCTCAGGATCCAGGTGCTCACCGCCAAGGCGATGACGGCCAGCAGGGTGAAAATTCGAAACGCCACGCTCATGAGACTTCAGCGGCGCTCCCGCGGCACCCGTGCGCGCAGTATCGCGTCGCAGAGCTCGCGCACTGCACCGCGCCCCCCGCGCGATGTGCTCACCCAGTGCGCCGCTGCGAGCACCAGCGGATGCGCATCGGCAACGGCCGCGGCAAAGCCGACCGCGGCCATGAGCGGAAGATCCGGCGTGTCGTCCACGAGGCAGGCGCAGGCGAGCGGGTGGACACCCAGCCGCTCGGTGAACCGCTCGAGCGCTCGAAGCTTGTCGCCACATCCCTGCAGGACATGAGGCACCTTGAGCTCGCGCATGCGTGCGGTCACTGCGGCCGAGCGGCGGCCGCTCGCGGCCGCAACGGCGACGCCGCTCCCCATCAGGAGCTTCAGGCCGTGACCGTCGCGCACGTGGAAAGCCTTCAGCTCCTCGCCACGGGCGGAGAAATACAATCTCCCGTCGGTGAGCACTCCGTCGATGTCCAGCATCAGCAGCTCGATCTTGCCGAGCGGGGTGGCGCGGCGCGGGCTCAAACGACACCGGCACGCATCAAATCGTGGACGTTGAGAGCACCCACGAGCACATCATTCTCGTCGACGACGATGAGAGAGGTGATGCGGTGAGTTTCCATAGTGAGGACCGCCTCGGCGGCCAGCGTCGAGGGGCTCACGCGTTTCGCCTGGCGCGTCATGACCTCATCCATACGCGTACGATGCAGATCCGCCGCGCGATCGAGCGCGCGGCGCAGATCGCCGTCGGTGAACACGCCGAGCACCCGGTCCGCCTCATCCACGATGGCCGTCATGCCGAGGCCCTTGCGCGTCACTTCCATCAATCCGTCCGCAAGAGGCATGGAAGGCGGCACCTTCGGCACGGCGTCGCCGGTGCGCATCACCTCCCTGACGTGCAGCAGCAAGCGCCGGCCGAGGGTGCCGGCGGGATGGGAGCGCGCGAAATCCTCCTCGGTGAAGCCGCGAGCCTTCAAGAGCGCGACGGCAAGCGCATCGCCCACCGCCAGGGCCGCCGTGGTGCTCGCGGTGGGCGCGAGGTTCAGAGGACAGGCCTCGGCCGGGACGCCGATGTCCAGATGGACGGTGGCGATGCGCGCGAGGGCCGAATTGGGGTTGCCCGTGAAGGCGATGAAAGGCACGCCCAGACGCTTGATCGCGGGTACGATGGTCAGGATCTCGTCGGTTTCCCCGGAGTTGGACAGGGCGAGCACCGCATCCTCGCGCGTGATCATGCCGACGTCGCCGTGGCTCGCCTCGCCCGGATGCAAGAAGAAAGCGGGCGTTCCGGTGCTCGCCAGGGTGGCTGCGATCTTGTGGCCGATGTGGCCCGATTTGCCCATGCCGGTCACGACGATTCGCCCTCGGCAGCTGAGACAAATCCTGCAGGCGCGTGCAAACTCCCTTCCTAAGCGGGGCAGCTGCGCCTTGAGACCGTCGATCTCGACGGCGAGGGCCTGACGGCCGAGGTCGATGAGGCCCTCGTCCGTGTAGTCAATGTCCATGCATGAATGATACAACTTGAGGAGAGCGCATGAGTCCACTTGAGGTAGCAGAGCTCATTGAACGGGGGTTGGCGGGGAGCCGCGCCTCAGTCACGAGTCCGGATAACGTGCATTTCGACGCCGTAGTCATCGCGGAGCGGTTTGCGGGCCTGCGCGCCCTGCAGCGACATCAGCTCGTCTACGCGACGCTCGGGCCCGCAATGGGCAACGAGATTCACGCTCTCGCCCTCAAGGCGCTCACGCCGGAAGAATATGCGAGCCAGGTCCGTGGATAAGCTGCAGATTCAGGGCGGAATGCCTCTCGAGGGCGAAATCCGCATTTCCGGCGCGAAGAACGCCACTCTGCCCATCCTCGCCGCGTGCCTGCTGGCGGACGGGGCGGTGACGGTGTCGAACGTGCCTCACCTGCAAGATGTCACCACCATGATCGAGTTGCTCGGGCGCATGGGAGTCTCGGTGACCATCGACGAGAAGATGCGCATCGAAGTGGATGCCTCGACCATTCGCGAGTACTTCGCCCCCTATCAGCTGGTCAAGACCATGCGCGCGTCGATCCTCGTGCTCGGGCCGTTGCTCGCGCGTTTCGGATCCGCGGATGTATCGCTTCCCGGCGGCTGCGCGATCGGGGCAAGGCCGGTCAACATTCACGTCGCGGGCCTGCAGGCGATGGGGGCGGACATTCACATCGAGAACGGCTACATCAAGGCGCGCGCTCAGCGGCTCAAGGGAACGCGCCTCGTGCTCGAGACCGTCACCGTCACCGGCACGGAGAATCTCATGATGGCGGCGGCGCTCGCAGAAGGCGAGACGGTGCTCGAGAACGCCGCGCGCGAGCCGGAAGTGGTGGACCTTGCGAACTTCCTCTGCGCCATGGGGGCGAAGATCACGGGCGCCGGCACCGACAAGATCGTCATCGAGGGGGTACGGCAGCTGCGCGGCACCTCCTACGAGGTGCTGCCCGACCGGATCGAGAGCGGCACCTATCTGGTTGCCGGTGCGATCACCGGCGGCCACGTCAGAGTGAAGAGCGCGCGGCCCGAGCACCTCGATGCCGTCATCATCAAGCTTCAGGAAGCGGGGGCCAAGGTGGCAGTCGGCGACTCCTGGGTGGAAGTCGACATGCGCGGGCGGCGCCCGGCGGCGGTGGACATTCGCACTGCTCCCTATCCGGCTTTTCCCACCGACATGCAGGCGCAGTTCGCCGCGCTCAATACCGTGGCCAAGGGCGTCGGCACGATCATCGAGACGGTATTCGAGAATCGCTTCATGCACATGCTGGAGATGCGGCGCATGGGCGCCGAGATCCGTCTCGAGGGCAACACCGCCATCATCAAGGGAGTGGAGCGTCTCACGGCCGCACCGGTGATGGCCACGGATCTGCGGGCCTCGGCGAGCCTCGTCCTCGCCGGGCTGATCGCCGACGGGCGAACCGAGGTCGAGCGCATTTATCACATCGACCGCGGCTACGAGGCCATCGAGGAGAAACTACAGCAACTCGGCGCCCGTATTCGCCGCATGCCGGCCTGAGCGCTACTCTCGGGCGAGGCGGGTGGGACGCTCGATCACGGCGAGCTTGACGAGGTAGGCGTCGCTTCCGTGACGCCCGGCGAGCTCGACCTCGGTGCCCGGCTTCAAGGCGGCGAGCTTGCTCACCAGATCCTGCGAGCTCTGCACGGGCTCGCCGTCGAGACCGGTGATGAGATCTCCCGGCCTCACGCCCGCCTCGAACGCCGGACTCTTCACCAGGATGTTCACGACGGTGACCCCGCCGCCCGCGCCGTTCGCAATGCCGAGCTGCGCGGTTTGCTCGGGAGTGAGATCTTGCGGCACGAAACCCAGCCAGCCGCGCACCACGTGCCCCTTCGCGAGGATCTGCTCCGTGACGCCGCGCACGAGATTGACGGGAATCGCAAAGCCGATGCCTTCGGATCCCCCGTATGCTCGGTTGAGCACCGCGGTGTTGATGCCGATCAAGTCGCCGTGCACATCGATGAGCGCACCGCCGGAGTTGCCCAGGTTAATGGCGGCATCGGTCTGAATGAAATTCTCGAACGTAGCGAGCCCGAGCTGGCCGCGCCCGGTCGCGCTCACGATGCCTTGAGTGACCGTCTGACTCAGGCCGTAGGGATTACCGATGGCGAGCACGATGTCGCCCACGCGCAGCGTATCGGAGCGGCCCATGGGCATGGTCGGCAAGCGGCCGATGGAGAGCGCGAGGACGGCAAGATCGGTATCCGGATCCTGGCCGACAATGGCGGCCTCGGCAATGCGTCCGTCGGCGAGCTGCACTCGAATCGATTGGGCGCCGGCGATCACGTGCTGATTGGTGACGATGGTGCCCTTCGCATCCACGATGACGCCCGAGCCCAAGCTGCGCTCGACGCGCTGCCGATAGCTCGGCAAGTAATCGCCGAATAGCTGATCGAGCGGAGCGCTCTGGCGCCGCTCCGTGACGACCCGCGCCGCATAGATGTTCACCACCGCCGGGGCCGCGCGGGCCACCGAATCGGCGAAGCTCTGCATCACCACGGTGCGAGGCGGCAGGGGCTGCGCACGTTGCGCAGGCGCCGTCGCCGCGGCACCCAGCAGCGTGGGCTTCCACCAGACGATCAAGAACGCGGCGGCCAGGCCGACGACGACCGCTCTCAGCAGAAAACTCACGATGTTGCGCACGTTGTGCAAACGACTCTCCTTGCGCTAAGAGACTCCTCGTTCTGTGTATAATGCGCCCGCGATATTCTCAGGGAAACCTATGGCCACAGGGCACCGCGTGAAGATTTGTCAACAATTGCCGAGCGAGATCCGCGGCGGCGTCCTTCGAAGAAACGAATGAGCGGCGATCAGGTTGACCGCGGCCACCTGGGCGGTCCGGGGGCGGCGGGCGGGGCGGCGATTGCCCTCGAGACCCAAGTCGACCACAGCCGCCGCCGCTTGCTCACCGGGGCGAGCGTCGCCTTCGGGGCCGTGGGCGTGGTGTTCGCCGCGGTGCCCTTCATCGCCTCGTGGGAGCCGAGCGAGCGCGCGAAGGCTCTCGGCGCGCCCGTCACCGTGGACGTCTCGAAACTCGAGGAAGGCCAGATGCTGAAGGTCGTCTACCGCGGTCAACCGGTCTTCGTCGTGCGGCGAAGCAAGGCCATCGTCGCCGACCTGGGCAAGCACGACCAGCTGCTCGCCGATCCGAAGTCGGAGAACTCGGAGCAGCCCGATTACATCAAGAGGTCCGGCGCTCAACGCGCGCGCAACCCCGAGTACTGGGTGGGCCTGGCGGTATGCACGCATCTCGGCTGCTCACCGCTCGGCGCCTTCGAGCCGAACAATGCCTTTCAGGTCGAGGGGAGCAACCTCGGGCAGAATTGGCCGGGTGGATTTTACTGTCCCTGTCACGGATCGAAATTCGACATCTCCGGGCGGGTGTTCAAGGCCATGCCGGCGCCGAAGAATCTCGAGGTGCCTTCCTACACCTTCGCGAGCGAGACGCGCCTCGTGATCGGCGAAGACGAAGCACCCAACAGCGCCTGATTCGCGAGGTTCCGTGATGGCCGCAGCACCCGAGTCCGCCGACAAGAGCACTGGCCTGCTCGCGTGGATCGATCAGCGCTTTCCCCTGACCTTGTTGTGGAAGACCCAGGTCGCGGAGTACTACGCGCCGAAGAATTTCAACTGGTGGTACTACTTCGGTTCGCTCGCGCTCTTCGTGCTCGCGAACCAGCTGGTCACCGGCATCTTCCTCACGATGCACTACAAGCCCTCCGCCGAGGAGGCTTTCGCCTCGATCGAATTCATCATGCGCGATGTGAGCTGGGGATGGTTGCTTCGCTACCTCCATTCGACCGGAGCGTCGGCGTTCTTCATCGTCGTGTACCTGCACATGTTCCGCTCGCTCCTCTACGGCTCGCACCGCAAGCCGCGGGAGCTCCTGTGGATCTTCGGCTGCCTGATCTTCGTGGCGCTCATGGCCGAGGGCTTCATGGGCTACGTGCTGCCGTGGGGCAACATGAGCTACTGGGGCGCGCAGGTGATCGTGTCGCTGTTCGGGAGCCTGCCGGTGATCGGCGGCGCGCTGGTGGAGTGGATTCGCGGCGATTACGTCATCGCGGATGCGACCCTCAACCGATTGTTCGCGCTGCACGTGGCGGCGATGCCGCTCGCGCTCGTATTTCTCGTGATCGCGCATCTCATGGCGCTGCACGAGGTGGGCTCGAACAATCCCGACGGGATCGAGATCAAGAAGCACAAGGACAAGGAGGGCCATCCGCTCGACGGCATTCCCTTCCATCCCTATTACACGGTGAAGGATCTGATGGGGGTCATGGGCTTCCTGGTGCTGTTCTGCGCGGTCATCTTTTTCGCGCCCACCTTCGGCGGCCTGTTCTTGGAATCGCCGAACTTCAGCCCGGCGAACCCGCTGCAGACCCCGCCGCACATCGCGCCGGTGTGGTATTTCACGCCGTTCTACGCGATGCTGCGGGCGGTCCCCTCCTTCTGGGGCACGCAGGTGTGGGGCGTGCTGGTGCTCGCCTCTGCCGTCCTGGTGCTGTTCTTCGTGCCCTGGCTCGACCGCTCTCCGGTCGCCTCGATCCGCTATCGCGGCCCGATCTACAAGCTCATGCTGACGATTTTCGTGGTGTCCTTCATCATCCTGGCGGTGTGCGGCCTGAAGCCTCCCTCGGGCATTTACCCGACCCTGGCCAAGGTCTGCACGACACTGTACTTCGCGTTCTTCGTGCTGATGCCCTGGTACACGAGGCTCGATCGGGTGAAGCCGGTGCCTGAGAGGGTCACAGGCCATGTTTGATCCCAAGCGCTGGCTCCTGGTCGCGGCCGTTGTGCTCGCCGCGGGCCCGAGCGTGGCCCAGGAGAGCGAGATCGAGCTACAGCACGCCCGGACCGACATCAAAGACACGGAGTCCCTCAAGCGGGGTGCGCGCGACTTCATGAGCTATTGCTCCGGATGCCATTCGCTCATGTACCTGCGCTATAACCGCATCGGAGAGGACCTGCACATCCCCCCATCCGCTCTCAGCTCGAGCTTGATGTTCACCTCGGACAATCCCTTCGATAGCATCGTGAGCTCCCTGCCGAGGGATGCGGCGGAGTGGTTCGGCAAGCCGCCGCCGGACCTCTCGCTCATCGCGCGCGAGCGCGGCCCCGATTACATCTACTCGTTTCTGAAGGGGTTCTACCTCGACTCGACGCGCCCCTGGGGCGTGAACAACCTGTACCTTCCGAGCGCCGCGATGCCGGACGTGCTTTGGGAGCTGCAGGGGCTGCAGAGGCCGGTGTACAAGAACGAGCCGGACCCGGACGGCAGCGCCCGCATGGTGCTCGCGGGCGTCGAGGCACTGACCCCGGGCAGTTTGTCGCCGCAAGAGTATGATGTGTTCGCGCGGGACATCGCCAACTTCTTGGATTATGCCGGCGAGCCCATCAAGGCGAAGCGTCAGTCGATGGGCGTTTTCGTGGTGCTGTTTCTGCTGGTGGGACTCGTGTTGACCTACTTGCTGAAAAAGGAATACTGGAAGGACGTCCACTGACCCGCGAGCCGGACCTCCCGTTCCATGCTCCTAGGAGATCGCGTTCGTGGCACGTCGCTCGGTGATGACCCTGTTTTCGGCGCCGGCTGACCTGTGGAGCCACCGGACCCGGCTCGTACTCGCCGAGAAGGGGATAGCGATCGAGCTGGTGAACGTCGATCCGCAGCGGCTTCCCGAGGACTTGCTCGACCTGAATCCGTATCACAGCGTCCCGACGCTCGTCGATCGGGATCTGGTGCTGTACGACTCGCGTGTGATCATGGAGTACCTGGATGAGCGCTTCCCGCACCCGCCGCTGATGCCGATCGATCCGGTGACACGGGCGCAGTTTCGCGTGGCTCTGTATCGCGTCGAGCGCGACTGGTACGGTCTCGCGCATGACATCGAGCAGGACCGCGAGAGCAAGACGGCCGCTCACAGCCGCAAGGTGCTGTGCGAGGCCATTTGCGCGAGCGCGGAGGTCTTCAAGGCGAAGCCGTTCTTCCTGAGCGACGAGTTCTCGCTCGTGGATGCGAGCATCGCGCCGATCCTGTGGCGCCTGCCGCATTACGGAATCGACCTGCCGCCGCAGGCGCAGCCCATCGTCAAGTACATGAACTCGATCTTTGCGCGCCCGACGTTTCGCGCCTCCCTCTCGATGGTCGAGCGCGAGATGCGCCATTGAAGCCGCGCCGACCTTATCTGCTACGGGCGCTGCACGAGTGGATCACCGACTCGGGCGAGACGCCGCACATCGTCGTCGACGCCTCCGCGGAGGGCGTGATGGTGCCGCGCCAGTACGTAAAAGACGGCAAGATCGTGCTGAACGTGAGCTTCTCGGCCACGCAGGCGCTCAAGCTCGGCAACGACGTCGTGAGCTTCCAGGCGCGCTTCAGCGGAACCTCATACGCCGTGCAAGTGCCGGTGCGCGCGATTTTGGGAATTTACGCGCGCGAGACCGGCCAGGGGATGATTTTCCCGGAGGGCGACGCCGATCCCGATCCCACACCGCCGGCCGCTCCTGCCGTGCCGAGCGCCGGGAGCGGCGCGCCGAGCCCGAAACGCCCGAAGCTTCAGGTCGTCAAGTAGCGCGAAACGCGTCCTTGATCCACGCGATCTCGTGCGCTCCGTCCGGCAAGCCCTCGATGCCGACGACGTCGAACCGCCACCGGTAAGCGCGCCATTCCCGCCGCACGTTGAGCAGGAAGCGCGCGGCGCGGATGATCTTGCGCCGCTTGGCCCGGCTCACCGAGCCGAGGGACCCGCCGAAATCGCGCCGTGCGCGCTGGCGCACCTCGACCACCACGAGAACCTCGCCGTCCCGGCCGAGGAGGTCGATCTCGCCTGCCTTGCAGCGCAGGTTGCGCGCGAGGACCGTGAGCCCGCACGAGGCGAGATGATCGGCCGCGATCTCCTCGGCGCGAAGGCCGCGTAAGCGCTGAGAGAGGCTCATCGGCGCAGCATGCCGCGCGAGCGCGCCGCCGTCGCCCGGCGAATCCTCCCGGTTTGCGCAGATACGCCTGGAGCCTAGAGCGAATTATTCATGAAGAACGATACATATCACGAGGAGCCGGCGCCCGGGGATAAAGAAGTTGTCCTGCATGAGTAATCGAGGCTAGAGCGGGAAGGGCACGCCGTTCTTGATCTGCGCCCAGCTGAGCTCGCGGTGGACCCGGTTGCGATCGTCGAGAAACAGCTTTCCGGTAACACCGGAGATGTTGCCGGCCGGCGAGAGCGACTTGGAGCGCAGCGCCGGCACCAGGCGATACGCATCGAAGCCGAAGGCGTACAGGCGGTCGCGCCGCGCGGTTCGGGCAGGCCACGCGGCGCGCACGCCGTCGCGAATCTGCGCGGTCACCGGATCCTGAGACACCATCCACGGCATGTCGGGGAAGATCAGGCCGTCGAGATCGGCATTGGCGCTCGGGTCCGGCTCGAAGCCGTCGGAGGTGGAGTAGACGGGCACGTCGCCCGCGTAATTGAACTTGAGTTGCGGCACGATCAGTCGCGCAGCCGCGGGACTCCCGGCGATGAAAACGAAATCGACATCGCTGCGATGGGTCACGGGCTCGCCCTTGACGATGTGCAACTGAAATATCTGCTTGATGATGTCCGAGAAGTCGGCGCGCGCGGCATCGTAGCGGCCCCCATCGAGCAGCGCCCCGCCGTGCTGGGTCAGCTCCTCGGTGAACGCAGCCAGCACGCGATTGCCCCATTCCCCGTCGGCGACGATGGCGACGCCCCGCAGCTTCCCCTCGGCCACCAGCCTTCGGGCGACGCTCCTCGCCTCATCCTCCGGCCACAAGGCGAACTGATAGAAATTGCGCGCCACGGTCGCAGAATCGGCGAGGAAATTGAGGGCGAGCTCCGGCGTACGGCCGTTCGAGATCGGGACCACCGCCGCCACGTCCTCCTTCGTGAGCGGTCCCACGACGAAGTCGGCCCCCTCATCGACGGCCTGGCGATACGCGAGCGCGACGCTCTGCGTCGCGACGTCGTAAATCTTGAGCCGCGGCCGAGAGGCAGGGTCCTGTTCCAGGTAGGCGGCAACGAAGCCGTCGCGCACGGCCACTCCCGCCGGCTCGGCGCGACCCGACAGCGGCAGGAGCAGCGCAATCTGGTCGGGAAAGGCGGCAGCGACGGCGATCTGGCTCTGGGCGAGCGCAAGGACACTCTCGTTCGCCGGATGCTGCGGGAACGCGCGCTGCCAGCTCGCAAGCGCGGCGGCGGCGTGCATCGGATTGCGCGCCATCTCGACGGCCACCGGTCCGAGCGCGAGCCAACCCGCGACCACCGCATCGGTCGAGGGCGGCGCCTTGAGCGAGGCTCCCCGCTCCGCCGCCTCGCGGATGAGGCCAAAAAGCTCCTCGCGGCTCGCCTTGAGGGCCGCCGGGTCCGCGAGATAGCGCTCGCGCTGCACGAAGGCGCGCGTGCCTTCCACCGGGTGCGCGGTGAGGAACGCCGCCCGGCCGCGCACCACCCAGTAGTTCTGTGCCAGGTCGCCCTGCGTGGGAACGGGAATCGTGTCCAATTCGCGAATTGCGCTGCTGCCATCCTTCTCGGCGAGCGCGATCTCGGCGGCGACCAGCGCCCGCGAGGCGGGCATCGTGGTGCGCGCCTCGGGCGAGACCTGCGCCATCGCTTGCTTGGCTTGACCCACATCGCCCGCGAGCACCCACTGCTCGGCGCTCAGCAACTCATAGTTGTCGCGACTTTGCGGGAACTGTCCCGCGAGATCCGCGTAGGTACGGGCCGACTCGGCGTGCCTGCCTTCGGCGGCGAGACGCTGAGCGCGCTCCTGATTGCTCACTTCGATGGGTTGCGGCTTCAAGAGGCTGCAGCCGGCCGCGACGAGCGCGGCCGCGAATGCCGCCACGAGAGGGAGCCGTGGACGTCGCGAGGTCACTGCCATAGGCTAAGTATAGTGACAAACACCGCTCCGGGTCGGCTATACGTGGTGGCGACGCCGATCGGCAATCTCGGCGACCTGAGCGCGCGGGCGCGCGCGACGCTCGAGGCATGCGCCTGGATCGCCGCCGAAGACACGCGACACACGGGCGCGCTCTTGCGCCACTTCGGCATCTCGACGCCGCTCGTGTCGCTGCACGAGCATAACGAGCGCCGGCGCACGACCGAATTGCTGTCGCGCCTGAAGGGCGGGGAGGACGTCGCACTGGTGAGCGATGCCGGCACGCCCGGCATCAGCGATCCCGGATTCCATCTCGTGCGTGACTGCCTCGCCGCCGGCATCGAGGCGGTGGCGATTCCCGGTCCCTGCGCACTCATCGCCGCGCTGTCGATCGCAGGGCTGCCGGCGGAACGGTTCTGCTTCGAAGGATTCTTGCCGGCACGCGCGGCCGCTCGGCGCGCGCGTCTCGCCGAGCTCGAGCGCGAGTCGCGCACGCTGGTCTTCTACGAGTCGCCGCACCGCCTACGCGAGATGCTCGCAGATTGTGCCAAGCACCTGGGCGGCGAGCGCTCGGCGGCCATCGCGCGCGAGATCACCAAGCTCCACGAGACGCTCTATCGCGGTACGCTCGCGCAATTGGCCGAGCGTGCCGCGAGCGCGCAAGAGCTCTCGCGCGGCGAGATCGTGCTCATTGTCGCGGGGGCGGCGCCCGAGGAGCGCGCTGGCGCGGATGGCCGCGGCGGCACCCTGGATCGGGTGCTGAGGCCGCTCCTCAAGGAGTTGACCCTCACGCAGGCTGCGCATCTGGCGGCCCAAATCGCCGAGGTGCGCGAGAACGAGGCCTACAAGAGAGCGCTCGAGCTCAAACAGGCGTATGGTTCCTCCTAGAGTCGGCCAGGCAGTCGCCGCCCGAGCTCGCGCAAGCGAGCCAGGAGCGGAGGAAAGTCCGGGCTCCACAGGGCCGGGTGCCAGGTAACGCCTGGGGGACGCGAGTCCACGGAAAGTGCAACAGAAAGATACCGCCCAAGAGCCGCGCGAGCGGCTCCGGCAAGGGTGAAATGGTGCGGTAAGAGCGCACCGCGCCCGCGGCAACGCGAGCGGCACGGCAAACCCCACCTGGAGCAAGACCAAATAGGGAAGCGAGCGGCTCGTGCCGCGACATGTGGCCCACATGGCTTCCGGGTAGGTCGCTAGAGGTGCGCGGCGACGCGCATCGCAGAGGAATGACTGTCCACGACAGAACCCGGCTTATGGCCGACTCTTTTTTGAGTTGAAGAAAACTCTATAACAATTTGATTCCGAACGGTTCATTCCGCCAGTCGCCGCCGTTCCTCCATAAATGTGATCTAAGTCACTGTTGCCGCGATGTTTTTTTTAACTTAAGGCGTTGACAGTCCGACGCACTGCTCCCTATAGTGGAGCCCAGTGGGAAAAAGTGGGAGAAAATGGGTCTCGAGGCCCATCCGAGGATGTTCCGGGGCGCCAATAAACTCACTCTCGATGTCAAAGGCCGGATGGTGATGCCCACCCGGTACCGAGAGCGGTTGCATGAACGCTGCGGAGGCAAGCTGGTCATCACCGTGGACCGGGACCAGTGCCTGCTCATCTACCCCTTGCCTGACTGGGAAGAGATCGAGCGCAAATTGATGCGGCTCCCGAGCCTGAACCCGCAGGCTCGGCGACTGCAGCGATTGATGGTGGGACATGCCACGGATCTCGAGCTCGACGGGCACGGTCGCGTGCTCTTGCCTGCGAACTTGCGCGAGTTCGGGAAGCTGAGCCGCGACGCGATGCTGATCGGCCAGGGCTTGCACTTCGAGCTTTGGGACGAGGTGCGGTGGAACGAGCGGCGCGACGAGTGGCTATCCGGCGAGGACGCGGGCACCGATTTGCCGACCGAGCTCGAGACGCTCTCGCTTTGAGCCACACGGCAGTACTCAGGCCTGAGGTACTGGCGGCGTTGAATGTACAGGCGAGCGGCACCTACTTGGATGCCACGTTTGGGCGAGGCGGGCACGCAGGGGCTATCTTGGAAAAGCTCAACGCAGACGGTCGATTGCTGTGTCTCGATCGCGATTCGGCCGCCGTCGCTCAAGCGAGGAAGCGCTTCGCCGACGACGCGCGCGTATCGATATTTCATGCGCGATTCTCCGCGCTCGCGGCGTGTGCCGATGCGCTCGAGCCCGGCCTCAAATTCGACGGCATCCTGTTCGATCTCGGCGTCTCCTCCCCGCAGCTCGACGATGCCGAGCGGGGCTTCAGCTTCATGCAGGACGGACCGCTCGACATGCGCATGAGCCAGGGCGAGGGAGCGAGCGCCGCCGACGTGGTCAACCGCGCATCCGAGGCCGAGCTCACGCGCATCTTTCGCGAGCTCGGCGAGGAGCGCTCGGCGGCACGCATTGCGCGTGCGATCGTCGCGGACCGCAAGTCGCGGGCGTTCGAGCGCACGCTCGAGCTCGCCGAACTGGTGGCGCGGGTGGCGCGCGGGCGCGAGCGCCACAAGCATCCCGCGACGCGGGTGTTTCAGGCGCTGCGCATCTACGTGAACAGCGAGCTCGAGGAGCTCGAGCAGGGGCTCGATGCCGCCCTCGAGCGGCTCGCGCCGCACGGCCGGCTCGCCGTCATCAGCTTCCATTCGCTCGAGGATCGCATGGTGAAGCAATTCATGCGCCGCCACTCGCAGGTCGATCCAATGTACGCGGGATTGCCCCACATACCGGCGCGTGCGCGCCCGACGCTCAAGCTGGTCGGTAAAGCGATCGAGCCCGCTCCCGAAGAGATCGCCGAGAATCCGCGCTCGCGCAGCGCCCGCCTGCGCGTCGCCGAGCGTCTGACCCAAGGAATCGCCGCATGAGAACTGCGAAGCTCCTGTCGCTCGCTCTCCCGCTGCTGTGGCTCGCCGTGCTCGCCTCCGCGGTGCAGGTGATCTACGCACGGCACAAGGCCCGCGACATGTTCGTGCGCCTGGAGAAGCTCGACGCGCAGCGCGATGCGCTCGAAATGGAATGGGGCCGTCTCGAGCTCGAGCAGAGTTACTGGTCATCGCATGCGTTCGTCGAGCGCGTCGCGAACGCGAAGCTCTCGATGAGCCTGCCGCAAACGCGCGACGTGCGGATCGTGCGGCCGTGAAGCTGCGCTCGGGCGAAGCGGGCGCCCAATCCGGGAGCCATCGCTGGCGATCTCTTTTGGTGCTGGGTCTCGTGGTGCTCGGCGCCGCCGGGCTCGCCGCGCGCGCGGTGGAGCTGCAGCTCATCGATCATGGATTTCTCGCGCGGCAGGGTGACGTGCGCTCGATGCGCGTCGTCAAGATCGCGGCGCATCGCGGGGCGATCACGGACCGCTCGGGAGAGCCCCTCGCCATCTCGACGCCGGTCGACAGCGTGTGGGTGAACCCGCCGGAGCTCAACGACAACATCGATCAGTTGCCGAAGCTCGCGAAGGCCCTGAAGCAGGACCAGCAACTTCTGGCGAGGCGCATCACCAGCAATCTGGACCGCGAGTTTCTCTATCTCGAGCGGCACATGCCGCCGGATCAGGCCGCGCGCATCAAGGCATTGGGAATCCCCGGCGTGTACCTCTTGAGGGAATACCGCCGCTACTACCCGGCGGGCGAGGTGGCCGCCCACGTGGTGGGCTTCACGACGATCGACGATCAAGGCCAGGAGGGGCTCGAGCTCGGCTACGACGAGTTCCTGAACGGGGAGGACGGCTCGAAGCGCGTCATCCAGGATCTGTACGGCCGCTACGTCGAGAACGTGGAGAGCATTCGCGCGCCGCGGCCCGGCCGTGACTTGTTCACCAGCATCGATCTTCGGATCCAATACCTCGCGTACCGGGAACTGAAAGCTGCGATGCAGGATTACCGCGCGCGCGCGGGCTCGGTGATCGTCGTCGACGTCGACACGGGCGAGGTTCTGGCCATGGTGAACCAGCCCTCCTATAACCCGAATGATCGCGAGCAGCTCAAGGCGGGCTTGTATCGCAATCGCGCAGCCACCGACATCTTCGAGCCCGGCTCCTCCATCAAGCCGTTCATCATCGCCGCCGCCCTCGCTTCGGGCCAGTACCGCCCGGACAGCGTGGTGGACACCTCGCCGGGCTTTTTCATGGTGGGTAACAAGCCGGTCGAGGACGAGACCAATCTCGGCGTGATCGATCTGGCGACCATTCTCGCGAAATCGAGCAACGTCGGCACCGCGAAGGTCGCGCTCTCGCTCAAGCCCGAAGAGATCTGGAGGACGCTCACGAGCCTGGGGTTCGGCCAAGTCACGGGCAGTGAATATCCCGGCGAATCGGCCGGGATGCTCAGCAACTACTCGCACTGGCGACCCATCGGCATCGCCACCTTGTCTCACGGGTACGGCTTGTCGGTGACGCCGCTGCAACTGGCGCATGCCTATGCGACGATCGGCGCGGGCGGCATCAAGCGGCCGATCTCCTTCGAACGCCTCGGCGGGCTGCCGCGCGGCGCCGCTGTGCCCGGCGAGCAAGTCTTGGATCCCAAGGTCGCACACGAGCTGGTCGAGCTCATGGAGCAAGTGGTGTCCGCCGG
>Ga0187784_10000192_pt1 | contig 41780 bp, 42 predicted proteins | sample 1015_SJ02_MP15_2_FD_132964 | JGI IMG/M metagenome (GOLD analysis project Ga0187784, IMG submission 132964) | Tropical peat soil microbial communities from peatlands in Department of Meta, Colombia - 1015_SJ02_MP15_20_MG | ecosystem: Environmental > Terrestrial > Soil > Wetlands > Peat | place... | reverse complement strand
CATACACGGCCGCCCCGGCAACATCTGCGCGTTCTTCAATGGCGATGGCCTTCATCACCGGCAAGCCAAAGCGCTTTTTGATTGCAGCTATGCGGTCGGGCTGCTCTTGACCGTGGAGTTGCAGCAAGTCGGGCTGCAGCGCTTTGACGACCATATCGAGTAAGGCGTCGTCGGGGTCGACGGTAAGCACCACCTTTTGGGCACGCCCACGCACATGCGCGCCGAGTGTCCGCGCGACATTGAACGATATGTTGCGGGGCGAAGGCGGAAAAAAGACAAAACCGACCATGTCGGCGCCCGTCTCAATCGCCGCATCGACCGCCTCGGGCGTCGACAAGCCACAGATCTTGACCGTAAGCGTCATTTGACCGCAAGCATCCCAGGGCGCCCTTCGTGAATGGCGCCCTTTTACATCCCGCCAATACGCTTGTCTTGTCCGAACGATAGGATGGCTAAGCCGCGGGCGGCCGCAATTGGGAGCCTATCTGCGGCGGACGCTGTTGCAGACCCGGGGCGGAAGGTCCCTCGCCGCCCTCGATGGCAGCGATTTTCCCGCGCAAATCCCGCAAGTCGGCCTCCATCCGGCGCGCGATCCATCGCCACCTGCCATGCCGCAGCCAAGTAGCAGCCCCGCCGAGCAACACGCCGATGATGAGCAGGAGAAAGATTAGCGCGAATAATGGCAGCGTCAGCGAAGCGGCAGGCTCATTGCTCGCGAACGGATCGAGCGAGACCGTCACCGAATGCCTGTTGGCCACCGCAAATACGATCAAAATGATCGCTAGCGGAACGATGACGATGATCGTGAGGATCCTTCGCAGCAACGTAGACCCCGCTCACAACGAGCGGATCAAACAGGTCCGGCCTGATTTAGCCGCTCGCGCATTTCCTTGCCGGTCTTAAAGAACGGCACGCATTTTTGATCGACAGCCACGTGGGCGCCGGTACGCGGATTGCGCCCGGTGCGCGCCGGACGCTTTTTGACCGAGAACGCCCCAAAACCGCGCAACTCAACCCGGTCGCCGCGGGCCATCGCTGCAGTGATTTCGCCAAGGATGGCATTGACGATCTTCTCGACGTCGCGCTGATAAAGATGCGGGTTTTGCGCCGAGATGCGTTGCACAAGTTCGGACTTGATCATGGCGGCCTGCGGCGGCTTTCAGTTGGTCCCGGCAGGGTGCCAAAGGGCCAACAAACCGTCAAGATTGAGCCGTTCGACTGCCTGCACCGCGCCCCATTCGTCAAGGCTGCGGGCAAGCTTGGAGAACCCCGCAGCCTCAAGCGCCGCGGCAGCGGCCGCGTGCAGGAACGGAAGGTCGCTGAAACGGCGGTGCAGCTGATAATCGCGCACCGGCAGCTTATCGTTGACTTTCTTTTCCTTTGCCAGCCAGGCAATGCCAGCTCGCTCATCGCCGATCTCGTCAACAAGCTTCAGCCCGATACCCTGATGGCCGGTGAAGACGCGGCCGTCGGCGACGGTTTGCAGCTCATCGTCATTGAGATGACGGCGATCCTGCACGAGCCCGCGGAACCAAGCATATGAATCCTTGATAATCGATTCGATTGCGGCACGCGCCTCCGGAGATGTCGGCTCGAACCCATTCGGAGCCGCTTTAAGGGGCGATGACTTGATCGATTCGACTTTGACGCCGAGTTTGTCGAGGAGATCGGTAAAGTTCGGGTATTGGAACAGGACGCCGATCGAGCCCACAAGCGAAGTCTGTTTCGCAATAATGTGATCGCCGGCAATCGCGGTGATGTAACCACCGGAGGCGGCGAGCCCGTCAACGACAATCACCAGCGGTTTGCGTTCCTTTAGCCGCATGAGCGCGTCGTAGAGCTGTTCCGACCCGGCTGTGGTGCCGCCGGGGCTGTCAACATGCACGATCACCGCGCGAGCCGTCGCTGATTTGCCCAATCGCTCGAGCTGCTGCACCCTTTCTTCATCGTCGCGGATCAAACCTTGGATGGTCACCCGCGCGATATAGTCGCCGACGCCGGCAAAGCCGGCGCGACGACCTAAAAACGCGGCCGCGCCGACGATGCCGGCCACTATGAAGAGAACGGCAAGGACCCGCCAGAAGGTAAGCTTGCGCCGCATCCGGCGACGATCAACGATCAGGTCTGCATCGAGTGACATGCTCTCTTTCCTCTATCAGCCGACGCGGGCGCTCAGCGCCGGGTGGGTTGACCCGGTTATGGCCGCAGCAACGCGTCGCAAGTGTGGCGGCATCAATCGGACCTCTCGAGCCAAGCAGTCGATACTTACGCAGGCAACGCCATTGCGTATTTAGGCAGCGGCCCAGGTTACTGCCGGGCAGGACGGCTTGCAGAAGACTGATAACTCGCGATTGGAACGGGGAGAGCCAACGAGCGGCGCTTGGCCGAACACATGCCACAATACGGCTCGTCCTCTTTTGCGACGAACGCCGCCAGTTCGCTATCGCTACAGCCCGGGCTCAAGGGCTCATAGCCGAGATAAAAATCCCACTTTGAGGAGAGCTGGTACTTCGCCTTTTGCATCTTGAGATAGGCAAGCGGTGCGCACTTCCAGACCTTTCCTTCGAACAGCTGTTTACAAACCCGGGCCGGACAGATTTCCCAGCTCGACCGCGGTGAACAATCCTCGAACGGTTGCATGGTCGTGCCGAAGCCGTAGTAACGCTGGGTCCAGTTCGCGTATGATTGTTCGACACGGACGTTAATGCCGAAGTCGCGTTTCCAGCGTTGCACAAGATGGAAGACGGGCCGCAAACGGTCCTGATAGGCCGGAGAGTCGTGGTGAACCGCAATGCAAAGTGCCGCGCGCCCGTCGGCGGCCAGCAGCGCGGGGAGTCTGGGATGTCGATCCAGAAAGAATCCGTTGGTCTTGACTTGAATGTACGTCTCGGGCCAGTGCCGGCGCACCAGTTCGACGAAAGCCGGCAATTCCGGGTGAATGGTCGGCTCGCCGCCGAGAAGATGGAATTTATCGGGAGCAAGCCGCCGGTCCCACAGGCTCATCCACCGATCGGCCTCCGCCAACGTTAGCTGCCCGCGATGATTGTGATTGGAGTAATGTGAGCAGCTCTCGCAGGTCAGATTGCACGCGTGCGTGACATGGAGCTCCAGCCGCTCGATACGATGAAGCGCGTTCGCGTACCGGTGCATGCAAAGAGGCCATAGAGTTGCGGTCAGGATATTAATTATATCATCAAAACCCTTGGTTCCAATCAAGCTGTCGGCATCTTTCGTCTTTTTGCTGAAGCTTTTTTCTCCGGCATTAGACGGACGATGCCCGCAGCCGGGAGGTTTTACCTTTTCACGCCTATCGTCCGAACGATCTCGTCTACACGAATAAGCTGCTTGAATCTTTCAATGCCGGACATGGCGGAAACCATCGCGCTTGGCCCAAGAGCCGGAGGCCGGAGGTGCTGAAATGCTCGTCATTCCGCCGCTTGTGAAGGGTCCAGGAGAGTGGTGAATAAACCTACTCTGTTTCCTCTTTCTCGTCCTTCTCGTCCTCCTCGCCCTTGCGCTTGAGCGCGGTGCCGAGGATGTCGCCGAGAGTAGCACCCGAATCGGACGAGCCATATTGGGCGATCGCCTCCTTTTCCTCGGCAACTTCGAGAGCCTTGATCGAAACCGAAATTTTGCGCGCGCGGCGATCGAACTGAGTGACACGCGCGTCGACCTTTTCGCCGACGGCAAAACGATCAGGGCGCTGCTCGGAGCGATCCCGCGCCAGTTCCGAACGCTTGATGAAGGTGGAAAAATCGGTTCCGACAATCCTCACCTCGAGGCCCCCCTCCTTGACCTCAAGCACTTCGCAGGTCACGACCGACCCCTTCTTGATGTCGCCTGCGGGCTCCTCGGCGGCGGCAGCGGTATCCTCGGCCAGCTGTTTGATGCCGAGCGAAATGCGCTCTTTCTCAACGTCGACGTCGAGCACCTTCGCTTTGACCTTGTCGCCCTTCTTGTATTCCTCGATCACCTGCTCGCCGGGGCGTTTCCAATCGAGATCGGACAGATGCACCATGCCGTCGACGTCGCCGTCGAGACCCAGGAACAATCCGAATTCCGTCTTGTTCTTGACTTCGCCTTCGACCACCGATCCGGCGGGATATTTCTCTACGAAAACCTCCCACGGATTGCGCATAGTTTGCTTAAGCCCGAGGGAGATGCGGCGCTTGACCGGGTCGACTTCGAGGACCTGCACCTCTACCTCCTGAGAGGTCGAAACGATCTTACCTGGATGCACATTCTTCTTGGTCCACGACATTTCGGAAACGTGGATCAACCCTTCGATGCCCGGTTCGAGTTCGACGAACGCACCATAGTCGGTGATGTTGGTCACGCGACCTTTGAAGCGGGCGCCTACCGGGTACTTTGCCTCGATGTCATGCCAAGGGTCTTCAAGAAGCTGCTTCATGCCGAGCGAGATGCGATGGGTCTCGTGGTTGATCTTGATGATCTTTACCTTGACCTGCTGGCCGATATTGAGGACCTCGGACGGATGATTGACGCGCCGCCAAGCGATGTCGGTGACGTGCAGGAGGCCGTCGATGCCGCCCAGATCGACGAAGGCGCCGTAGTCGGTGATGTTCTTCACCGCCCCGTCGATGACCTGACCCTCTTCGAGATTCTGCACCAGCTCGTGGCGCTGCTCGGCGCGCGTCTCTTCCAGAACGGTGCGGCGCGACACAACGATATTGCCGCGTCGGCGATCCATCTTGAGGATTTGGAACGGTTGCGGCTGATTCATTAGAGGTGAGACGTCCCGAATGGGTCGAATGTCGACCTGCGAGCGCGGCAAGAACGCCACTGCACCGTCAAGGTCGACGGTAAACCCGCCTTTCACCTGGTTGAAAATGACGCCCTGCACCTTTTCGTTATTTTGGAATGCCTTTTCCAGTTTGCCCCAGCTTTCTTCGCGGCGCGCTTTATCGCGCGAAAGCACCGCCTCGCCGAGCGCATTTTCAATGCGTTCGAGATAGACCTCCACGGTATCGCCGACTTTGACGTCGGCTGAGCGGCCCGGACCGGTGAACTCGCGCAAGGCGACGCGGCCTTCGGTCTTCAACCCGACGTCGATGACGGCCACATCCTTTTCGATGCCCACGACCGTTCCCTTGACGACGGAACCTTCCTGCAGATGGCCATTGCCAAACGATTCCTCGATCATGCTGGCGAAGTCTTCGCGCGACGGCGCGGCGGTGGAAAGCTGAGCCATAAGTTCTCCTAGTGCGGCGGTTCAGAAGTCCGCATCATTCTTGCCGAAACCTCGTCATGCGGACTTCTGAACCAAAGCCGCACTAGACTCAATAACTTGCTAGTGTCCCTTTGATTCCGAAGTTCGCAAACGGGGGGCCGCGGAATGATGCGAACTTCGGAATGGGACACTAGCCCTCTAAACGAAATTATCCCGAACGCACGGCAGCCGCCGTTGCGCCGGCGGTTGGGGCCATGCCAGTCGGTCGGGACAAAGATCTGACCGCGCCGCATATTCGGAGCGCGAACGGGCATTCCTCCAATGACGAAAGCGCGGTTAACGGCGCTTTCGGCCCGTTCGGACAGCTTCGATGATTTCGATGGCGGCCCGGAATGCGGCGTCTATATCCAAATGCGTGGTATCGAGCAAGTGTGCATCTGGGGCAGGTTTGAGCGGCGCGGCAGTGCGCCTCGAATCGCGCTCGTCTCGGCGCAGCAAGTCGGCCAAGACCTCGTCCTGGGTGGCCTTTTCGCCCCGCGATTGAAGTTCAAGGGTGCGGCGGGCGGCTCGCACTTCCGGGCTCGCTGTCACGAACAATTTCACATCGGCACCCGGAGCGATGACTGTGCCGATATCGCGGCCGTCGAGCACCGCGCCCGGTGGCTTGGTCGCAAACTGCCGCTGGTAGTTCATCAACGCCTGGCGTACCTCGGGGATCGCCGCTACCACCGACGCGGCTTCCGTAATCGTCTGCGCCTTGAGCGTCTGTTCGTCGAATTTAGCCGGGTCGAGCGCCACTGCCGCGGCCGTCGCCTCCTCGACATTCTCGGGCGAGTGGCCACCATCGAGCACGGCTTTAGCCACCGCGCGATAGATGAGCCCGGTATCGAGGTAATGAAGCCCGTATACCGCCGCAATTTGCCTCGCGATCGTGCCTTTGCCGGAAGCGGCCGGACCATCAATGGCAACGATCATGTGCGCTCCAATTTTCCGCTCGGCGCAGTACCCCCCACGTTGTCCCGACAGTGCGAAGCTGTTAGAGCGAACGGCGAGAGGGATAATCCGGCAGGGATAACGCATGGCATTGTCAGCATGACGAACAGACCAAGCGCGGCCAAGGCCGCGGCGCTATTTACTTGCACGAGCATGCTCCAACCGATATGCGGTTCGCCCTCGGGTCGCGCGGTTTTCATTCCCTTCCCGCGCTGAAGTCGTGCGCCAAGTGTAATTTTGCAAAAAGCGATGATTACATCATTTGTCGAAATTTGCCGAATGGCGGGTTGCTCGCATGATTCGTGGCGGCCTAAGGGCTGACACGGCCCCAACCCAGTAACATGTATCGATGGCGGCTGTGCGGCGACTGCTAAAGGATAAGCCCTGGGTACGGAGGGCGATCGGGGTATTGGCCGCCGAGTATTTGCGTCTTGTTTGGATGACAAGTCGCTTCATCATGGAGCCCGCCGACCCCTATCGCATGTACGAGACCGATCAACCGGTAATCATCGGGATGTGGCACGGCCAGCATTTTCTGATGCCATTCCTGCGCCGGCGTTACCGTTTCAGAGTCTTGATCTCACGCCACGCAGACGGCGAAATCAACGCGATCGCCGCCGAGCGGCTCGGCATCGGCACCGTTCGTGGCTCCGGCGATCATGGGCAGCGATTCAACGTCAAGGGTGGAGTCGCCGGCTTTAAAGGCATGCTCGATTCATTGGCGGAAGGTTGGAATATGGCACTGACTGCCGACGTCCCGAAAATCTCGCGCGTCGCCGGTCTGGGCATCATCAAACTGGCACAGACGTCTGGCCGGCCAATTTTCCCGGTATCGCTGGCGACGAGCCGCCGGATCGTGCTCGACAATTGGGATCGCTCGGAAATAAACCTGCCCTTCAGCCGCGGCGCGATTATTGTCGGCGATCCGATCCGTGTTCCTGTTGATGCAGATGCGCAAATGTTGGAACGGATGCGCAGCGAACTCGAAACGGCTCTCAATGCAGCGTCCGAGCGCGCTCACGCCATTGCCGACGGACGATCACGAATTGCCGCGGGGCACTCGCTGGGAACAGCTTGAGATTGAATGCTGGGTATGAATAATGGCGATGCTTAACTAGGTGGTGCGCGATTGAGCGATCAAGCAGCGGTGGCGAAACCTGTGGCAATTATTGACGACGTCCGAACGATAGTCGCAAAGTCGCTCAACATTCCCGTCGAGCAACTCACGCCGCAGACCCGTCTTGATGAACTTGGCGCCGAATCTTTGGACGTGATTGAAATCGTCTTCGGCCTTGAAGAGAAGTTCGACATTACCGTCCCGCTGAAGGCCGAAGATGCGACCCGCTTGGCGGCGGCCGACAAAGCGGGCGGCCAGGAAATGCCGTTTTCCACGGTCGGCGACGTTGCGGAGATGGTGGAGAAGCTGGTCGCGGCGAAGACGACGAAAGCCGCGCAATGAACCGCGTCGTGGTTACCGGCATTGGCGTTGTTTCTCCGATCGGCAGCACGCGCGAAAAATTTTGGTCGGGCCTGGTTGAGGCGCGATCCGGAATCGGCCCGATTATGGGTATTCCGACAGATCGTTTGAACATACGGATCGCCGCAGAAGTCCGCGACTTCGATCCCGCGCAGCATTTCGACTCCAAAAGGGTGGGATTGCTGGATCGCTTCTCGCAATTTGCCGTGGTTGCCGCGCGCGCGGCCGTGCAGGACGCGCAACTGGACATTACCGAGGAGATCGCTCTCGGGGCCGCGACGATCGTCGGCAATGGCGCAGGCGGCATGAATACGCTCGACGATTCTTACTTTAAGTTATACGCCCAGAACGCGACGCGCGCGCACCCGCTGTCGATCCCGCGTTTGATGGCGAATGCGGCGTGCAGCCTCATTTCGATGGATCTCGGCCTTAAGGGACCGACCTTTACCATCGCCTCTGCGTGCGCGTCGGGAACGCACGCCATTGGGCAGGCGTTTCAAATGGTACGGACGGGGATGGCGCAAGTGGCGCTTGCCGGCGGCACTGAAGCCTGCATTACGGTAGGCACGATCAAAGGCTGGGAAGCGCTCCGGGTTATGAGCGCGGATACGTGCCGGCCGTTTTCACGCACGCGGAGCGGACTGGTGCTTGGCGAGGGCGCCGCGATCTTCGTGCTCGAGCCGCGTGAGCGCGCGGTGGCACGCGGTGCGCCGATCTACGGCGAGCTGAAAGGCTTTGGAATGAGCGCCGACGCCAACGACATTACCGCCATCGATCCCGGCGGCGCCGCGCGCGCCATTCGCGCGGCCCTGATGGATGCAAAGGTCAATCCGGAAGACGTCGACTATGTGAACGCTCACGGGACGGGCACTTCTCTCAACGACAAAGGCGAAACAATCGCACTACGCAAAGCGTTTGGAGACAGCGCCGAGAATCTGGCGGTTTCCTCGAGTAAAGGCGTACTCGGGCATAGTTTGGGGGCGGCGGGAGCGCTGGAGTTTGCCGCGACGGCACTGGCTGTGCACCACCAGATCATACCGCCGACGGCGAATTTCGAGGAGCCCGATCCGGATTGCGATCTCGACTACGTGCCGAATACGGCGCGCAACGCTCCTATAGAGATAGCTATGTCGAGCTCGTTCGCCTTCGGCGGGTTAAACGCCGTTCTCGTCCTCGGCCGAGCCTGAACGTTCTCATCCCGAGCCCCGGACTTGCTGCCCGCGCCAAGCCGGTACGTGCGCTCACGCAAAGTCAGCGCCGACGCTACGCATCAACTGCACAAAGCCTGGAAAGCTTGTCGCGATGAAGGTGGCGTCGTCAACCTGCACCGGCCGCTCACTTGCGAGGCCCATCACCAGTCCAGACATGGCAATGCGGTGGTCCATCTGAGTCGTCACCTGGCCGCCGCCCGGAGCGCGCCCGCGTCCATGCACGATAAGGTCGTCGCCTTCAATTTCGACCCCAACACCGTTGGTCCGCAGCATCGCCGCGGTCGCCGCCAATCTGTCGGATTCCTTAACGCGCAGTTCTTTTAAGCCGCGCATTCGCGTCTCGCCCTCGGCGAAGGAGGCGGCGACCGCCAGGATTGGATATTCATCAATCATTGCCGGCGCACGGGAAGCCGGAACGTCGACGCTGCGCAGCGCACCTGAGCGAACATGCAGGTCCGCAACCTCCTCGCCACCTTCGTTCCGTGTGTCAAGTCGCTCGATCACAGCGCCCATCTCGCCGAGTGTCGTGAACAGGCCAGTCCGCAACGGACCCATCATAACGCCGTCGAGGATGATGTCTGAGCCCGGCGTAATAAGTGCTGCGACCAGCGGGAACGCGGCCGAGGATGGATCGGCGGGAACCACAATCGGCGCCGGCACAAGTTCGGGTTGGCCGGCGAGCGTAACGCGGCGTCCGCGATCTCCCTCCGCCTCAACGCGCACATCCGCGCCGAAATGAGCGAGCATCTTTTCGGTGTGGTCGCGCGTCGCCTCACTTTCGACGACAATTGTTTGTCCCGGCGCCGAAAGTCCAGCGAGAAGCACAGCGGACTTGAGCTGCGCCGACGGGACCGACGGCTCAAACACTATCGGCATAGGATCGCCGGCGCCGGTCAGGGCTACCGGCAGTCGGCCGTCCGCTGCACCGCGCACCCGCGCGCCGATCCGATGCAACGGCTCAAGTACCCGCTGCATCGGCCGCCGGCGAAGCGACGCATCGCCATCGAAGATCGCGGTGATTGGACAGCCAGCGACTGCGCCCAGCATCAGCCGACAGCCGGTGCCGGAATTTCCGAAATTAAGCGGACGTGGAGGCTCGGCGAAACCGCCAACGCCTACGCCGTGAATCTCCCATTCGCCCTCACCGCGCCGCTCAAGGGCGGCGCCAAGCGCAAGCACCGCTTTAGCGGTGTTGAGCACGTCCTCGCCTTCCAGCAGTCCGCCGATGCTACACTTTCCGACGGTTAGAGCACCGAGAATCAGCGCCCGGTGCGAAATCGACTTGTCGCCCGGCACACGCATGCGGCCTTTCAGCGGGCCGAGGCGGCGTGCCGTAAGTGGTGCGCGTTCAGTCATGCCGAAACTTGACGCTGCAGCGCCAAGCTCGCGATCCGGCTCTATTGCCGGATGTCAAGATGACAATGGCGTCGGCGCTAAACGGGCGCGCCCGCGTGGGCTGATGAATATTGAGGACCTCCCGGCCGCTGATGCGCTTGACCGCTTGATCGGCGATCATTTCAACTTCAGCTTCGTACAAGTAGTTCAGAATCCAGTGCAGATACACTTCGGCAGCGGGCTCCAACCCGATCATCGGCCATTTTGTCAGCAGCCAAACCTTGTAGCCGAGTTTTGCCAATTTGACCGCGGCGAGCGGTGCGGCGACATTAGCAATCTTGTCAACGACCAGCACTTCTCCGGAAACCTTCGCTTTGTCGAGGGCTGCTTCATCGCAGGTGACGCAGTGGCATGTCTCCGACGGCGAAAACAGATGAGGATACGTGTCGGTGCTCATTCGCGATCGTTCCTTGGACGCCCGGCAATGCGGCTCCAACTCCGCTCTCCCTGGTTGCGGTGACGGTGCGATGACGCCGGCGAAGCTTGGACTTATACCGAAATCGCGTCAGCGATGAGCGCGTATTATCGGGACTTGGGTCGCTTTGAGCTAATGCACAATACGACACTTTTGGGTTGGCTTTAGCCGTTCATGGGCTATTGACAGGGCCGGCACGACTAGCCAAGTGAGACTGCCAAATTGAAGGATTTCCACTGTGGCGAAAGCGGAACTCGGCACCAAACGCATCTGTCCCGACACGGGACGTAAGTTTTACGACCTCAACAAGGACCCGGTGATCTCGCCTTACACCGGCAAGGTGGTGCCGGTGGAAAATCCAGTCGCGCGGGCGCGGCCGGAAGCGGCGCCACCCGCGCCCGCGCCGCGGCCAGCGCCGGCTCCAGCAGAAGAAACCGCAGCGCCGGAGCCGCAGGAGGCCGAGTTCGTCTCGTTGGAAGAAGCCGATGCCGAGGCGCAAGGGACGAAAGCGCCGGCGGAGACTGCCGAACCTGAGCTCGAAGAAGAAGTGGAGATGGATGAAAGTCTGGACGATGCCGCTTTCATCGAGGAGCAGGAGGAGGAAGATGCGGACGTGACCGATATCATCGGCGGCGACATCCAAAATGAGGAGGAAGGATAAGCGGACGCCGGAGGACGGATGAAAGATGATGGATGAGCGACTGAACTCCCCTTTCGTCCGTCATCTGTCATCCGACGGGGCCATAGCTCAGTTGGGAGAGCGCTTGAATGGCATTCAAGAGGTCGGGGGTTCGACTCCCCCTGGCTCCACCAGTCTTGCGATAACGTCGGCGACCAAGTGTGTAGGGCCTTCGTTGTTTTATTTTTGCCATGACTTGGACATTGAATTGGACATTAGGTTGCGTCCCGGCAGACTCCCCAGAAAGGGATTGACCCCCATGACGATGCCCCGAGCCGCCCTGGCGGCGGTTATAAGCTGCGCCCTGAGCGGTGGTGCGGGCGCCACGCCACTGTCCGCCGCCGGCTCGCTCCCAAACGTTGCGCAAGTTCACAAGATTGCATGGGTCTGCGGGCCTGACCGTTGCTGGTGGCAGGGCCCTGGCCCCGCTCCCGGTCCTGCGCCTAGTCCGGGGCCCGAACCTGGACCTGGACCCGGACCTGGGCCCGGAGCTGGACCGGGTCCCGGCCCCGGAGCTGGACCAGGCCCTGGCCCCGGGCCAAGAGTCGGACGTGGGCCGGGGGGCCCATGCGCAATAATCAGAGCCGCGTGCGAAAGGGCGGGATTTGTGCACGGAGGCGCGCGTACGGGTAATGGACTGCAAATCGACTGCATACGCCCGATTATTGAAGGACGCCCGCCGCCGGCCCGGACTGCGCTGCCGCTGCCGCAGATTGATCCGCAAATTGTAGCGGCTTGCAGGGCGCGTCGTGGCATGGGCGGCGGTCCGCCGCCTGCCGGACCTAGCGAGCAGCCGCCACCTGGTTACGGGCAGCCGCCCGGCGGGGGTGCTCCGCCGCCAGGATATAGGCCGTTGCCAGGCGCCGCGCCGGATTCCGGTGGGCCACCACCTGGCGGTGCTCCACCGCAAGGAAACGAGCCGGAGAACGGTCCGATGCCGCCTCCGGGGGGGCCACCGCCATCTAATCAGCCGCCATCCGGTAATAACCCGGAGTCGGCTCCGTCTGCGCCGCCGGGCAATCCTTCGCAACCCGGCGGCCCGTCGCGCGTGAACGATTAGGCCGGTCTTTCCCTGCGTGATCGCCAAGAGGGCAAGTGATCGACCGCCCGACATAGGCGCTTCGCTGTTGCGCCTTGGCAGACTGACCTGTGGCGGCTCGATCTCGCCCCGCGTGGCTGTTTTGCGCTTTGCCCGACCTATGAATAAGCCGGATTGTGCGTGCGTATTTCAGACATTTGGAAGGGTCAGGAGCTAAATTTCGTCTGGCCGGTTCGCTGTCGGCAAAGCCGCACCGGACATTAAGCGACCCCGGCGGATACTACGAGGAGCATTATGTCCCCTACGCCCAAGACGGCCGACGACGTTTTACGAACGGTCAAGGATGACAAAATCCACACCGTCGACTTGCGTGTCACCGATTTGTCGGGAAAGTGGCACACGGTGTCGGTGCAACCGGCCGCCCTTGGCCGCGACGCCTTTAGGCGCGGTGTTGCCCTAGGCTCCAAGCTGCCTGGCTTTGAGGAAGCCGCCGAACAGCGCTTGCTGGCGATCCCCGACCCTGCAACTGCGTTTCGCGATCCTTTCAGTGGGCAACCCGCTCTGACGCTGATTTGCAATTTGCGTGATGCCGAAAGCGGCCAAAGCTACGCTCGTGATCCTCGCTTCATTGCGCAAAAGGCCGAAGCGTACCTACTAAAAATGGACATCGGTAGCGCCGCGAAATTCGGCGTGGAACTCGACCATTTTCTTCTCAACGGCGAACCTGGCGACACTCGTCACAAAGTGGAGCGCCGATTGAGCAGCAGTGCTGGCGCTAAGCTGCGTGGCCGCGGGCGCCAGGCTAGCTCGCTGTCACCGGAACTGCTTCTCCGCATGCGGCGTGAGACAGTCGAAACTCTCGACGCTCTGGGCATCGAGGTTGAGACCAGCAACGAGCAAGGGGGGCCCGGCGGTGAGGGTCGGATTGGCCTGCGTTTTACGACCTTAACGCGCATGGCCGACAACGTGATGATTTATAAGTACGTGCTCGCGAATGTCGCCCACAGAAACGGCGCGAAGTTAAATTCCGCGCCAGCGGGCGATGGCGGCGGCTTATATCTGGGAGTCCATCAGAGCATCTGGGTCGGTGAAAGGCCGCTGTTCGCAGGCGATGGCTATGCCGGAACGGCCGCCCTCTTGCGGCACTATCTCGCCGGCCTTGTCGAGCATGCGCCGGTTTTACTTGCGATCTGTGCGCCAACCGCACCGGCGAATCATGGGCACATGCCGGGCTTCAAGGCGCCGGTCAAACTCGGCCACCTGCCGCCGAAGCAACCTACGGTGTCACGCGGACTTATCGACCTGTCAGATGCAAGAGCAAAGTGCGTTGAGTTTCGCTGCCCCGATGCGCTCGGCAATCCTTACCTGGCGTTCGCCGCGATGTTGATGGCGGGAATCGACGGATTCGAAAATCGCCTTTACAACTTGGACCCCAGTGAGCCGATCGAAAAGTTCTACCGCTTGCAGCCGCATGAATTGATCAAGATTCCACAGATCCGGGGCGATATGGATGATTCGATCGAGGCACTTGAGGCCGACCATGCCTTTCTTTTTAAGGGCGGCGTATTCACGCAAGACGTGATTGCGGCGCGAGTGGGCACCAGACTGGTCGGATAGGCGAAGAAGCAGAATTGGAATTTTCCCTCGCTTGAAATCTCTGCCAAAATCTTTTGCTGTAATGAACGAGCCGTCCGAGCCGTGGAAATATTTCGGGTTGGTGTCTTGCGCCGCGGCTGGTCGGTTACTTTTCGGCAGTTTTTCTAATGATCGGAACATCGCCGAGTGGACAGTCGCGGCCGCGTTTTAGAGTGATCTTGCGCCCACTGGGCTGGATTCTCATGCGCAGCGGCTCGATCCTCACTTTTGCCGGACCGCTAATTTTTTGCGCGCAATGCATCGTAGGGCTCAAACGCGGAGTTTGGCCATCGCTTGACTTTCAGATTTTGTCAGGCGCGACGGCGGAACCGGGAACAATGACGGCGACTCTATTGGGAATTCCGATATGGATCGCCGTTCTGATTGTCGGATGCGTATTGCTGTATTTTGGCATCCGCATAAATCGCGCCTTAGATGCGCGTATGTCGATTTAGTAGAGGACGGATAAGCACGCGGTAACCGCGTAGTTTATTGTTCGGCGAGCCGGCGAAGCACGTTGATTGCAATGTCCGGCCGGAATTCCGTGACTCTGGGAGCATATTCCGACGGCCGCGGAATATTGAACCAATAGCCATCCACAGCATCGCGAGTAGCGGCGATAGCGCGGAGTATATCGTCGGCGGTCACTTGTTGGCCGCTCGGTTGTGTGCTGATACCGGCAAGCACCACCACTTTCGGATTCGCCTGGCGCGCCTGCGCTGCCGCGCCGCGGACGAAGTTTGCATACAGTTGCGTATTTCGCACCGAGCCCTGGGCTTGAATATCGACAACGTCGGCGTAGCGGGCAGCGTCGGCCGCTATGTTGAGCCGCAGGTAGGTCTCATAACGCGGGTTTTGATCCTGATCGGGCGCCATTGCCCTTACGAGATTGACGGCCGGTGCCGTGAGAAACAGGAGATTGTGGGCGTGGACGGCATCGGCGGCCATTTTGACGAACGGCGCCGGATTGCGCTGCTCCTCTTCCGGCGTAAATTGCCATCGCTCATAGTCATACATGATGCCCTTTATTTCCGGATCGAGCCGGCCGGTCCCTACCGCGTTTCTGATCGCCTGCAGATTGGTAAAGGAAGCAAAGGTTATGGCGTTCCAGGCAACCGGTACGTCGTTGAACAACCTCCCCTTCATGACGTAGGGACGAGCGTTGTCGAGAAGGCGCGAAGTTTCCCGGTCTGCAGCAATCGCAGCGCCACCCGGGCCGTTGAACAGCCAGCGGACCGGTTTTTCCCCGGCCGCCTGCGCATATTCCGATGCAACCGCCATAAATCCCAGCAAGCCAGCCGCCGCGACCGCCGATAGTGCCGCCGCCAACCTATTCAGCAAGGCGCCCTACTCATTGTCCTTCAACATCAGCGCGCGGCTGCGCAAGCTTTATGGGTATTCGGTACCCGGACGGCGGGGAAACCGCGAGGAATACTGGAGCACGTCAAAGTCTATCTCAAAGACGGCAAGAAATTCCCGCCGCACATCGGACGGAACCGTCTCCCAAACCTCTAAGCTTGATCCAGCCGCGTTCGTACGTTCGTACACGCGCGCAATGACGGACTCCGGCGCGCCGATGCATTCAAACGCATACATCAGATCCTGCGGCAACGTCTCCATGCGACCCATGAAGTCGAATTTGACGATGTCAAAGCGGCCTTCGTAATACTGCGGTCGATAGTGCGGGTTCATCTCGGCGAGACTTTGCCGCGAAACTATGCTCACAAACTCGGCGAAGGTTATCGGATCCGATATGGCTGCGCCCTGCTCGTCGGCGGATTTCTTGATGTTCCTGATGATATACGGAGCTGGATTTAACAGTATTTTGTCACGATAGGCGCTGGCAAGGCGCGCGTATGGATTTCTAACAATAACAAACTTGAAGGTGTCGGTGCGACCCTCGAAAATATCGAGTTGCTCTTCGAGCGGCAGATGATGCGTGCCCGGAAACCGGTTGTATTCCTTCTGGTGCCGGCGCCATTCGTTATCATCAACCGGCAAACCTTCGGCGCGAAGTAGAAGCGTCTTGATGGTCGTGCAGGCGTTTTTGGGTATGGGCTGATACAAGTAAGCGCCCTGCCCCCCGTAGTACATGTCGTAGCCGATTTTCTCCAAGCGAAGCGCGTATCCAATCTCTCTCGGCCGTTCGCGCCGCTCTACAACAGCCGCTCCACGCCGACCGAGCGAACATTCCGGAATAAACGAAAGGTTAGTCACCTAAAGTCTCCGCTCTTTTGGTCTACCCGGCGATTTGACCTTCGCTGCGAGTTACACGATTTAGCGCCGCACTCCTTAACGATTTTGCCTTGTCACCGGCAAGCTAAAGTTCGTCGAGAACGGGCGTTAGCACCTCCAATTACACACCAGTCTGCATCTCTCCACTTGCGCCGAACAGTCCCGACAAAGTCGTGTTCCACAGCCACCGCGGTAATGGTATCGTAACTACTCACCTAATCTGCAGGAAGATAGTTGAATTTGTCTGATCTTTTTCGCTTTCGCCCCCAATATCTCCGCCAACCGGGACACGCCGTGGTCGTGCCAACCGTATAACACGCCGAGCCGCAGGCTCGGCCCGTTTTCCAGCCGTCGTATACATAGCAGGTTTTGCGATCTGCGGAGTGATAGGCAACACAAATCTCAAGTTTGAAGCCGCGCCCGCCCGACCGTTATCTCTGCCAAACCTCTTTTCGGCGTACAAGCTCGGACGAATCGTCGAACGACCTTGCAGGTCGGTGCACGCCCCGGCTTAACAGAAACACCACGACGCCCCCGGACACTATGATAAATCCAAGCCAAATGACCCGACTTTCCAGCGGGCTGCTCTCGCTAAAGGGCGTTTGCGGTGGAAGACACCAGCCTCCTGCCGGACCCTGTGCAACGACATTAATCGGATTGCCTGTCGGACCCAGATCCCCAAGCGGATTGTTGCCCTCCATTCCGACAAAGACACCGGACGGAAATTGGACCGGCGTGGCGCTGACCGCCTGGCCACTCCAATATTGTCCTCCGGACTGGAGCTGTGACGAAACTTCGTTCGCTCCACAAGCGGGCGCGATGCCGGCAGCAGGGGTAGTTTCCGATAGCGTTCCCGGGGGCCCGATAACAGATCCCCCCGACGAACCGACGACGGCTCCGGTCGCGTTGATGCCGGCACTGCTGGAGACAATGCCCGCACCGCTCATGCTGCCGCTTGTCCCCGAGCCGCCGCTCGCTCCGCTTCCGCTCGCAATTGAAGAAACGGAGCTGCTGAGCATGGCCGCTACGTCGGGATCTACGCCGTCGAGCGCGGGCATCGGCGCTACTGCGCTCTGACTGGTGGCGCCGAAAGCCGAAGACAGCGCCCGACCGGGCCCGCCAGTCGCCGACACGAAATCGCCAAAGGCATTCGGGGCGAGGTTGCGCATGGCCTCGTACGACAGCAAGGAGAAAAACGACGTAGAGGCCGGATCGAAATTCGGCGCCGACAACGCGCCCGGCGAAATCGAGCTGCCGTCGGCGGCAAAGGGAAACGGCGGCCGCGGTTGCGGCAGGCCGAACGGTTGCAGTTGCGGCCCGCTGAACGGGTACGGACCTGCAGCATGGCCTCGTAGCGGCATCAAGCCAACGCCGGCGAGCACAATCACTGCCCAGAGCGCCCGCCACGACCGTTGCCACCAACCGCGTCTGGTTTCGCTTACCACCACGGAATCTCCTCCCAGACGTGATCCGGAACGTATGGGTGTTTGGCCCCGATGCGCATAAGTTCGCTTCCTTCCGCATACAGCGTCGGGATGCGGAGCCACATCAGATAAAACGGATAAAGAAACAGCAGCGCGAAATTTATCGGCTGCGGCGTGCGCGCCAGATCGCGCGCGATTAACGCCCTGATCAGCAAATAGATAAGAAAAATCCAGTAAAAACTGACGACGAGCTGCGGCACATAAAGTGGACCAAACTCGAACAAGACCACAAAAAGACCGACCGCCATTGACCACGTCCATAATAACCGGCCGATCAGGAGCACGCACGCAAGTACCGCGTTTTTGAAGCCGTATCGCCCCAGTACGAACTGGTCGCGGTGCTTGCTGACGCGTATCTTGATCATGTTGCGCCGCCAGCGCGCACGCTGGCGCCAGAGATGATCGCGTGTCTCCGGCACCGTCGTCCATACGATGGCGCCGAGAGAAAATCCCAATTTCCAGCGCTGCTTGCGTATTTGCGTCGTCATATCCGTATCGTCGCCCAGACCGGTGTCAAACCCGTATAAACGACGCAAGATCTCGGCGCGGAACAGACCGCCCATGCCCGAAATAATGTTCAAAAGATCCAAGCTCGCGGAAATCAGCCGCCCATTGGTGAACAACAGCGCATATTCGATGTCCTGAAGCCGAGTGAGCAGCCCGTGCGGCATGTTCAGCACTCGGATATTGGCGGAAACAGCGCCGACGTGCGGATCGTCGAACGGCTGAAGCCAATGCTGCACAGAGCCGTATTGGATAACCGAATCGGCGTCGGTAATGGCGATAAATTCCCCGCGTGCCATGCGGATGCCGATATTGAGCGAGCTCGCCTTGCCGTTGCGGCGCGGTGACGGAAAGATCCGCACCCTCTCGGCATCCTTTCTGGTGCGCGCGGCCGTCAGCGCCGCGCGCCGGGCGATGGCAACACTGTCATCGTCAGAGTTGTCATCGACGAAGACCACCTCGATGTTGGGATAACCGCAAAGCAGCGCGCCCCTGATGCACTGCCCAATAGTCGCCGACTCATTGCGCCCAGCGATCACCAGTGAGACCAACGGATAGGCCTGGTCCGGCCGCGCCGGCAGAGGCGGCCGGATCGACGTCGGCCTAACAAGATACACCACCCACAAAATGAGGGTCGGCAGCACGTTCCACACAAACGGAAGAATGACGATCAGCCACCAATGCGGCAACGCCGAAAGGCTCAGTTCCGGGAGCGCCCGGGAAAATCCCAGATTCGAGATCGGGTCGATTGTGGAAAAGAAGTAATGCCAAAACCCATTTATCATGGGTCGGCCCGGGCGGTGAGGCCGGGAAGAGCCTGGGCCAGATCACGCGGCTCGGTGATCTCGGCGATGGACAAAGTCAACGGCGACTCTTTCCCCAACGCAGCCTCGATGCGGTCGCACAAGCTTTCCGCTTCCCGCCGTTTGGTTTGCGGCAGAATGACAATAAAAAGTGCGTCGCCCACTTGCCCGATCAGATCGACGTCGCGCAAGTTCTCGCGAAGGCGGCTGAGCCATTCCGTTGGAGCCTGATTGCCGTTCGATCCCAGCGCCGTCGGCGCGCATTTGACCAAAAGCAACGAGAAAGCGTCCTTGAAGCGCTGCAGGCGCCTCAACTCATTATCGAGGAATTCGAGAATCACTTTGCGCCGGTAGACCGGTGCATCGGCGACAATGACCGCCTCATCGTCCCCGTCAAACAGCGATCCGCGGCGGATAGCCGCCGCACCGCGCGAGGTCAGGAGATAACTGAAAACCAGGGCGCTGATCAGGTCTTCGGCCCGGTTGCGCGCCCCACAGGCGAGACACACCGCTTCGACCGGCGGATTTTCGGAAATAAGGCCGCAACCCCGACAGGTGAATGCCTTGCCCAAGCGGTCGAACTCGGTGCCGAGATGATGCATTCGGCGGTTGCATTTGGGACAGAGATAGCTGCCGTCGTCTGTAGGCGAGAATTCCGAGGGAATTCCGACGTAGCCGCAGGCAAAATGATGCAACAATCCTTCAGCCGATAAATGCGCCCGCCGGCAGCTCGGACAAATTTCGCGCACGTTGAGATGATGGCTGTCGCATTTGGGGCAGAGGCTCACTCTGTCGAAGAAGCGCGCCTCCAGGTAATTATGCGCGGCGAGGAACTCCAAATCCCGATCGACATCATGCCCCGATAGAGCATAGGTGTAGCCGTGCTCGGAATTCGGGTTGGCGCTGGGCGTGATCGTCCCTCCCGCCGACGAGATTTGCCGCAGCAGATCAAGTCGGCGCTCGGGCGCCGCCGCGCCCGGAAGCTCAACCGGCGCAGGCACGGCAAGACCGCTTGCCGGAGGCGCGAGATCATTCATCGATTCGCCTGCTCTTGCGCCGAGCTGGCTCTCGCCGGCTCCGCCGCCCCGGCGATGTGGCTCTGAATCCAGCGCCACGATGCCGAGGCCGCTTTGGTAAGGTCGCCAACTCCCCAGCCGTCGAAACGCGAAGCCGACAACTGCGCCCAGGCAAACACGCGATTGCGCTGTGATTCATCCAGATCATCGAAATCGAGCCGCACTGGGATGTACTGCGACCACATTTCCCTTTGCCAAAAATAGCGGGTCAATGACGTCGGCAGTGCCGACAGCTCAGGATAAAAATCGGTCACCTTAGCCTTGACCGGTTTGTCAATGCCTTGAATGGTGATGGTGTAGGTCTGATCGCGGGCGACCTTGGCGATATCATTCGGATCGAAGAATACGACCGCGTAAGTGTCGTCGGGATTGAAAATGCTGAAAATCGCGGTCCGCGCCGCGATGACCTCACCTTCCCTGCCGGTGCATTCCGTGATGATTCCGTCCTTCGCTGCGGTGAGATAGAAGTGTCCGGTGAGCTCGGGGGAATCGACGAAGCTGGCAATCCGTTTCTCTATGATACCGACGTCCAGCTCGGCCCTTTTCAGGTCGGCTTTTTTGGTTTCATAGACAAATTCCGCAGCGCGGGTTTCGGCCTCGGCGCGGTCGACCGCGGCTTTAGCCTGCTCCCAGACCAATTCCGCCACATAATGGTGGTGCAACAATTCCGTCTCAGCGTCCAAGACGGCGATCTGCTGTTTCCACAGCGCATCTTGCGCTTCAACCAGCTTTTTCGCGGCTTCCGCTTCTTGGTTGTCGATGTTTACCTGCTCACGCGCTTGCGTCAGCTGCAGCTGCAGCTGTTGCAATTGCTGAGCGGCAAATTCCACGGTGGCTTCATTGTTGAATTCGGCCAGCCGCTGACCGCGGGTAACGTGGTCGAGACAGCGTACGAACAGCTTCTGCAAACGCGCTTGCACGATGGGGGAGACTGCGACCAGTTCACCGGCGACGATGCCGTTCGCCCTAACCCACGTCCGGTCGAGGATGAAAGCCAGCGCTATGGCGGCAACGGCCACTAACAACATAGTCCGAGGCCTTACGCGCCACAGTCGCCGGGAGGGACTGACTTTTACCGGAGGGAGCACGGCGCAATTGCGATCGTAAGGGCGGAGTCCTGATTGTTGGAAGCGCATACCACTGCCGCTTGGCGTTGCGTTGACTCCGAGCTAGATGCAGCCATCGTCAGCATTCTTAAGGCTTGTCAAGCACGAGCCCCCGAGCGAGCGCAAACCTCGGCGCGATCGTCGGCCAAGCCAAATCGCCGCAAACCAAGGTCCCTGCGGTCGGATCGAGGAACTGCGTTTGGTCGAAGCAAGCTGACCGGCGGTCGATTTGCCCGTGCAATCTGCGACCGTAACGCCTCTTAACATAGCCGTGCCAGGAAAAGAAAGTGGCTTTCGCATCGGACCGCGCTCCGTGCCCAAGGCTGTCGAAACTCATTTGCCCCGCGCGGCCGAAAATATGGCGCGGGCACTAGCACGCCGCGTCAGCTATTTGCGCTCGCCCGGTCAGTAATTCGCATCTTACTGCAGTTGCTGATTTAATCTTGGTCACAATTATTGGTTTAAATCGCGTTACGGCGTCCATCAAAAATCCTTCGTACTTGTCATCAATAGTCCTTTGCACGTGATTGAATTGAAAGCGCGCCTGTCAATTCCTCCTACTCTTGGCCTTATTCTAGCCGGGGGCTTGGCAACTCGCCCCAATGCAGCCGACTTGTCGTCAACGGCGATGCCGCGCGGTTTGCCGATACTGGCCTGACGATCGTTGCCGACAGTGTGCCCGGTCACGCAGGCCCGCTTGCAGGCATTCTCGCCGGCTTGGATTGGGCGGCAACGCATGTGCGAGAGGTCGAATGGGTGATCAGCCCCCCAAGCGATTGTCCGTTCTTGCCGCGCGATCCGGTGGAGCGCCTGCATCTTGCGCGCGGGGACGCCGGAACGCCACTCGCCTGCGCATCTTCGGCGATTTCCCGGCCTTTGATCAAGCCGCCCCTCACGGCCACAATTGCGCGCTGGCGAGATCGGCGCCGGCCCGCATCGCCTTGAATTTTTCCCAAACTACGGTCGGATGCACCTCGGTGTTGTACATGGCCTGCGAGGAAAACCCGCAATCCGCGCCGGCGATCACGTTTTCGCGGCCGACGAGCCGCGCGAAGCGCAGAATACGCTCGGCAATCAGCTCCGGGTGCTCGACGATATTGCTGGCGTGGGTAATCACGCCGGGCACCAGCACTTTACCTTCCGGCATCTTGACGCGCTCGAACAAATGGTACTCGTGCTCGTGACGCGGGTTGGCCGCCTCGAAGCTATACGAGCCGGCCTCGATGGCGAGGACATAATCGATAAGATCGGCAAGTCCCGCTTCATGGATGCGCGGCCCTTCGTTGATCCCGTAGCAAGTGTGGAAACGAACGCGCTCCGGCGGAATTCCTTTTAAGCCAAAATTGGTGGCTTCGACAAAGATCGCGGCGCGGCGTCGCTTTTGCGTCTCGTCAAGCGTGGGCTCCGCAAAAATGTCGGCCAGAAAGGGATCATCAATCTGCACAAGGAGGCCGGCATCGACGATTGCCCGGTATTCCTCGCTCATCGCGGCGGCGAGCGCGTGGAAATATTCTTCCTCGGATTGGTAAAATTCGTTCTGTCCCACACCGGAGGGAGCAGTCGCCGGCAAAAACACATAGTCATTGGGCACGCCCGCGGCTGCCGCAGCCGCCTTGACGTTATCAATGTCAGTGCGGACGAGCTTGGCGCCCCGATATCTGATTGGGCCGACACAAACGACCGGCGCCAAAGAAACAATAGCTCCCCCCATCATCGCCTGTTTGAAATACTGCTCGTAATATTCCGGGAACGCGGCGATCTCTTTCTGAAACAGGTTGACCTTGAGACCGGGCCGCGATTCGAAACCATCGAGCCGTTCGCGAATGTAGGTAAAAAACCCCGGTTTGGAAAATTCGCCATCGCTGACGATATCAATGCCGCATTGAACCTGCTCGCGAACAACCGCGGCCACGGACGTCCGCAAGGAAGCGTCGTACGCGCGCTCATCGTAAGGCTGCCCGGAATATTTGGCTTTCATCGCATCAAGCAACGAATGCGGCCGCGGCAGGCTGCCGATTTGCGTCGTCTGGATGCGATCTGCGTTTTGCTGAAGGTTCACTTTGTCCCTATCACGCGTTGAAACGCGTGCCGCCTTTTTGTAAGAAATTTGCCCGAGCCTGACCGCTACTGACTGTGGTATCGTAGCGCGAAACCGCGCGGCATGGGAGCGCTTGGAAATGCGTTGCGGATGGTTGGCGGGTGCGTTGCTTTTTTCGCTGGTGGTGGCAACGATAGACGCTCCTTGGGCGCAGCAGCGCGCTTTCGCGCAGAACCAACCGTCGATCATGAACGACGAGGAAGACGCATCCCCGCCTGCGTCGACGGCAGAGCCGCCAAAGCCGACGCGCGCGCACGGACAGCCGCAGGCGCCAGCGCTCGAGACCGACCCCGACCTCGACGCCGCGGATCAGCTTGCGCCTTCGCAAATGCGCCAGCCCATGCCCGCCGCAGTCCCCGAACCAGTTGGCAGAGGTCGTGGGCGCCCGACTCGTGGGGCCGCGCTCGAGCCCAACGCCGAGGCGCGGAGTTCGGCGGTAAAATCAGACAATGTGGCCTGCCGCGGCGTGTTCGCGCGAGATTCAAGCCACGCCAAACTGGCAGTGGCGTTTCAGTCGCACAACGTCACATTCACGCAGGTGGACGGCACATCGGGCGCCAAGATCATGGCCACGGTGCTGTTCGCTAAAGACCCGAAGCGGCGTCTCGAAGTGTGGTGGACAAATCAGGCAAACCGCAGCGACACGCACCTTATCGTCATCAACGGTGGGTCGGATTGGAGCGCACCAGGCCAGCTCCGTCTCGGGCTGACGCTCGCGCAGCTGGAGCAGATCAACGGCAAGCCCTTTAAGCTGTCAGGGTTTGACAAGAACAATATCGCGACGCTGACCAACTGGAACGGCGGGGATCTTTCCGTTGTTCCGGGCGGCTGTAAGGTCGGCATCAGCTTGCGGCCGCGCACGGCGTCCGCGTCCGCGCTCAGCGCCTTGCCAGCCAACGGCGAATTCGTGTCGAGCGACGCGGCGCTCCGGACCCTCGACCCGACGGTCAGCGAAATCCTGGTGGCGTATTAACCGTCGTCATTGCGGCGCTTTGCGGCCGCTCTTGGCAGGCGTTGCGCCGGGACCGTTCTCTTGCTCTGCGTGCAAGGCTCGCACGTCACGCGCCATCTCCAGGCAGGTCAAAAGCTCGGTGTAGCTCGACTCTCCGCCCATTTCCGATTCGTTCACACAAGATATCCTATCTGCGCGCTCGAACTTCGGCCACTGCTTGACCAATTCGTTGCGCACCGTGGCTTCGGTGTCGAGGCAATTTTTCTTCTCCTGGACAATTTGCGGGTCGTGGAAAGTTACGCCGCCCTGCTTGGCGATCCCGTCGCAGACCTGCTCCACGTTAAGGCTGGGAACCTCATCGGCTGCGGCTGCGGCCGCGACCGGAATCGTCAGCATTAAAGCGATCATCAGCGCTTGTGGTACCGTCATGACGGCGCTCCGCCTTGCCATACATAATTATAGCACCAATTGCGGCGGCTGCGGCAATTCCCTCGGCCGGCAAGAAAGCGATTGACCGACGTCGAGCGCCCCAGTTAAGGGTGCCCCTCCGGGTGGGAGATTGCATGCTTGTTGCACCGCTTTTCGGCGCGGCCTTGCTGGTGGCCGTCGCCGCCGATCCGCTGCACGATGCAACTGGCGACGCAAATCTGTCGATGCAGGAGAAGCTCGCCGCAACCGAACCGCTCGTTCGTTCCGCCACACAATGCATCGTGCACGCAGTCACCACGAGCCCGCACTACCGAGGCCGAGGAGAGGCGCAAATCGGTGATCTGATCGTCGATTCTATGCCCGCTTGCCTCACCCCGGTTCGCGCCATGATCGACTCTTACGACCGATATTACGGCAACGGCGCGGGCGAGGCGTTCTTCATGGGACCGTATCTGGACGTGCTTCCCAAGGCAGTTGCAGCCGGGGGGACCGACGCCAACCCTTAGCGATCCTACGGCGCAAGAATTATTGGCCCGGCCTCGGTCCTATCACCGCGACGACTCGCATCTTTGTTGGGTCGATTAGCACTACCTGATCATCCACACTGGTGAATTTGTACAGTTTGGCCACGGGATTGTCGGCAAGAACTTCGTCCGGCAACGGATAAAGCTCGATCATCGGCGGAACATCGGCACCTATCCTTACGGTAAAGCGGTTGAGCGCCATCTTGCTCTTATCATGGTGGACGGCTTGATAGATCAGGCTCCGCTGGACAGGTGTTAGTTCGAGTTTGGGCGCGATTCCTCCGCTATTGACCGTTTCGTCAATGTCGCTTGTCTGTGCGCCGGCTCCGTCAATGCCGATCGAGGCCACGGCCGCGCCGACAAGCATCCAGAGTGCGATTTGTCGCGTACGATCAACCCTCAAGATTTCCTCCCTTAATTGGAAAGATGCCCGCGTCGTCGACAGCGCTAGCGCGGGCAATCGTCGTCGGGACATCCGTCAGCGCGGGAGCGCCTGCACCGCGACGCCCGTATTGGCGTCAATCACCAGAATACGGTCCGGTTGATAGATGTAGCGGTAAGCGGGAAGCGGCGGTTGCGCGACGATAGCAGCGGGCGGCGCTGCGTCGGCCGGCGCGACGTCGTAGAGCGGCGCCGGATATGTCACCGCCGGCGGCGCCTGCACCACTTCGGTATAGGTCGGCTGGGCGATGGCCGCGACCGCGGGTGCCGCTGGCGCCGAAACGATATTCTCGCGTATTGTGGTTTGCGTCGTGGTTTCGGTGGCCGCGCGCTCGCGTTCACGCACAGGCGCCCGCGCAATCCTTCTTACCGGACCTGTCGTCGAACGCAGGGTCCGCACCGTCTCCGTCGTCGTTTGCACTGGCACGCTTTCGACAACGGGCGCCGGCGCTGGCGTAATAACGGTCTCGACGGTTTGCGCTTGGGCTAGCGATGTCCCTGCCAAGAGCGCAACGCCGAGGGCCGGGAAAAGGATAGTGTTTCTCATTGAGAACTCCATGCTATGCGTTGCGGACGGCACCATCCGCATGTGCGAGCAACGCTTGGCCCGGCGCGTGCGTTCCTGAAGATTCGCGGTTCCAGCGTGAAACGGCTACTGAATTCCAGCACCGCAAAACCGGCAGCCGCCCACCAGAGCACAGCCTTACTTCCTTACCGTCGCCCTGATTGCGCCGCGGAACTGCTTGCAATTGACCCTATTCAACGGTGGGATGTGGTCTTTGCCGACTTTTCAAACAATGCAGAATCGGCCTTTAAGCATTTCAGGCGATTAGGCCATTTCGGGGAGGCGAGTATGCGCATTGGCGACTTGTTCCAGTGGGAGCGGTTCGTCACGCCCACCATCATCAAATTCTTTTACTGGCTTGCAGTTGTGATTTCAGTTTTGGTCGGGCTGGCTGGCGCCGTGTCGTCGCTTGCGAGCATGGCGTTGAACCCTTTCGTCGGCATGATTTTCCTCATCTCGAGCCTGCTGGGTGCCTGTATGGGGGTGATTCTGTCGCGGATCATTGCTGAATTTGTCTTGATCATTTTCCGCATCAACGAGCATCTCGGAGCCATCAGAAACCAGGGGGCCGGGCTCGGTTATCAGCAATGAGAAGCGGACTACTGTTTTGATTTTGCCAACCGACGTCCGCGGGCCGACATCTAGGTCGCGAAGCGGAAATGCATGACGTCGCCGTCCTGCACGACATAATCCTTGCCCTCAAGCCGCATTTTGCCGGCGTCGCGCGCCCCCGTTTCCCCACCGAAAGCGACATAATCATCGTAAGAAATGGTCTCGGCTCGGATAAAGCCGCGCTCGAAATCGGTATGAATGACGCCTGCCGCCTGCGGCGCCTTTGTGCCGCGGGTCACTGTCCACGCACGCGCCTCCTTCGGTCCAGCGGTAAAGAAGGTGACGAGATCGAGCAGCGCGTAGCCTGCACGGATCAGTCGATCGAGGCCGGCTTCCTTTAGCCCCATTGCCTCCAGGTAGTTCTGCCGGTCGTCGCGCGAGAGCGCGGCGATCTCGGCTTCGATCTTGGCCGAAATGACGATAGAGGCCGCGGCCTCGTTGGCGGCTCTCCCTTCGACCCGCTGTGAATAGCCGTTGCCACCGGCTGCCGACGCTTCGTCAACGTTGCAAACGTACAGCACCGGAAGCGCCGTTAACAGTCCAAGCGTACGGAAGGCTCGTTCCTGATCCGCCTTGCGCTCGGTTAGCCGCGCCGGCTTTCCATCGTGCAAAAGCGCAAGCGCGCGACCGACCAGAGTAAGGGCCTCCTTCGCCTCCTTGGAGTCCGTATCAGCGCCGCGTGACTTGCGTTCGAGGGCTTCGACTCGCCGTTCCAGGCTTTCCAAGTCGGCCAGCATCAACTCCGTTTCCACCGTTTCGATATCGGCAATCGGATCGATCCGGCCTTCGACATGGCTGACCTCATGGTCTTCGAAACAGCGCACCACATGCGCAATGGCGTCGACCTCTCGGATGTTGGCGAGAAATTGATTGCCCAGCCCCTCGCCTTTCGAGGCGCCGCGAACAAGACCGGCAATATCGACAAACGTCAGTCGCGTCGGCACGATCACGGCCGATTTAGCGAGTGCCGCGAGCGTTTCCAGCCGCCGATCGGGCACCGCCACTTCGCCGATATTCGGCTCAATGGTGCAAAATGGGTAATTGGCGGCCTGCGCGGCCGCAGTTTCCGTCAGCGCGTTGAAGAGAGTCGATTTGCCGACATTCGGCAAGCCGACGATGCCGCATTTGAAACCCATGACAGCTCATTCACTGATCGGGCGAGAGGTCGCCATCAGCCTTACCGGCAAATCCCTTGGCCAGCATGGCGAGATAGACCTTGTTTTGAAAACTTGCGTCCTCTCCGCGGATCAGAAGACCGAGATTTTGGGCCAGAATGTCGACGAGCGCCTCCACCCACGCCCACTCGCTCTTGGCGAAATCGCTGAGGACATAGTGCTCGACTAAATCCTTGTGGCCGGGATGGCCGATGCCGATGCGCACGCGACGGTAATCATTGCCGATTTGCTCGCTGACCGAGCGCAAGCCGTTGTGACCGGCAATGCCGCCGCCGACTTTTACTCTGACCTTGCCGGGCGGCAGCTCAATCTCATCATGGAAGACCGTGATTGCGTCGGGCGCCAATTTATAAAATTGCGCGGCTTCGCCGACGGCGCGGCCAGACTCGTTCATATACGTTCCGGGCAATAACAGCAGCACGCGCTCGCCGTCGATCGGCCCCTCGCAGGCGACCCCCTGAAATCGCCTACGCCACGGCGCAAGCCCGTGATGCTTGGCGATTGCCTGTATGGCCATGAAGCCGACGTTGTGGCGATTGCCGATATAGCGCGCTCCCGGATTTCCCAGTCCAACCAGGAGCAGCATCTGAACGTCCTATATGCCAACCTCACTTTTTCTCGGGCGCGCCGCCGGCTCCGCGCGCGGCAGGCGCTGCCGCGGCGGCCCCAGCCGCAGGAGCAGCGCCGGGCGGAGCGCCGGGCGCCGCAGCCGGAGCCGCACCTTCCGCCGGTACACCCGCTGCTGCTGCTGCTGCTGCCGCTGCGGCAGCAGCAGCCGCAGCTTCTGCCGCAGCCTTCATTTCTTCCGCATAGCCCGAGGGCGGCACGACTGTGACAAGCGTAATATCCTTTGCGGTGACAACGCGCACGCCGGCCGGCAACGTAATATCGCTCAGGTGCTTGGAGTAATTGATTTCGAGTCCGCTGACATCGACCTCGATAGCGGCGGGAATATCGTCGGCTCGGCAGCGCACTTCGACGGTGTGCGTGACAATTGATACCGTGCCGCCGCGTTTGACCCCAGGCGATTGGTCCGCGTTCCTGACATGAACCGGAATATTCACCCGGATGGTCGCGCCCTCGCCGAGGCGCATGAAGTCCACGTGCAGCGGCAGATCGCGCACGGCGTCGAGCTGAAAGTCGCGCGGAATGACGCGATGCTTTACACCTTCCACCTCGACATCGTGGATAGTGGTGAGAAAGCGGCCGGCATAGATGCGCTGCCGCAGATCATCATATTCGAGCGAGATCGGCAGCGGCGGCTTACCGTCGCCGTAGATAATTCCGGGTACGCGGCCGGCTCTGCGCTCCGCCCGGGCGGCCCCCTTGCCGGCCCGCGAGCGCGCCGACGCTTTGATCACATTGACGGTCGTCGCCATATCCTTTGTCCTTGCGGTGTCCTAGCCCTTAACAAGTGTCAGCCGCGCCAAAATCTTGGTTGGGCGCAAAGCCTCACAACAGCCTCCAGGGGTGCCGAAGGTCTTAAGATCTTAGCCGCGGCGCCGCGCTTATAGCGGCGCAAACGCGGAAAAACAAGAAAGCCGGCGCCTGCTAACCAACCGCACCGGCGGCCCCTTCCGAAAAGCCAGAAGACTTCCCGGGCGTGGACGCAGCCCCGATTTTTGCTTCCAACTCGGCAATGCGCGCTTTCAAGGCTTCATTTTCCTCGCGGGCAAGTCGCGCCATATCCCTGACCGCCTCGAATTCCTCGCGCTGGACAACAGCGAGATCGCGGAGTATGCGCTCGGCTTGACTGCGAAACAGCGTTTCGAACTCGCGCCGGACACCCTGGGCGACACCGGCCGCGTCGTTCATTAACCGTGCGACTTCGTCGAAGAACCGGTTCGTCGTCTGGACCATAGTTGCCTCCGAAGCTCGGTCTCCCTAACCCTCGCAATGCCTAGAGAATGGCGATAGTGCGGCGCCATCGCAAGATGCGAAGCTCGCGGCGTCAGGGCACCATGAGACGGAGCATGTCGTGTCCGCGGCGGAGTTGTCGATGTTGATCCTGCCAATACTGACTTTCCCGCACATCGATCCGGTGCTGATTTCGATCGGGCCGCTGGCGGTGCGCTGGTATGCGCTCGCCTATATCGTCGGCATCATCGCTGGATGGATCTATGCGCGCATCATCATCGCTTCGCCCAAACTGTGGGGCGGACCGGCTCCGTTGACGGTGACGGCGTACGACGACTTCATCATTTGGATCACGCTGGGAATTATTCTCGGCGGCCGCATCGGCTACGTGCTGTTCTACAACTTTCCGCACTTTAGCCAGCATCCGATCGAAATTTTCCAATTGTGGAATGGCGGCATGTCGTTTCATGGGGGCGTGCTCGGCAGCGTCCTTGCCACGGTGCTGTTTGCGTTGCGCCGCGGCATCTCAATTCTGTCGCTCGGCGACGTGACGCTTGCGGTCACGCCGATTGGCTTGTTCCTCGGACGGCTTGCGAATTTCATCAACGGCGAGCTTTGGGGCCGGGCAACTGATGTCTACTGGGCGATGGTATTTCCAAATGCCCCGCTTTCACCTGACGGCCAGCCAGTCCCGCGACATCCGAGCCAGCTCTACGAAGCGGCGCTCGAAGGATTGCTGCTTCTGACGGTGCTTGGGGTCCTTATTCGTTGCGGTGCGCTAAAACGCCCGGGTCTGGTCAGCAGCAGTTTTGCGGTGGGCTATGGTGTCTTGCGGATTTTTTGCGAATTTTTCCGCGAACCAGATGCGCAACTCGGCTTCCTCTGGGGCGGGCTGACCATGGGCATGCTGCTTTCGATTCCGTTGATATTGGCCGGTGCTATTGGGCTTATATTCGCCTCGGTCCGACCGGCGATTGGCAAAAATGGCTGACGAATCTTCACCGTTAGAGCAGGAGATTCGCCGTCTGATTGCGGTTGCCGGCCCGATGCCAGTTGCGGAATACATGAGACTTTGCCTCACCCATCCGCAGTATGGTTATTATCTTCGGCGCGATGCGATCGGGGCCGCGGGCGATTTCATCACCGCGCCGGAAATCAGCCAGATGTTCGGCGAGCTCGTTGGCCTATGGGCGGCCGCGGTATGGCAGCAGATGGGCGCGCCGGAAAATATACGCCTCATCGAACTCGGACCCGGTCGCGGCACCATGATGCGCGACGCGTTGCGGGCAGCCAAAATCGTAAAGGGGTTCCAGCCAGCGGTGGTGCTGCATCTCGTAGAACTCAACCCAAAACTAAAGGAGGCGCAGCGTCAAATGCTGGACGGCCTCGAAGTGCCGGTAATGTGGCACGCCGCACTCGCGGACGTGCCGGCCGGCCCTAGCATCATTCTCGCCAACGAATTCATAGACGCTTTGCCGATTCACCAGGCGGTCAAACGGGCGAACGGCTGGCATGAGCGCGTCATCGAGATCAGCCCTCAGGGCGATTTGGCCATCGGCGTCGCTACCGACCCGCTGCCTCACTTCAACGCCACCTTGCCCCGCGAACTGCGTCAGGCGGCGGAACACTCCGTCTTCGAATGGCGCCCCGACACGATAGCCATGGAGATCGGCCGCCGCGCGCGCGACGAGGGAGCCGCGCTCATTATCGATTACGGCCACACAGCCCGCGGTCTCGGCGAAACTTTGCAAGCGGTCGCCGGCCATTCCTTCGCAAACCCATTGCGCACACCAGGCGGTATCGACCTTACCGCGCATGTCGATTTCATGGCGCTCGCGCAAAGCGCGGAAATGATGGGAGCGCGAGCGCATGGCCCGGTAACGCAAGGTGACTTCCTGCGCCGGCTCGGTATCGAAAAGCGCGCTGCAACGCTCAAGGCAAATGCCGCTCCCGCCAAAGCCGCCGAAATCGATCACGCGCTGACCCGGCTGACCGGGACCAGCCCGGGAACAATGGGCGAGCTGTTCAAAGCCCTTGCCGTCGCCGACCCAAAGCTCGACACATTGCCCGGATTCGAGGCGTGACGCGTCATGATCACGGCCCCCGCTCTTGCACTTGCCGGCATTCGCCACGGGTTCTTTACCCGGTCGGGCGGGGTGTCCGACGGACTGTATGCGACGTTAAATGGCGGATTGGGCTCGCGCGACAGCGCTGTCTCCGTCGCCGAAAACCGCGCCCGGATAGCACAAGCGCTCGGTGTAGAGGCAAATGCGCTGCTTACCGCTTTTCAGACACACTCGCCTGACGTCGTTATCATCGAAGCCCCTTGGCCCGCGAACGCACGCCCGCGCGCCGACGCAATTGTCACGCGCACGGGCGGCCTCGCCGTTGGCGTCACGACGGCCGACTGCGGCCCCATCCTTCTGGCAGATCCGGTGGCCCGGGTGGTCGGCGCGGCGCATGCCGGCTGGCGTGGCGCGCTTGCCGGAATAGTCGACGCCACAGTCGCCGCAATGAGAGACTTGGGCGCCCAGCCAGAGCGGATCCGCGCCGCTCTTGGGCCGATGATCCGCCAGCAGAATTACGAAGTGGGGTCCGATCTGACCGCGCGCTTTGCCGCCGAGGACGCGGCGAATGAACGCTTCTTCGTGGCGGCGGCGCGCGACGGCCACGCCTTGTTTGATCTTGCCGGCTATATACGCGCACGGCTCTTACGCGCGGGTATTCGGCAGGTGCAGGATCTCGGTTTGTGCACCTATGACGATGCGGCGCAATTTTTCAGCTTCCGCCGTTCAACCCATCGAGGCGAAAGCGATTATGGCCGTCACGTCAGCGCAATTGCGCTCGAGGAGTTGCCCGGCACGTAATAACCGGCACGTCGGGCAGCGGGTCCGCAACCTTTATCTGCAAAGCATGCCCAACCATTCACCATGGGCGGGGACAAGGCTGGGATTCGTGTTGCCAGCCCCGAAAACGGCTTGTATCAGGGCCTTGTCGCGCTGGTGGCGCGGTCTGTACGCGGTTTTTCAGGATCATGCTCCAAGACCGCACGCGGGGAGAGCGGAATGGCGAGCAACAACGGAGCAATCAAGCTCGTCGCCGGCAATTCCAACCCTACGCTCGCCGAGGGCATCGGCGCCTATATCGGCATACCGCTGACCAAGGCGCTGGTGCGCCGGTTCGCCGATATGGAGATTTTCGTCGAAATCCAGGAAAACGTGCGCGGCGCCGACGTTTTTGTCCTGCAGTCGACATCGTTCCCAGCGAACGATCACTTAATGGAATTGCTGATTATCATCGACGCATTACGGCGCGCGTCGGCACGCCGCATCACTGCGGTGATTCCTTATTTCGGCTATGCGCGCCAGGACCGCAAACCGGGGCCGCGGACGCCAATATCCGCCAAGCTCGTCGCCAACCTTATCACCCGCGCCGGGGTCGATCGGGTGCTCACGCTCGATCTTCACGCCGGCCAGATCCAGGGCTTTTTCGACATCCCCACGGATAATTTGTTCGCATCGCCGGTGATGGTGCGCGACATAAAACAACGATTTGAGCTTACCGACGTGATTGTGGTTTCACCCGACGTCGGCGGCGTCGTACGCGCGCGCGGCCTTGCCAAGCGCATCAACGCGCCGCTCGCCATTGTCGACAAGCGCCGCGAACGACCCGGTGAATCCGAGGTGGCGAATGTCATCGGCGAAGTCGATGGACATATTTGCATCTTGGTCGACGATATCGTCGATTCCGGCGGCACCTTGCTCAATGCCGCCGATGCCCTTTTGGAAAAGGGCGCTAGCGCCGTTTATGGCTATATCAGCCACGGCGTGCTTTCGGGCGGGGCCGTGGCCCGCGTTAATAAATCGAACTTGAAGGAACTGGTCATCACCGATTCCATTCAGCCGACCGATGCCGTGAAAAAGTCCCCAAACATTCGCGTGCTCTCCATTGCGACACTGATTGGCGAAGCGATCAGCCGCACGGCGTCCGAAGAATCGGTGTCGAGTCTGTTCTTCGATTAGGCGAGCTTGTTCCCAGTCTCGCCACTCGGCCGCTGAATCACCCCCGAGTCAACTTGTCGCAGGCCGTCCCTGTGGATGATGGGCGCGGCCTCGTTGTCGAAGGAATGCAAATCACTTCATGAGGGCCGGGATAACTAGCGGCCGACCAGTGACAAACCTTTAGTGCGGGAATCTGCCCGTTTATATTTGGGCGTGCGACTGATTCGCGATCTTGCGTGACTCTTTGGTCGTAACGTCAGTTGTCGGCCGACAGTTAGAGTCTGCTGCGAATCAAAGCCCAACCCTGGGCGGTGTGCCTGGCGTGCGCATTTCCACTCCAACCGGCGCTGTGGAGGCGGCATGTCCCTTATCGCGATCGCACAAGATGCCGTTAATAATCCGCTTGAGGTCGTCGAGCACCTTGCCGCCGGCAACAATTGGCCATTCGAGCGCGCCGGCGAAGACGAAGTCGCGATTATCGTCACCGGGCGTTGGGCCAACTATCAGATCTCATTCACCTGGATGAGCGAGATCGAGGCGCTGCATCTGGCCTGCGCCTTCGACATGCGGGTCAGCGAATTGCGGCTGGCCGAGGTGCATCAGCTGGTCTCGCTGATCAACGAACAATTGTGGATCGGGCATTTCGATATTTGGCAGCAGAATGGCGTGGTGATGTTCCGCCATGCTCTTTTGCTTGCAGGCGCCAACGCCTCCGGCCGGCAATGCGAAGCGCTTCTTGGCGCTGCACTCGACGCCTGCGAGCGTTATTACCCGGCGTTTCAGTTCGTGGTCTGGGCGGGAAAATCGGCGCGCGAAGCCATGGACACCGCAATGTTCGAAACCTCGGGCGAGGCTTAACCGCTCGAATTTGTAAGGACAAAAGCGCCGGCAACCGGCCGGGCGCTATGATGGGCCCAAATCTGAGGACCCTTTAGTCCGAAAGGACCAAATCCATAGTCGTTGGTCGCCGAGACTCCCCTATGGGACTGCGGCGCTCGGAAGCTGCGCGAAGGGTCGCTATACATTCAAGGCGCGCGCGGGCACGTCTCGCGCTCCAAAGCATTGCGTGAGGACGAAGGCCAATGAACGCCTCAAATCGCTCCGGCGAAGAAAATGACGAAGTGCGCCAGCTACCCGGGCCGGTTGTTTTGATCGGTGCCGGAAAGATGGGCGGCGCGCTGCTCGATGGCTGGCTCAATTTCGGGATCGATCCGGCCCGCATTATCGTGATCGAGCCGCAGCCGACAGCGGCGATCTCAGGCCTTGTCGCGCGCGGCGTCCGGCTCAATCCGAGCGGCCCCGAACTCCCGGCGGCTGCAGGCGTCGTGATTGCGGTAAAGCCGCAAGCCGCGGCGGAAGCTCTGGCCGTAGCCGCTTCGTCCATTGGCGCGAGCACGGTCGTCGTGTCGATCATGGCCGGCAGGACGCTTTCATCGCTTGCTCAACCGCTGGAAGGCTGCGCCCTGGTGCGCGCCATGCCGAATCTGCCGGCCGCAATCGGCCGCGGCATCACTATCGCGGTCGCGCGCGGCGCAAACCCCGAACAACGAAAACTAGCTGACCGCCTCCTGTCCGCGACCGGTGTGGTCGAATGGATCGAAGACGAGGCCCTTATGGATGCGGTGACCGCAGTGTCGGGATCCGGACCGGCTTATGTCTTCCTGCTCGTTGAAGCTTTGGCGCACGCTGGAGTCAAAGCAGGGCTACCGCCCGATCTGGCCGAAAAACTTGCGCGCGAAACCGTCTCCGGTTCCGGCGAATTGCTGCGACGGGGCAACGTCGATGCCGCTTCTCTTCGCGAAAATGTGACGTCGCCCGGGGGCACGACATCGGCCGCGCTCGCGATTCTGATGGGTCGAAACGGGCTCGTAGCCCTCATGACAAGAGCTGTCGCCGCTGCAACCGCTCGCTCGCGGCAGCTTGCCAAGTAAGTACGACGCCGCGCCTTGGAACGGCGCGGCTGAGAAAGTACATTAAGGGTTGGGAGGCCGGCGTCAGTAAGGAGTCCGCTTATGGCCAGGAGAGCTGCTCGCAAGACCGTTGGCAAGTCCGCGCACACTGCCTCAGCCCGGACGCCCGCTCCGACGCCGCAAACCGACCGCGATAGAATTGTCGCCGCGTTCTTGGCGCTTCTTGCGGATAAGCCGTTTGCGGCCATCGGATTTGACGACATCGCGCAGCGGGCCGGCCTGTCGCTCGCACAACTCCGCAGCGAATTCGCTTCAACTCTCGCAATTCTTGGCGCCCACATTAAAGCTACCGACCGTGCCGTGCTCGCTCAAGACATAAGCGATATGGCCGAAGAACCCGCGCGCGAGCGATTGTTTGACGTGCTGATGCGCCGGCTCGATGTGCTGGCGGCGCACCGTGACGCGGTGCGGTCGCTGCTACGCTCGGCGCAGAGCAATCCGCCGCTTGCGCTCGCGCTCAATGGTCTCGCGATACGCTCACAGCAATGGATGCTGACCGCCGCAGGCATCGGCGCTTCGGGTCCGGTTGGCATGATCCGCGCCCAAGGGCTTGCGGTCCTTTTTGCGTCGGTCCTGCACACGTGGGTGGACGACGACGACCCGGGCCAAGCACGGACCATGGCTGCTCTTGACCGCGCACTCGCGCGCGGTCAGCGGATTGTCGGCCTGCTCGATGATCTCTGCTCTATCCCCAGCCGCATTTGCGGGTTGCGGTCGCGGCGTCGACGCTCACGTGGTGGCTCCAGAGAAAGGGCAGCTGTCTAAGCATATGCATGTGCTGTCGAATTTGTCGTCCCGTAGACATTTGCGCAGAACCAAAGAAACCCTTAAGCCTCAACGTTAGAATCTCTCCAAAGAGATGCGATTTTGATTGAAATCAACTTCTGCTCGCCCTAATTAGGGATAGTTGCAATTGATACCAATCGATCGATGCCCGACTGAGAGCCATGATTGTCTGTTCCTGCAATGTGCTGAGCGACCATGACGTGCGCGGGACATTGGCCGGCAACGCCGCGGCGCCACGGACCACTGGTCAAGTGTATGGTTGCTTAGGCTGCAGTCCCCAGTGCGGAAGGTGCGCTAGAACCATTCGGCGCATCATAGATGAGGCGCTGACCGGGGCCGACTCCGCTTGCTGCCAAGGCGGCGGCGACCTCTAATCTCTCCCCTCGAAGTAACGGCGGGCGTCCGCCCGGGCGGCTTTTCGTCTCGGCGCCCCGGGCTATAATCCACACGCCGCGCCGTCGGCGATCATAGTCTAGGAGCAAGAGATGCGAGGTGAGCCCGGAGTCGTCGATTACCTGAATAAGGCCCTCCGGCATGAGCTCACCGCGGTCAATCAATACTGGCTGCATTATCGGCTGCTCGACAATTGGGGCTACAAGTCGCTTGCCAAAAAATGGCGCAAGGAATCCATCGAAGAAATGGAACATGCCGACAAGCTCGTTGAGCGCATCATCTTTCTCGACGGCTTTCCCAATATGCAAGTGCTCGACCCGCTGCATATCGGCCAGGCGGTCAAGGAAGTCCTTGAGTGCGATCTGCGGGCGGAATTACATGCGCGCGCGCTCTACGAGGAAGCCGCCACCCATTGTCATTCGGTCAAGGACTACGTATCGCGCGATCTTTTCGAAAAGCTGATGCACGACGAAGAAGAGCATATCGACTTTCTGGAAACCCAACTCGATCTGGTGGCCAAACTGGGAGCGGAATTGTACGCCCAGCACCATATCGGCAAGCTCGACGACGACGATCACGATTGAGCGCGGTCCGCGCCGAACCTATCCGCGAAATGCGTAGCCGAGGAGGCGATCACGCGTGCCGGCGCTGTCGCAATCGGGACGGCCGGAAGTATAACGCACGTAGCGCGGCGACAGACAGCTAAAGATCGGCGTTGTGTCCGCCTGCTCGGAGCGAAACACGTAGCCGGCGACGCGATGCCGCTCGCTGCCTTCGCCGGAGCAGCCGCCCGCTTCAGTGAGAAATCCGCCAAAGCGCGGCGAAAAGCATTCGTCGAGTTTGACGCTGGGAATGAGCTGCGGCGGGGCCGTCATCACGTAACCCAGCGGCGCATCGTATTTGAATGACATGCCGGCAAAGATCGGCGGGCCGGTGGTTGCCCAGGTGAGGCCGTCGTCGTTTTTCCATCGTGAAAGAGCGACGCGGACTTGCGGATGTCGCGGCGCGGCCGAAAGTTCGATCCTCGCTTCATGCATCACCAGATATCGCTGGGTGAAATCGGCTCCGGGAGGAATATAGGTGTAGGTCAGAAAGAAACGGCCCCCGATATTGTTGAACCCGTGCTCGCCGATCATGCTTGGATAGGCATAAAGATCGGTGGGCGCTGGACGGTTCCACTGATTGTCGTCGTAAAGGATGATCGGTTCGGCAAGTGTGGAAAAATGAATCTTGTCGGCGGAGACGGACAATCGGAGCGACGAGGCAGCGGCCAAAACGAGCATGGCATTGGCGGAGGTCCAGTAGGCCGCGCTCATTCCGATGGAGCCGTCGAGCGGCGCCGCGCTGCCGCGAAGCGCCGGTGAATCCCAGCCGCTGCCGCTCCATTTCATCCATTTTCCCGGTGCTGGATCGCCGGCGGGCGCTCTGGCGACAAAATTTTTCCAATCGCTAAGCCGCTGACAATAGGCGTACCAAAATCCGTCGTCGCCGTCGGCCGCGGTGCAATCGCCCTCCCCGCTTTGCCGTCCGGGCGCCGGACCTTCATTGGCCGAAATGATCTGACCGAGGATGTCCCACGTCAGGCCCTCGTCGGCGGACCGCGCAATGGACATCGACTTATCGGTTTCGCCGCGGCGATAGTTGCAATGCTGTTCGTTGTGGATGAGACCGTAGAGCACTCCCGCGCCTTGCAGCACACTTGTCAGCCAATTGCCGCATTCCGAGGGGCTGCCCGCCGGCCCCGGCATAAGAACCGCCTGCGCTCGCCCGCTCAAATCGAACGGCGTGCTACCGTCGATTGCTACCGTCGTGCCGTTGGCGGCAAAGGCGCGAAATCGGCCGTCCGGAAGCTCGATGAGGCTGACCGGCGCATCGGGCTCGTGCCGGGACGGCCCTCGCACCACCCGCGGATATTCAAGCCGAACGTTAATGCACGTGTCGCAAATGTCTTTTGCAAGAACGGCCGTACCTGCCCCAGCCAAGGGTATCGTCAAAATAGCCGCGGCGATTGCATTGCAGCCGCCGGAAACGCGTGCGACTGCAGGACTAGACTTCAAGGGCCCTCACGCCGCCTTGCAATAGGCCGATGCATCGTCCGGCGCGGGCACTTCACGCGGCGCCGAAACAAAGTTTCGGTAATTGAGGCCCCATAGCATTCCGGTAAGGAGCCACAGAAACCGCCACCGTTCGGCTTGATGCAGCATCGCGCACGAAACAACTGAGAGCCAGCAGCAGAGAATAAGCAGGAACAGCTTGTCGTGCGAGCGCTTCCAATTATACCACGCCTGTTGCACCGAAAGGACCATCAAAAGCGTCCAAGCAAAACCGGCAAGCCACCCGTAATTGAGGAACGAACTGATCCAAATATTGTGAATTGGCTCGGGAAAAATCTTGTCGATTTCGAACAGACCCAGTCCCAGCGGATGATCCAAGATCATGGGAATGGCCAAAAGGTATCTGTTGTAGCGGCCGAAATAACCGACATCATATTCCTCGGCGAGCTTAAAGCGGCCGGTGATCATTTCCGCGAAGGTGTCGTTCGACAGGTATAGGATCAGGCAAGCCAATGACACCACCAGCACGACAACAATTGCGGCAAGCGAGGCTTTGAAGAGATTGCGGCGATTGAAGATGAGAAAGCTGACGCCGCCGAACAATAGCGCCGATACGATTGCCGCACGGGAAAACGAGAGCAGCAATGCAATCGAGAGAAGCACCAGCGCGCCGGCATACCAATAGCAGCTGCGCTTTTGCGCGATCATGAACAACGACCCGAGAATACCCGGAATAAGGAACGCGCCGAACATATCGGGGTCATCGAGGAAACCCGTCGGCCGACCGGCCCAGGTCAACGATTCGTTTTGGGTGACAAATCCGTAAATGCCGACGACGGCGGCGATGACGTTGGCAAACACATAGACTTTTACGAATCGCTCGAGCTCCACTCTGCCCCAACCCACCGTGATCAAAGAACTGGTGATGCCGATCAACACCACTGAGGTCAAAGCGAAAAACTGGAAGACCACAAGCGGATTGTCGATCAAGGAAACCGAAGAGATGAAGACGGAGAAAAGCCACGTTCCAACGAGAAAGAACAATATGAGGTTGCGAATATTGAGTCGTTGCTCGGAGAATAGGGTGAGCAACAGAGCGCAAAAGAAGATTCCATCGACGGGCGACGGCCTCGACCATGTGTAATTGATAGCGAGGACCCCGAGAAGAAACACCGCATTTCGCAACCGCGCGCCGGCGGCAAAAAAAGCGCCACCGGTGCGCGGCGCAACGCCTATGGGGGCGGCGGGTCGTGGGACGCGCGATAGACCTTGCGATTCCAGCGAATAACTCATCACACACTCAGCCGGCCAAACTCGCCGGGCGCGGGAGAAAATCGCAAGCGCTGGTGACAAAAGCGGCTTCGCCGGCGATCTGTTCATCGCCGGCGAAGTCAATCTGCCTTTTGGGTGCTAACGTTCTCTTAAGTGCTAGCCGCGCGCCGGCAACGGCGGTGGCGGGCCGGCAAATGTCGGGCCGTTGAACATCCAGCGGAAGCCGATCATCACGTCCTGGGCGTCGAGATTATGCCACCTGTAGCTGTCGGGGTTGCAGCCGCCGACGCAATTGATCGGCCCCTGCACATTACCCAGGTTGAGGTAGCGGTAAGCGATTTCGAGTTTGAGGTTTTCACTGACGGCGTAGCTCAGCCCGGCGTGGATGGCCCAGGCCAAATTCCACTCGGTGACGGTGGGACCAGTTCCGGCACCGCCGGTGGGAATGCCAACGTCAGAGAAGCCGGACATCTGATTGCCCGCGGTGCCGACGCCGGCGCCGATAAACGGTGTCACGCCATACCAGGTTCCGATGTCGATATAGGCGTTGGCGAGAAACACCAGCGAACTGATGTAGCCGTTATAGACATCGAGGCACTGGGCATACGGATTTGGACATGCGGTCGTGTAGCCGCCCCAGAAGTTGAAGCCGGCCTTGGTGCGATACTCCCCTGTCACGTCCAAGCGCAGCCAGTTGTTGACCTCATAGCCGATACCGGCATTGAGGAAGGCTTGATCGCCTATCCCAACCGACTGGATGGTGAAGTTGTTGGGGTTGTTATTCGGGTTGGGCAGATAGTCGACCCCGTCAGCGTGCAAAGCGCCCACTCCCACATCGCCGCGCAGGTACCAGCTCGAAACGGGTTCGACCGGCGCCGGCATGACCGGCGGCGGCATGTCGGCAGCAAAAGCACTCGCGAACGGCACGGCTGCTGCGAAAAAGGCCGTTACTATTACTTTAAGCATATCACGTCCTCGTTAGCTCAGCAGCGAACGCGGTCCGGACAGCGAAGCGCGTGCGGCTGTTAAGGCTAACGAAGCATTTCAGACAACGCTTAAAGGAGGCTTAATCGCCGCGGCCCGGTCGCCGTTTTTTCGACCTGTGGCGAAGGCTTGTGGAGCTAACGATCCATTAAGGTTAATGCCCAATGATGCTCGCCGCCGGTCTGTGCACCAAAAGGAACGAAGGGGCGGCTGATGCTTCGGGTCACCTATGCTCTGATCCTGCTTAGTCTCGCCTCGCCGGCCTTGGCCGGCGATCTCGATTTCGACTTCCTGCGCGGTTCCGAAACGGTCGGCCCCGGAACATTCACGCGCTGGAGCGGTTTTTATGTCGGTGGGCAGATCGGCTATACCAACGGCAACGCCGATTTCAGCCACTCAACGCAATCCGGCGTCGCCTACGCCT
>Ga0187784_10000191_pt1 | contig 41784 bp, 41 predicted proteins | sample 1015_SJ02_MP15_2_FD_132964 | JGI IMG/M metagenome (GOLD analysis project Ga0187784, IMG submission 132964) | Tropical peat soil microbial communities from peatlands in Department of Meta, Colombia - 1015_SJ02_MP15_20_MG | ecosystem: Environmental > Terrestrial > Soil > Wetlands > Peat | place... | reverse complement strand
GACCGGGCCGAGACCGCGCCAGAATCTGATCTTCATTGGTCCCGCCGGTTTGGTCCGCGGCGCGATGAAGCGACGCAATGGTGACCAAAGTGTGAACACAATTGGGCCGCCGTGTCACTCCGCATCCGGCTGGTTCTCCGGGCGTGCGCGATCGAAGGCCGGAAGGCCGAGACAGGCGGCTTCGATCCCGACGATCCTGGGAAATTGGTCGAGCGGGACCTTGAGCCGCCGGGCATTGGCGACTTGCGGCACGAGGAAAATATCGGCCAGCGTCACCCGGGCCCCGCAGGCATAAGGCCCCGGTTGCACCAGCGCCTCGAGCGCCTCGAAGCCGGCGCGGACCCAATGATGATACCAGCCATCGATCGCGGCCTGCTCTTGGTGCATTTGGTGCTTCAGGTACCGCAGCGGTCCGGTGTTGTTGAGCGGATGGATGTCGCAGGCGATGATTTGCGCGAGCGCGCGCACCTGCGCGCGGCCGATCGGGTCCTTGGGCAAAAGCGGCGGATCGGGATGGGTCTCGTCGAGATACTCGATAATGGCGAGCGACTGGATCAGCACCTCGCCGGTCGGCGCGACCAGGGCGGGAACGCGCATCTGCGGATTGACGGCGCGGAACTCCGGCCGCCGGTTGTGGCCGCCATCCTTGATCAGGTGCACGGGCACCGTGTCGTAAGCGATGCCTTTGAGATTGAGCGCGATGCGCACCCGATAGGCGGCCGAGGAGCGGAAAAAGGAATAGAGCGTCACGTTGGCTCCGCGGTCAGCCCTCGTCGCCGTCCTGGCCGACCTCGGCGACGAGTTGCGCGGATCGCGCCGTGAGCTGACTCAAAGCGCGATCGAAGACCTCGCGGTCCGCCGGCGTCAAAATCTCCGTCAATCGGCGGGCGAAATTGAGCGCGTGCGGCGCGAGCTCCTCGTACATAGCCCGCCCGGCGGCGGTGAGCGAAAGGAAGGCTTCGCGCATGTCCTCGCGGTTGGTGCGCCGCGCCAGCAGCCGGCGCCGCTCCAGAAGCGCTACCGCCCGCGACACCTTGGTCTTGTGCATGTGGGTATGAGCACCGATCGCTTTCGCGGTTATCACGCCGTACTGCCCGAGCGTGACCAGCACCCGCCATTCCGGCACGCCGATATTGTAGCGCCGCGCATAGACGCGGGAGAGCGCCTGCGAGGTCAGGCTTGCCACCACATTGAGCTGATAGGGCAGAAATTGCTCAAGCTTGAGCGCCGCCTTTGCGGCGGGCGTCATGGGCGCCGCGACCGTATCGTCCCGGCTGTCGCTCTCAATGGCTCGGTGAACACCCATCGCCCTATCCGTGGCACCACCCTCATATCGCCCTCGGGCATGCCCGCGCCGCCGGGCTAAGGCCCCGCGGCGGAATGGCGAAAGATGAACGAAGTCGCGTTGCCGCGCAACGGTAGTCCGCGCGCCGCTTTTATAACGAAAAATGCCCGGCCGGAGGCCGTTGGTGAGAGGCTTATGAGTAAGGGCGCGACGCTCGGCGGGATTAGCGCGAGCACTCGATCGCGACGAAATTGTCGCAACGCGCGCCCCGGCATGAGCCGGAGGAGGGGACGGCACCGGTGATGTCGTCGCGATCGACTTTGCGATAGGACAACGCCTGAGCGAAGTCGCGCGTGTGGCAATAGGAATTTGCCGCCGCCTCGCCGCAGGACGCGCCGGCGGCGAGGCAGCGGTCGATGCCATAGCCGTCGGCGTTGTTGGCGACGATGAACACGCGTTTTTCGGCGTGGGCCGCGGCGGCACCGAAGACCAAAGCTATCGAAGCGAACAGCGCGATCGGAAGACGCATGGAAAACCCACCCCACACCAAAGGCACATAAAATTCGGGAGCACAGTTGATCGCAACAGTGCGACGGCGGGGTTAAGGTTTCGCTAAGTGGCGCCTACCGCAACATTCGCGCCGCTGCAGCGCCCGCTTTCCACAGGCTCCGCGCGCTTTTGCCGACCGTCGTGGTATTCCCGTGACGGTCGCCGCGATGACTTGACGCGAACCCCGTCCTCGACCATTGTGCGCGCCATGAACGGCCTTTATTCGATCTGCGGCATGTGCCGGGAGATTATTCGCTAGCGACAAACGCTGGCTGCGGCCGTCTTTATCTCCATCGAGACCAATGACGCCCGGCCAGTAGGCCCGAGGTGTGTGGTTCGATTCCATGGAACTCAAGCTCTACGACACGCTTACGCGCGAGAAGCGGGTCTTCAAGCCGCTCGATCCGGCGAATGTGCGCATCTATGTGTGCGGACCGACAGTCTACGACTTCGCTCATATCGGCAACGCGCGGCCGGTGATCGTCTTTGACGTGCTATTCCGCCTGCTGCGGCATATCTACGGCGCCGAACATGTCACCTATGTGCGCAACATCACCGACGTCGACGACAAGATCAACGCGCGGGCGGCGGAGGAATATCCGGAGCTGCCGCTCAACGAGGCGATCCGGAAGGTGACGGCAGCAACCGATCGGCAGTTTCACGACGATGTGGCCGCGCTCGGCGCCCTGCCGCCGACTTTCGAGCCGCGCGCTACCGAGCACGTCGCCGAGATGCGGGCGCTGATAGAGCGGCTGGTCAAATCAGGTCATGCCTACGTCGCCGAGGATCACGTGCTGTTCAGCGTGTCGTCCGATCCGGACTACGGCGAGCTGTCGCACCGTTCGCTCGACGAGATGATCGCCGGCGCGCGCGTTGAGGTCGCGCCCTACAAGCGTGACCCGACGGACTTCGTGCTGTGGAAGCCGTCAACGCCCGGCGAGCCGGACTGGCCGTCACCCGCGGGCATCAAGAGGCCCGGCCGGCCGGGCTGGCACATCGAATGTTCGGCGATGTCGTGGAAATATCTCGGCGAGATTTTCGATATCCACGGCGGCGGCATTGATCTCGTATTTCCGCACCACGAGAACGAGATCGCGCAGACACGCTCGGTCTTCCATACGCCGGTGATGGCGAACTACTGGATGCACAATGGCTTCCTGCAGGTCGAAGGCGACAAGATGTCGAAGTCGCTCGGCAACTTCGTGACCATCCGCGATTTGCGCAAGGATTGGCCGGGCGAAGTGCTGCGGCTCGCCATGCTGCAGACACACTATCGCCAGCCGATGAATTGGACGATCACAGGCCTGCGCGAGGCGCAAAAGAATCTCGATCATTGGTACGCGCTCACCGCCGACGCCGCGCCAGGCTATTTGTGCGCGGATGCGCTCGATGCGCTGATGGATGATCTCAATACGCCGAAGGCGCTTGCGGCCTTGCACGAATTGCGCGGCGAGGCGGCAAAAGGGGCCAAGCCGGCGGCGGCGTGCCTGAAAGCAAGCGCGCAACTGATCGGGCTGTTACTGGAAACGCCGGCGCAATGGGTGACGTTTCGGCCGGCTTCTTTGGCGATCGACGAACCTACGATTGCCAAGCTGATCGCGGCCCGCAATGCCGCGCGCAAAGCCAAAGACTTTGGCGAATCCGATCGCATCCGCGACGAGCTCGCGAAAATGGGTGTGGTGTTGAAGGATACCAAGGACGGCACCACCTGGGAGATTGCGCGATGATGGCGCAGGCGCAGCCGAAGCTCGCGATGCGGCCGTTGCTGCTGACCGACGTGCCGTTGCTGGCGGAAATCTTTCGCGCCAGCATCGAGGAACTGACCGGCGACGACTACAGCGAGGCGCAGCAGGCGGCGTGGGTGGAAGCCGCCGACGACGAGGAGGCATTCGCGGAAAAGCTAGCCGGCGGACTCACGCTGGTGGCGACGTTCGGCGGCGCGGCCGTCGGCTTCGCCTCGCTTGCCGACAATGTGCGCATCGACATGCTTTATGTGCATCCGGCCGCGGCCGGGCAGGGCGCCGGCGCGATGCTCTGCGACGCGCTGGAGAAACTTGCGGCCGCGCGCGGCACCAAGGAGCTGACCGTGGAGGCGAGCGATACGGCTCGCGGCTTCTTCGAGCGCCGCGGCTTTGCCGCGCAGAGCCGCAACACCGTGTTCCGCGCCGGCGAGTGGCTCGCCAATACCACGATGGTCAAGCCGCTGAGCGGCGCCACCAAAGGAAACGCCTCATGAAGCGCCGCGATATTCCGTTCCAGCGCCACTGGCTCTACTACCTGGTGCTGAAATACGCGGTGATCGGTATCGCGGTCGCCGTCACGCTGTACACCCTTTTTCGGCTCTATTCGGGTTGAAACCATGATCTTCGGCATGCGGGCCCACCATTTCGCAATCGCGCTCATCGCCATACTGATCGCGATTGCGTTGGCGTCGAACTATTATCTCTGGTGAGGTCGCCTCATGCCGCGCGAGCGCCTTTATCTGTTCGACACCACGCTGCGCGATGGGGCGCAGACGAATGGCGTCGATTTCACGCTCACCGACAAGCTCACGATCGCGCGCATGCTCGATGAGCTCGGCATCGACTACGTCGAGGCCGGCTATCCCGGTGCCAACCCGATCGACACCAGCTTCTTTGCCGAACGCCGGCTCCTCCACGCGCGCTTGACCGCCTTCGGCATGACGCGCCGGCCCGGCCGATCGACCTCGAATGACCCCGGTCTTGCCGCGCTCCTGGCGGCGCAGGCAGACGCGGTCTGCTTCGTCGCCAAATCTTGGGACTATCACGTGCGCGTCGCGCTCGAGACTACGGCGGAGGAGAATCTCGCCTCGATCCGCGACAGCGTGTGCGCCGCCAAAGCCAAGGGCCGCGAGGTCTTGCTCGATTGCGAGCACTTCTTCGACGGTTATAAGGCCAACCCGAAATACGCGCTCGCCTGCGCCAAGGCGGCGTACAATGAAGGCGCGCGCTGGGTGGTGCTGTGCGACACCAATGGCGGCACCCTGCCGCACGAAGTCGAGCGCATTGTTGCGGAGGTGTGCAAAGCGATCCCCGGCGACCATGTCGGCATCCACGCCCACAATGACACCGAGCAAGCGGTCGCTAACTCGTTTGCCGCGGTGCGCGCCGGCGCCCGTCAGATTCAGGGCACGCTCAACGGCCTCGGCGAGCGTTGCGGCAACGCCAATCTCGTCTCCATCATCCCGACCTTGAAGCTCAAGGGCGAATATGCGGAGAAATTCGATATCCGCGTGTCCGACGCAGCGCTTGCGAACCTCGCACGCCTTTCCCACGCGCTCGACGACCTCCTCAACCGCGCTGCCGACCGGCACGCTCCCTATGTCGGCGAGAGTGCGTTCGCGACCAAAGCCGGCATTCACGCCTCGGCGATGATGAAAGACCCGGCGGCCTATGACCACGTCGGGCCGGAACGCGTCGGCAACCGGCGCAAGATCCTGGTCTCCGATCAATCCGGCCGCTCGAACCTCCTCGCCGAGCTCGATCGCATCGGCTTTGCCGTCAACAAGGACGATCCGCGGCTCGGCCGCCTGCTCGATGAGGTCAAGGAGCGCGAGGCGATCGGCTACGCCTACGAGGCGGCGGATGCGTCCTTCGAGCTCCTCGCCCGACGTCTCCTCGGCAAGGTGCCGCATTACTTCGAGGTGGAGAAGTTCGACGTCAATGTCGAGCAGCGCATCAACGCCAAGGGCGAGCGCGTCAGCGTGAGCCAGGCGGTGGTCAAGGTGAAGGTCGGCGACGACATCATGATTTCGGCGGCCGAAGGCAACGGCCCGGTCAATGCGCTCGACCTCGCGCTGCGCAAGGATCTCGGCAAATACCAGAGCTACATCACCGGGCTCGAGCTCACCGACTATCGGGTGCGTATCCTCAACGCCGGCACCGAGGCGGTCACCCGCGTGCTGATCGAGAGCGCCGACGAGAGCGGCGAGCACTGGACCACGGTCGGCGTCTCCGCCAACATCATCGACGCATCGTTCCAGGCGCTGATGGATTCGATCGTCTACAAGCTCATGAAGTCCGGCGCGCCGGTGTGAGCATTTCGGCGCTTCCGCAAGGCGAGGGGATTGGAGCTTCGATGATCGACCACATCTCTGTCGCGGTGCGCGACCTCGACCTCTCGGGGCGCTTCTACGCAACACTGCTCGCGCCGCTCGGCCTGACCAAGCTGCGCGAGTGGCCGCATGCCGCGATCGGCTTCGGCAAGAAATATCCCGAGTTCTGGATCAACCGGCGTGACGCCATGGATCGCGTGGCCGACGACAGCGGCGTGCATATCTGCCTGCGCGCGAGAGATACCGCCGCCGTCGACGCCTTTCATGCCGCGGCGCTCAAGGCCGGGGGCGCGTCGGACGGCGCGCCCGGGTTGCGGCCGGAATATCACGCCATGTATTACGCCGCGTTTGTTCGCGATCCGGACGGCAATCGGATCGAGGCCGTGACGTTCCTGCCGGAATGACGATTTACAGCCGGTCGACGGGAACCGCCATTCTCTTCTCCGCCTCGGCGCCCGTCCGCGCTGCTTCGCGCAGCTTCGGCAGGACATCCTCGATGCGCTCGGCGACCAGGAGATTGACGCCACGCGCCGGCGGCGGCACCAGGCCGAGCGCACGCATGTGATCGACGAGTGCGAGCAACGGATCCCAGAAGCCGTTGATGTTGGCGACGAGGATCGGCTTCTTGTGGCGGCCGAGCTGGGCCCAGGTCATCTGCTCGACGAGTTCCTCAAGCGTGCCCAGGCCGCCGGGCAAGGCGACGAAGGCATCAGCGCGCTCGAACATCGTGCGCTTGCGCTCATGCATATCGCGGGTGACGATCTGCTCTTGTGCAAGGCGGCGCGGCCGCTCTTGCGCGGTCAGAAACTCGGGGATGACGCCGGTCACTTCGCCGCCATGGTCGATAACCGACTTCGCCAGCACGCCCATCAGGCCGATCGACCCGCCGCCATACACCAGCCGAACCCCGCTAGCGGCAAGGATTTTGCCGAAGCTGCGCGCCGCATCGGCGAAGGCCGGGTCGGCCCCCACGCTCGACCCGCAATAGACGCACAGCGCATTGATTTTGTTCATGGAGTCCTACTCGTGGAAGGGCTACATGTGGCCTCGATTCGCGCGCGCCGCAAGCCTTTGCGCGCGCGGCGGCGGTGCGGGAGGGCCGAAAGCCCCTATATGAAGGGAAACGAGCGAATGGGAGCGGCGCCGGTGCGGCTGGTCGAGGGCTTGACGCGCAGATGAGAGAATTCCAACGGTCCACCCCGCGCGGACGGCCCGAAATCGTCGCCAATCGCGCCGCGCTCGTCTCGATGCTGACTCACCTGTGGCCCTATATCTGGCCGGCCGATCGCCGCGACCTGAAGGGTCGCGTGCTGTTTGCGACCCTGCTCATTTTCGCCGCCAAGCTCGCCACCATCGCGGTGCCGTTCACCTTCAAATGGGCGACCGATGCGCTCGCCGGCCATGGCAGCGCGCCGCTCGGGCCAGACAATTGGCTCGCCTGGGCGATGGCTGCGCCGGTGGTGATGACGCTCGCCTATGGCGGCACCCGCATCCTCATGGGGGTGCTGACGCAATGGCGCGACGGCATTTTCGCCAAGGTAGCGATGCATGCGGTGCGCCGGCTGGCGCTGCTGACTTTCGAGCACATGCATCTCCTCTCGCTGCGGTTCCACCTCGAGCGCAAGACCGGCGCGCTGACGCGCATTCTCGAGCGCGGCCGCAACGCCATCGAGACCATCGTGCGCATGCTGCTGCTGCAGCTCGCGCCGACCATCGTCGAACTCGGCCTGATCGTCTGGGTGCTGCTGTTCCACTTCGATTGGCGCTACGTGATCGTGATCACGCTCACGGTCGCGCTCTACGTCGGCTTCACCTTCTATGCGACCGAGTGGCGTATCGGCATCCGCCGCAAGATGAACGAGAGCGACAACGACGCCAACACCAAGGCGATCGACTCGCTGCTCAACTACGAGACGGTCAAATATTTTTCCGCCGAGGAGCGCGAGGCAAAGCGCTACGATCGCTCGATGGCGCGCTACGAGGATGCGAGCGTGCGCGCCTATACCTCGCTCGCGGTGCTCAACGCCGGCCAGGCGGTGGTTTTCAGCATCGGGCTTGCCGCGGCGATGATCCTTTGCGCCGTCGGCGTCGAGAACGGCACCAATACGGTCGGCGACTTCGTCATGATCAACGCCATGATGATCCAGCTCTACCAGCCGCTGAACTTCATGGGTCTCGTTTATCGCGAGATCAAACAGGCGGTGATCGACATCGAAACCATGTTTGCGATCCTCGCGCGCAAACCTGAAATCCTCGATCGGCCCGGCGCGCGGGCGCTGAAGGTGCACGCCGGCACCATCCGCTTCGAGAACGTGTCGTTCGCCTATGAGCCGGAGCGGCCGATCCTCAAAGGGCTGAGCTTCGAGGTTGCCGCCGGCCGCACGGTCGCCATTGTCGGGCCTTCGGGCGCCGGCAAATCGACGATCTCGCGGCTGATCTTCCGCTTCTACGACGTGACCGGCGGCCGCATCCTTATCGACGGCCAGGATGTGCGCGACGTCACGCAGAAATCGCTGCGCGCCGAGATCGGCATGGTGCCGCAGGATACCGTCCTCTTCAACGACACGATCCGCTACAATATCCGTTACGGCCGGTGGGATGCGGGCGACGCCGAGGTCGAGGAGGCGGCGCGGCTTGCCCAGATCGACGGCTTCATTCGCCTCGCGCCCAAGGGCTACGAGACCGAAGTCGGAGAACGCGGCCTCAAGCTTTCCGGCGGCGAGAAGCAGCGCGTCGCCATCGCCCGCACCATCCTCAAGGCGCCACCGATCCTCCTCCTCGACGAGGCGACTTCGGCGCTCGACAGCCACACCGAACGCGACATTCAGGACGCGCTCGACCGGGTGGCGAAGAACCGCACCACGCTGGTCATAGCCCACCGGCTCTCGACCATCGTCGGCGCCGACGAGATCCTGGTGCTCGATCAGGGCGTCATCGTCGAACGCGGCACGCATCAGCAATTGCTGGTGCAGGGCGGGCTCTACGCCAGCATGTGGAATCGCCAGCGCGAGGCGCAGATGGCGCGCGAAATCCTCGCCGAGGTCGGTGACGAAGCGGACGCGCCAAATCGCAATCCGCCCGCGGCCGTCGCGGACGTCGAGGAGAAGGAACTCCTCCCCACCGCCGATGCCGCGGAGTGAGACCGCATGTCGGTCGTCAACTCCATCCGCGGCCAACTGACGCCGATCCATCCCGAAGGCTATCCGTTCGTCGGCGGCTTCGCGCTCGCGAGTCTCCTCCTGTTCTGGCTGTGGACGCCGCTCGGCTGGCTGGGGACGGTGGCGACACTGTGGTGCGCTTATTTCTTCCGCGATCCGCCGCGGGTGACGCCGGTCGGTGAAGGCATCGTGGTTGCGCCGGCCGACGGCCGCGTGAGCCAGCTTGCCAATGCGGTGCCGCCGCCGGAGCTCGATCTCGGTGCGCGGCCGCTTTCCCGCATTTCCATCTTCATGAGCGTGTTCGACTGCCACGTGAATCGCAGCCCGGTCGCCGGCCGTATCGAGCGGATGGTTTACCGCGCCGGCAAGTTCCTCAGCGCCGATCTCGACAAGGCGAGCGAGGACAATGAGCGCAATGCGCTGGTCATCGCCACCGGGAGCGCGCGCATCGTGGTCGTCCAGATTGCCGGGCTCGTCGCCCGCCGTATCGTGCCGTTCGTGCGCGAGGGTGACGCCGTCGCCGCCGGGCAACGCATCGGCATGATCCGCTTCGGCTCGCGTGTCGATGTCTACCTGCCGGAGGGCGTGCGTGCTTTGGTCGCCAAGGGCCAAACCGCGATCGCCGGAGAGACCGTGCTCGCCGAGCTCAAAGTGGCGCAGCAGGCGCGAACCTTTCGAATGAGTTAACCCTACTGCGACGCCTGAGGCGCGAAGCAGTCCAGAAACAAGCCGGGATTGATCATGCGCCTGGCGCTTTGCCGTGCGACCAATGGCACCGGCCGCCGCGAACGGTTATATTTCCGGCTATGTCGATGCATCAGTCTCCCTTCGGCCGGCGGCTGTCACCGTCGAATCGACGGCGCTTTCGTCGCATTCCGGTGCGCACCCTCGTGCCGAACGTCATTACGCTTTTGGCGCTGTGCGCCGGGCTCACCGCGATCCGCATGGCGTTCGAGAATCGTTACGTCCTGGCGCTGGCGGCCATCGTGTTCGCGGCCATCCTCGACGGCATCGACGGCCGCCTGGCGCGGCTCCTCAAGGGGACATCGCGTTTCGGCGCCGAACTGGACAGCCTTGCCGACTTCGTCAATTTCGGCGTTGCCCCGGCGTTGATCCTTTATTTCTGGGGCCTGCACGACCTGAAATCCGCCGGCTGGATTGCCGCGATGGTATTCGCCATCTGCGCCGGCCTGCGGCTTGCCCGGTTCAATGTGATGGCCGAGGAGCCGGACCGTCCGGCCTGGGCGAGCAATTTCTTCGTCGGCATGCCGGCGCCCGCCGGCGCCATCACCGTGCTGTTGCCGATCTATGCGGTGTTTCTCGGCCTGCCGCGGTCGCCCTTCGTGACCTGGCTGACGCTGTTCTACACCCTCGGCATTGCCTCGCTCATGGTCTCGCGGCTGCCGGTATTTTCCGGCAAGCGCGTCGGTACGCGAGTGCCGCCGGAGATAGTTGGGCCGCTCATCGTCGTGGTGGTGCTGTTCTTTGCCCTGCTCATTGCCTATCCGTGGGTCCTGCTCACAGCGGGAACGCTCGCTTATCTCGTGAGTCTGCCGTTCGGATGGCTGTCCTATCGGGACTACGAGCGGCGCTCGCGCGAGAGCAGAACCGAGCCGGTGTCGGTCGCCGCCTCGGCGCCGGCGCCAATCGCGTCAGGCGTTGTGCGTCCGGCCGAGAGCGAAGATCGGCCCTCGCGCCTCAATTGAGCCGCGTTGGCGGCGGAGTTTTAGCGCCCGCGAATTCGCTGTACGAGCCGTCTCGAAGGCCGCAAGGGATCGACATGCGAGTTGCCCGCCGCACGTTTCTGGCCTCAACAATGGCGACGGTAGCGGCTCCGGCCGTCATCCGTCTCGCGGCAGCCGACGCTTCACGCGTCACGCTGAAGCTGCATCACGACTTCTCGGCAGTATCGTGCGTGCACGACAGGTTTCTCGTGCCGTGGGCGCGCCGGATCGAGGCGGATTCCGGCGGGCGGCTGCGCGTCGACATCTTTCCCTCGATGCAGCTCGGCGGCCAGCCGGCGCAGCTTTACGATCAGGCGCGCGACGGGCTCGCCGACATTGTCTGGGCCGCGCCAAGCGACACGCCGGGACGCTTCGCCAAGATCGAAGTCTTTGAGCTTCCATTCGTCGCCGTGCGCCGCGCCCTCGTCAACTCCAAGGCGATCGAGGATTACGCCGCGGCCAACTTGAAGGACGAATTCCGCGACGTACATCCGATCTGCTTCTCCTGCGCCGACCGGGGCATCGTGCACACCAGTCGGCCGATCCGGAACATCGAGGAGTTGCGCGGATTGCGGCTGCACGTACGCACCCGATTGGCCGGCGAGGCGGTGCGCGCGCTCGGCGCGCACGCCGTGCCGATGCCGAGCGCGCAGCTGCCGCTGGCGATCGTCAAGCACGTCGTCGATGGCGGCGTCGATCCTTGGCATGTGGCGCCGGCGCTGCGGCTCTATGACCTGCTCAAGGCCCATACCGACTTCGCCGATGCCTCGCTCTCGACCACGACCTTTGTGCTGGCGATGAACAAGGCCTCCTACGATCGCCTGTCTCGCGAGCTGAAGGCCGTCCTCGACGATAATTCGGGACAGCTCGCGGCCGGCATGGCCGGCGCGATGTGGGATCTGGAAGCGGCGGCGGTCGCCGACCTGGTAGTGCAACGTGGCGATCCGATCGACACCCTTCTGCCGGAAGCAGTCGAGCACTGGCGCAAAGTGACCGAGCCGGTCGTCGACACCTGGCAAAAGCAGATGAAGGAGCGCAAGGTCGACGGCGGCAAGCTCATCGCCGACGCCCAGGCAGCTTTGCAGAGATACACCAACGAGCCCGAGCCGCAGCCGCCGCAGTCGACGGTGCCGCAGCAACCCGAACAGAAAGTCGTTGCCCAGCCGTCGCCGCAGGCCAAGGCCGACGGCGCTGCGGTGACCGTAGACGCACCTGCCGCACCGTCACTTCCGGTCGGTCAGCCAGCGCCAACGGCGGCCTCGCCGTTCAAGGAACTGGACATTCCGCTCTAAGCGGGTGGGCTAGGCCGGCAACGGGTGCCCGGGCATCAGGTCGTAGGGATGGCCCCAGCCGGGCAGCGCCTTGATGCGGTTGAGCCACGCGGCAACATTCTTGTGCTGCGCAGTCAGATCGAACCCGAATTCTTCCGGCGGATAATAAAGATAGCTGGTGAGCGACACGTCGGCGATGGTCGGTGCTGCGCCGAGAAAATACGGGCTGCGCGACAGGCGCTTGTCGAGGATCGCGAGCGAACCGTCGATCCGGCCTTTGAGGAATTCGAGCACGGCGGGATGGCCGGGCGGCTTGGCGAAATTGCGCAGGAACCGGTAGGGACCGAGATTGCCGCCGACCTTCTGATTGTCGAAGATGATCCAGCGTAGTGCTTCGAGCCGCTCGTCCTCGCCGCGCGGCAGGAATTTCCCCGAAAGCTCGGCGAGATAGGTCAGGATGACGCCCGACTGGCTCAGCTTTCTGGCGCCGTGAACCAGCACCGGCGCCTCACCCATTTCGTTGATGGTTTCGCGGTACTCCGCCGTGCGTTGCACGCCCTTTTTGAAGAAATCGACGAAGATCGGCTCCCAATCAGCGCCGATGAGATTGAGCATCAACGCCGCGCGATAAGCGTTGCCCGATTGAGCGAAGCAATAGAGTTGAAATTCGGCCATGACGCCTCCTATCGCGACAGCGATACCTGGGTGCCGTTCGTCGCCTGGCCGTCAAGACGATCGCCGCCGACCGCAAACTGCGCCAACGGCTCGCCTTTGTGGTCGCGGATGATCAGCGCGCCGTGTTCGAAGGTCCATTTGCGGCTGGTGAAGAAATTGCCTGGGCAGCCGCCCTCGGGCGCGATAGTGCCTTGGCTGCCGCCGGACGAGCCGCCGAAGGTCATGAAGCAGGCGCCGCCGCTGACCGCCGCGAGCTTCCAGCGGCCGGCAAGATTGACGGGGGGAGGCGGCGGCGGGGGAGGAGGGGGCGGTGGGACGGCACTCGGCTGTGGCTCGGGCTTATTGGCTGCAAGGTGTTCGCTATCGGCGCAGCCGGCAAGGCCGGCCAGTACGAGCAAGATCGCGGCGGTTCTTGCCCCGCGCGCGCCCCATTGTCCCCTGGCCTCGACGCCGCTCATTCGCTGATCAGGAAAGCGGAAAACCGGCAAAAAAAGAAGCCCTAAACCACAATAGCCGCGCATGCAGCGCCCCACTTGCGCCAATATTTCTGACCGGAATCAGCTCAATTTCGCGCCCCTGTCCAGGGAGGTACGCCATGACGACATTCCGGTTTGTCGCCGCCATGCGGGCGCGCGCTAGATGCGTGATCGCGCCGCTGTTCGTTGTTGCGCTGGCGGTGTCCGGCAATTTGGCGCGCGCCGAGGACGCCGGCGCCGGCAAAGCCGCCGCCTCGCCGGTCGAGGAGTTCTCCCTGCAGCTCGAGGCGTTCCAGAAGAGCGTGCCCGACCTCAACAAGTCGATCCAGGACTCGGCCGGTACGATCGACAGCGTCACCGACGTCGACAAGGCACGCGTCGAGATCGACAAACTGCGCGAGACGGTCTCGACCCTTCTCGGTGCCGTCTCCGATAACGGCCCGGTGTCGCAGCTCGGCGCCAAGGCGCTCGATCACGTCCACGACAAGCTCAAGGCACTGGCGCAAGAATCGCGCTTCAAGCCAGAAGGGCGGCAATTCCTGGTCGACCAGTGGCGTAAGCTTCAGGAGCAGACCGAGAGCGCGACCAAGGAGCTTGACGACGCGCGGGCGCAATTTGCCTCCCTGCTGCAGACTTTGCAGCAGAACGAGGATTTTATCGGCGAGCTGATCGAGATCAGGCAGGCGGAAAAAGCGCTCGAAGTGATCCGCAGCCTCACCCGCGATATTCGCGATGCGTCAGCGCAGCTCAACAGGCTGATCGGCGGCATCAAGCCGCCGGGAGCTTGAGGCCTCGGCGACGAATTTTTCGCGGGCTTGAAACCCGGGGGAGCTGGCGGTGCGTCGTGTTCTCGGCCTGCTCGTAAGCACTGCGATTGTCGGCGCGATCATCGTCGCTTGCCGGCCCGGCGCTGACGCGGGCTACGTCGAGATCAAGACCGTGCCGGTTGCACCGGTCGCGCAGACGGCGCTCTATCTCGATGCGACGAAGCTGGCGCCGATCCGTAAAGGGAGCGCGATCCTGCGCCAGCATGTCGGGACGCTCAAGCTTCAGGCCGACGGAATGGCCGGCTCGCTCACCGCGCTCTGCGATATCGAGGTGAAGAAGAACCGCATCACCTCGGTCACGGTCTCGGTACTCGAGCGTCCGCCGCGCTGCCAGTGCCGCTATAGCGGCGCCGACGCTGCGCGTACATGCGTGAGCTAGCGCTCGTCACTTCATCGTCGGAATGACGAACTCGGCGCCCTCCTTGACGCCCGAGGGCCAGCGCGCGGTCACCGTCTTGGTCTTGGTATAGAAGCGCACCGCGTCGGGGCCGTGCTGGTTGAGATCGCCGAAACCGGAGCGCTTCCAGCCGCCGAAGGTGTAGTAGGCGAGCGGCACCGGGATGGCGAAGTTCACGCCCACCATGCCGACCTCGACGCGATTGACGAAATCGCGCGCGGCATCGCCGTCGCGGGTGAAGATAGCGACGCCGTTGCCGTAATCGTGCTCCGACGGCAGCCGCACCGCTTCCTCGTAGTCCTTGGCGCGCACCACGGAAAGGACCGGGCCGAAAATCTCCTCCTTGTAGATGCGCATCTGCGGCTTGACCTCGTCGAACAGGCAGCCGCCCATGAAGTTGCCGTTCTCGTAACCCTGCAGCTTGAAGCCGCGGCCATCGACCAAGAGCTTGGCGCCTTCCTTGACGCCGAGATCGACATAGCTCTTGACCTTCTCCAGATGGGCGCGGGTGATCATTGGGCCGTAATCGGCCTGCGCATCGGTCGAGGGCCCGATCTTGAGACCCTCGACCCGCGGCACGAGCTTTTCCAGCAGAATGTCCGCGGTCTTCTTGCCGACCGGCACCGCGACGGAAATCGCCATGCAGCGTTCGCCGGCGGAGCCGTAGCCGGCGCCGATCAGCGCATCGACCGCCTGGTCCATGTCGGCGTCGGGCATCACGATCATGTGGTTCTTGGCGCCGCCGAAGCATTGCGCGCGCTTGTTGTTGGCACACGCGGTGGCGTAGACGTATTCGGCGATCGCCGAGGAGCCGACAAAGCCGAGCGCTTTGACGCGCGGGTCGGTTAGCAGCGTATCGACCGCCTCTTTGTCGCCGTTGACGACGTTGAGGACGCCCTCGGGCAAGCCGGCTTCGAGCAAAAGCTCGCCGAGCCGCATCGGCACCGAGGGATCGCGCTCCGACGGCTTGAGGATGAAGGCATTGCCACAGGCAAGCGCCGGGGCGAATTTCCACATCGGGATCATGGCCGGGAAGTTGAACGGCGTGATGCCGGCGACGACGCCAAGCGGTTGGCGCATGGAGTAGAGATCGATCCCGGGGCCGGCGCCTTCGGTGTACTCGCCCTTGAGGAGGTGAGGAATGCCGCAGGCGAACTCGACTACTTCGAGGCCGCGCTGCACGTCGCCCTTGGCGTCGGCGAAGGTCTTGCCGTGCTCGGACGAAAGCAGCCGCGCCAGGTTGTCGAACTCGTTGTGGACGAGCTCGAGGAATTTCATCAGCACGCGCGCGCGTCGTTGCGGGTTCGTTGCCGCCCAAGCGGGCTGCGCCCGCTCGGCAACGGCGATCGCGTGTTCGACCTCGGAGCGCTTGGCTAAGGCGACGCGCGCCTGCACCTCGCCGGTGTTGGGATTGAAGACATCGCCGAAGCGCCCGGAGGTACCCTTGACCTCTTTGCCGCCGACGAAATGGCCGATCTCCCGCATGCGCTCTCTCCCTGATACGCGACCGGCGCCGGGCGCCGTTTTGGCGCGCCATTGTGCGGGTTTTTTCGGCCATGGTCACGGGGCCCGCGGCGGTTCTTTTGTCGCGTGGCGAACGCTGATTGTGGCGGCGCCGCCGGCCAATCGGATACCAAAGGTAACCGTCCCTTAAGCGCGGGGGCGGTACCTTGTTCCCCGGCCGGCGCGCGTTGCGGGCGGGGAGTTTTATTATGGATATTTCAACGGGCCTTGGCCTCGCTGCCGGGGCGACCGTGGTCGCGACCCTCATGCTCATGGGCGGCGACCTGCGCATGTTCGTCAGCGATCACGCCGTCATCATCATTTTCGGCGGCTCGTTCGCTGCCACGTTGATCCGTTTCCCGCTGACCGCGATCTTTCACGGGCTGCCTCTCGGCGCCAAATTCGCCTTCACGATGCGGCGCATGACTCAGCGCGAGCTGGTCGACGAGATCGCCGGACTCGCCGAGATCGCGCGCAAGCAGGGGCCGATCGGACTGGAGAAAGTCGAGATCGAGGACCCGTTTCTGGCCAAGGGCATTCGCTTCGTCGCCGACGGCTACGACGCCGAGTTCATCCGCGACAACCTCGAGCGCGACCGCGACAATTTCCTCACCCATCTCGACGAGGGACAGAAGATCTATCGCGCCGTCGGTGATTGCGCGCCGGCCTTCGGCATGATCGGTACGCTGGTCGGAATGGTGCAGATGTTCGCCAACATGACCGACCCTTCCAAGCTTGGCCCGTTCATGGCGACGGCGCTGTTGGCGACGCTCTACGGCGCGGTGGTGGCCAATATCATCTGTCTGCCGCTCGCCGACAAGCTGCACCTCAAGCTGGTCGACGAGGAGGTCAACAGGACGTTGATCATCGACGGCGTGCTGATGATGCGCGACGCCAAGAGTCCGACCCTGGTGCGCGAGATGCTGCTCGCCTACCTACCCGAGAAGCACCGGCACCAAGAGCAGGAGTCGGAGCCAGTGCCGGCCTGATGCGTCCGGCGCAGGATATGGACCATGGCACGGCGTAAGGAAGCGCACGGCGGCGGCCACGGCTGGTTCGTCACCTTCGCCGATCTCATGGGCTTGCTGGTCAGCTTCTTCGTGATGCTGGTGGCGTTCTCCAACCAGGACGAGCGCAAGCTCCAGATCGTGGCCGGCTCGATGCGCGATGCCTTCGGCGTCCAGAACAATGTGCGCTATTCTGGCGTCATCGAGGTCGACGGCCTGCCGACGCGACCGAAGCTCAAGAACTCGGCGCACATCTCGCCGGAGGACGCATCCGCGACGCCAACGCCCGAGGACCAGGACAGGAAGCTCGAATTCGGTGCCAAGGTCCAGGCCGACCGCTCCTTCGCGCTCGCCGCGGCGTCGTTGCGCCAAGCCTTGCAGGACATGCCCGAACTTGCCGAAGCCTCCAAGCACATCATGGTCGAGGAAACCAAGGAGGGAATGAATATCGAAATCGTCGATCAGGAAGGGCGTTCGATGTTTGCCGAGGGCTCGAAAGAGCCGTACGAGCGCACCCGCCGCATCATCGAGAAGCTTGCCGGTCCGCTGAAGGCGCAGCCCTATCGGGTCTCGATTACCGGTCACACCGCCGCTTCGAAGACGGCGCCGCGCCCCGATTATGGGCCCTGGAACTTGTCCGTGGACCGCGCCAACGCGGTGCGTCAAATCCTCGAAGAGGAAGGGATGCCATCGGCGAGCTTTTACGCCGTGGGCGGCCAGGCCGATACCGATCCGTTGTTCCCCGACGATCCCTTCATCGCCGCCAATCGCCGCGTAACCATCACCCTGATGCGCGAGGCTCCCCCGGTCCCGCCGGACCTGCGGCCCTAGAGTGCGGCCGGCCGCCGGCAGAAATCCCAGCCGGCGCGCCTTTGTGCTCTTGTCTGCCGCAAGCGGCATGAACAATTGACGGCTTTGACGAGTGGCGTCCGCGGCCCGCAGGGCTCGGCAGCGGAGCATGACTTCGCGGCGCAGAGAGTGTATAGGCCCGGCCCTGCATCTGGTCCCGATGCAACAGCCCCTGGAGCAGGCGCCATCCTGTCTCGAATTTCATGACCGATAGCGCGACGGCTCCCCTCGCGAGCGACCTGCCCGCGGACGGCGCTGCCGAGGCGCGTTCCAGCGCGGGATTGTGGGGGCTCGCGCTCGGCAGCATCGGTGTCGTCTATGGCGACATCGGCACCAGCCCGCTCTACGCCCTGCGCGAAGCGGTGGTAGCCGCTTCCGCCGGCGGCAGCGGTGAACTGGCGCGCTCCGCGGTGCTCGGCGTGCTTTCGCTCATCCTGTGGGCGCTGATCATCATCGTCACGCTGAAATACGTGCTGATCCTCCTGCGGGCCGACAATAACGGGGAGGGCGGCACGCTCACGCTGATGGCGCTCGCCACGCGCGCGGTCGGAGGCATCGGCAGGGCGGCCGGGATCGTGGCGCTCCTCGGCATCATCAGCGCGGCGCTATTTTATGGCGACGCCTTGATCACGCCGGCGCTGTCAGTCCTCTCCGCGATCGAAGGCATCGACGTCGCGACGCCGGCACTGCACGCTTATGTCGTGCCGCTGACCGCCGTGATCCTGGTTATGCTGTTCGCGTTCCAATCCCGGGGCACGGCAAGCGTCGCGGCGTTGTTCGGTCCGGTCATGTCGATTTGGTTTGTGGCGATCGCCATACCCGGTTTGCTCTGGGTCGCAGCTGATCCCGGCGTGCTGCGGGCGTTCGACCCGACCCGCGGCATCGTTTTTCTCGCCCATCATGGCATCGTGGGCCTGTTCACGCTCGGCGCAGTCTTTCTCGCCGTGACCGGGGCGGAGGCGCTTTACGCCGATCTCGGTCATTTCGGCCGCTTGCCGATTCAGCTGGCTTGGCTCTGCCTCGTTCTGCCGGCGCTCGCTCTCAACTACCTCGGCCAGGGCGCGCTCGTTTTTGCCCACCCGGAAGCGATCGCCAATCCATTCTTTCTGCTCTATCCGGATTGGCTACGCATCCCGATGGTGGTGCTGGCGACGGTGGCGACCGTGATCGCCAGCCAGGCCGTCATCACCGGCGCCTATTCGCTCACCAGCCAGGCGATCCAGCTCGGCCTGTTGCCGCGGCTTGAGATCCGTCACACCTCCGCGAGGCAGGCCGGCCAAATCTACATGCCGCGGGTGAATGCGCTGCTGCTGGTCGGCGTGCTTCTTTTGGTGGCGCTATTCCGGTCGTCGAGCGCGCTCGCATCGGCCTATGGCATCGCCGTCACCGGCACCATGGTGGTGACCGGCATGATGGCCTTCGTCGTCATCTGGCAGATGTGGCGCTGGTCGCTTGTCGCCGCCGTGGCGCTGATGGCGCCGTTTCTCATCATCGATCTGACGTTTCTGTCCGCCAACATGCTCAAGGTGATCGAGGGCGGCTGGGTACCGCTGGCGCTCGGCGGCGTGTTGATGCTGGTGATGTATACCTGGCGGCGCGGCACCAAGATCCTGTTCGACAAGACCCGTCGGCTGGAGACGCCGCTCGACGACCTGGTGCGCGCGCTCGAGCGCAAGCCGCCGCAGCGCGTTCCCGGCACCGCGGTGTTCCTCACCAGCGATCCGAAAAGCGCACCCACGGCGCTGCTGCACAGCCTCAAGCACTACAAGGTGCTGCATGAGCGCAACGTCATTCTCAGCGTCGAGACGACGCATACGCCCCGCGTCGAGCCGGCAAAGCGCGTGCGCATCGAGGCGGTCGGCTCGACCTTCATGCGCGTGATGGTGCGTTTCGGCTATATGGAGACGCCAAATATTCCCAAGGCGCTGGCAATCGCCCGCAAGCTCGGCCTGCAGTTCGACATTATGGCGACCTCCTTCTTCCTGTCGCGGCGGGCGCTGCGGCGGGCGCCGCGCTCGGGAATGCCGCGCTGGCAGGATCGGCTGTTCATCACGCTCGCCCGCTCGGCCAACGACGCGACCGACTATTTTCAGATACCGACCGATCGCGTGGTCGAGGTCGGCACGCAGGTCAATATCTAAGCGCAAGAGGCGCTTGATTCCTGCTGCGGCTCACGCAAGCTGGAGGCTCAATCTGTGTTAGGATCGCCAAAGGAGGCGACGATGTCGGACCAACCGGGCAGGGAAGGCGGGGTGCGTGATTTGACGCCGCAGGAGGTCGCGGAAGGGCTCAAGGAAGGCCGCGTCGTGCTCGTCGACGTACGCGAGCCGAACGAGACTGCGGTCGAGCGCTTCCCCGGCGCCGTTCTGGTGCCGTTGTCCTCGTTCGATCCGGCGACGATCCCGGCGCCGCCGGGCTCGGAAATCGTTTTTGCCTGCCGCTCCGGCCGCCGTTCGGCGACCGCGGCGCTGGCCGCGCAGGAGCAGGGCTTCGGTTACGATTCCCATCTTGCCGGCGGCATTCTGGCATGGAAGGCGGCCGGTCTGCCGACCGAGACATAGTGCCATGGCGGCCCGGCAGCGCGGCATCATTTCCATCCTCGCAATTGCAGTTGCGATGAGCATTGCGCCGCGCGCCGCACCGGCGCAGCCCGAGCGCGTCGTGAATTTCTACAACTGGTCGGACTATATCGATCCGACGGTGCTCGACGATTTCAGCAAAGAGACCGGCATCAAGGTCCGCTACGACACCTTCGATTCCAACGACACCCTGGAGGCGAAGCTTCTCGCCGGCAAGTCGGGCTACGATGTCGTGGTGCCAACCGGCTATTTCCTTGCCCGGCAGATTGCCGCCGGCATCTTTCAGAAGCTGGACAAGAGCAAGCTACCCAACCTCGTCAATGCCTGGCCGGAGATCGCCAAGGATCTCGCCGTCTACGATCCGGGCAATCTCTACGCTGTGAACTACATGTGGGGCACGACCGGCATCGGCTACAACGTGAAGGCTGCAGCGCAGGCGCTCGGCGCGAACGCCGCGGTCGACAGCTGGGGCGACGTGTTCGATCCGGCTAAAATCGCCAAGTTCAAGGATTGCGGCGTCCACCTCCTCGATTCCTCCGACGACGTGATGCCGGCGGCACTGCATTACCTGCACCTAGATCCTAACTCGAGCGATCCGGCCGATCTGGAAAAGGCTACGGACCTGCTGATGAAGATCAGGCCGTACGTGCGCAAGTTCCATTCCTCGGAATATCTCAACGCGCTGGCGACCGGCGAGGTCTGCCTGGCGCTCGGTTTTTCCGGCGACGTCAAGCAGGCGCAGAAGCGCGCGGCGGAGGCCAAGGCCGGCGTCGAGATCGGCTATGCCATTCCGAAGGAAGGGGCGCAGCTATGGTTCGACAATCTCGCCATTCCCAACGACGCGCCCGACGTCGACGCGGCGCATGCGCTGATCAACTATCTGCTCAAGCCCGAGGTTGCGGCGAAGAACAGCAATTTCATTTCCTACGCCAACGGCAATCTGACGAGCCAGAAATTCCTCGATCCAGCGATCCTTGACGACCGCACGATCTATCCGGATGCAGCGACGATGGCGAAGCTCTATACGATCATCGCCCATGACCAGAAGACGCAGCGTCTCGTCAATCGCCTATGGACCCGGATCAAGACCGGATTATGAGGACGGCGGGTCGACGAATGCGCGATCCACGCGCGTTTCGCGCACCATCCTGATCTTCAAGAATTCTGGCGCGGCGGCGGCTGCCGCAGCTTGACCTTGCGGCCGTCGTTGAGATCGACCGGCGGGTTGAGGATCAGCTGGTCGCCCTCTTTGACGCCGGCGCTGACCTCGACCGTGGTGCCGAAGTCGCGCACCACGGTGATGGTGCGAAAGTGCGCGACCCCTTCCTCGACCACCGCGACCCTGAGACCTTTGCCGTTGAACACGATGGCCTCGGACGGGATGATCAGCGACGGCGTCTTGCGCGGGATCTCCAGCTGCACCGTACAATAGGTTCCCGGCGACAAAGCGTGATCGGGGTTGGGCACGTCGATCTCGGTCAGCAGCGTCCGGGTGCCGGGCTGCAGCGCATCGGCGATGCGGGTTACCGTGCCCGGAAATTCGCGACCCGGCAACTCGGGCACGCGCACGACCGCGGCGACCCCCGGGCTGATCCCGAAGGCCTCGGCCTGCGGCACGTAGAGCTGAATGCGGATTACGTCACTGTGCATCAAGGCGAACAGGAACGTGCCGCTCGCGGCGTCCGCCTGCACCAGGCTGCCGATGTCGACATTGCGCTGCGTGACAACGCCGTCAAAGGGCGCCACGACGCGTTGGTAGATTTTCTGCTGATTCAGCACGTGCAGCTGCGCGGTCTGCGCCTTGATGTTGGCTTCGGCGACGGCAACGGCTGCCTCTTGGGCCTGCAGGTTCAGGCGATCGGTGTCGCCCTGTTGCGGCGTGACCCAGCCCTTTTGCACCAGCGGGCTGTCGCGGGTCCAGGTGACCTGGGCGAGATCGCGATTGGCTCTCGCCAGCTGTAGCGCCGCCTGCATCTGCGCCAGCGTTCCTTCGGCCTGGGCGATCTGGTGATCGAGCTCCGGCGCTGTAATCTCGACGAGCAGGTCACCGGCCTTGACATGGCTGCCGATATCGACGTCGCGCCGGGAAATGTAACCGCTGGCGCGGGCAAAGATGTTGGCCTGCTCGAAGGCCTCCGTCGTTCCCGGCCAGCTCAGGGTCATGGTCGAGCTGCTGGCGCGCACTGGCTCCACCCGCACCGTCGGGACGAAATCCTGGCGCTGTTCGGCCGTCGCCATCACTTGGGCGTGCAGGCTGTAGTGCTGCCAAAAGCCGATCGCGAGCGCGCCGCCGAGCAGCAGCAATGCGCCGACGAAAAGCACGCGCGCGCCGCGCCCGACCTCCCTCGGCGGCGGAATGTCCCTTGGCGCCGGATTGTCGGGCGCACCGGCGCCGGGCGCCTCGGCCGGCGCCGGCGTCGGTGGCGCTTCGGGGCGTTCCATCTTGTTCATGCCGGTTCCTCCTCGAACACGCCATGCGCCGGCTTGCCGTCGTTGCCTTTGCGCAACAAGGCAAACAGATACGGCACGACGAGCAGTGTGGTGGGCGTGGCGAACAATAGACCGCCGATCACGGCCCGTGCCAGCGCCGCGTTCTGCTCTTCGCCGGCGCCGCCGATCGCCATCGGGACCATCCCGACGGTCATCGCCGCCGCGGTCATCAGCACCGGGCGGATACGAGTGCGGCCGGCGGATATTGCGGCGTCGAAGGCGCGCATGCCGGCAAGCTGCTGCTCGCGCGCGAAGGTCACGAGCAGAATCGAGTTCGCCGAGGCGACCCCGATAGCCATGATGGCTCCCATCAGCGACGGCACGCTGAGCGTCGTATCGGTAATGTATAGCATCGTGACGATGCCGCAGAACGTCGCCGGCAGCGCCAGGATGACCACGAATGGGTCGCCCCAGTTCTGATAATTCACCACCATCAGCAGATAGACGAATACCGCCGCGAACAGGATGCCGATGGCGAGATCGGTGAACGCCGAATGCATGCTGTCGATCTGGCCGACGATCTCGATGCGGTTGCCTGGCACCATCTGCTTCTGATATTGCGCCACGATCTTGCTGAGGTCGCCGGAGATGGCGCCGAGATCGCGGCCGCGCGCATTGGCATAGATCTCATAGACCGGCTGGACATTGGCCTGGTTGGCGTTGGTCGGAACGGAATCGCGCTTGAGGGTGGCGACGTTGCTCAACAGTCCCGGCACCGGATTGCGGCCGCCGAACGTGCTTACCGGGGTATTCTTCAACTCGTTGACGGAGTTGACGCGATATTCGGGGGTCTGCACCGCCAGATAGTACGGCGTCCCATTGCTCGGGTCGGTCCAGAAATTCGGCGACACCTGCTCGGACGAACTCAGACTGGTGTTTAGATTGAGCGCGATGCTGTTGGCGGTGATCCCGAACTGCGTCGCGCGCGCGCGGTCGATCTCGGCGAACAATTCGGGCGAGTTAATCTCCTGCTGCAGATGCACGTCCGCGACGCCGGGAATTGCAGCGATCCGTTGCTGCAGTTGCTGGGCGATGCGCAGATTGTTGACGCGATCGTAGCCGACGGTGCGGACGTTGATCTGCGCCGGGATGCCGAAGTTGAGTATCTGCGTCATCATATCGGCGGCCTGGAAATAGAATATCGATTCCGGGAATGCGGCGGGCAGCAAATCGCGCAATTGATCGACGTAACGCTGGGTCGGAGCGTGACCCTCCTTGAGCGCGATCAGGATCACGCCGTCATTGAGGCCGGTCGCCGTGCCGTCGCCGAATGCATAGTTGTAGGAGCGGGCGGGCAGGCCGATATTGTCGACGATCATGTCGCGCTCTTTGGCCGGGATGACCTCGCGGATCTTGTCCTCGATCTCCTGAAACATCTGCTCGGTCTTTTCGATGCGCGTTCCCGCCGGCACCCGGACGTGCAGCTGGATCTGCCCGCCATCGATGATCGGAAAGAAGTCGCGGCCCACCATGGTGAAAAGCGTTCCGCCCAGAGCCAGCACCGCAACGGCCGCAATCGGCACGAAGATCCGCCGCCGCAGCAACACGTGCAAGACATCGGTATAGCTGTCGCGCATCGCCGCGAAACCGCGGTCGAACCGCGCGTGCAGGCGGGCAAACCAGCCGCGCGGCGCCTGATCCTCGCCGTCGTCGCCGTGTTCCTCGCCCTTGAGCAGGAGGCCGATGGTAATCGGCGTCAAGGTTCGCGACAGGCCATAGGAGGCCAGCATGGCGAACACCACGGCGAGACCGAGCGGCGTGAACAGGTACTTCGCCGGGCCGTGGAGGAAGACCACGGAAATGAACACGCAGCTGATTGCCAGCGTCGATACCAGCGTCGGCAGCGCGATGCCGGCGGCGCCATGGAGCGTGGCAGACGGCAGCGGCATGCGCTCCTCGGTGAGCAGACGATGCGTGTTCTCGATCGTCACCGTCGAATCGTCGACCAGAATGCCGATGGCGAGCGCGAGGCCGCCCAGCGTCATCGTGTTGATGGTGTCACCGAGGAAATAGAGGACGACGAGCGAAGTGAGGATCGAGAGCGGGATCGAGATCATCACCACCAGCGTCGATCGCCACGATCCGAGAAACAGCACGATCATCAGCGCGGTCAGGCCGGCGGCAATGGCGCCTTCGCGCAACAGCTCCCGCAGCGAGGCCTTGACGAAAACCGATTGGTCGAACAGTTCGCTGATCTGCATGCCGGCCGGCGCCGCCTGCCGCGACACCGCGAGCGCGCTCTTGACCGCGTTGACGACCGCGACCGTCGAGGCGTTGCCGTTCTTGATGATGCTGAGCAGGACCGAACGGCGGCCGTCGGTGCGCACGATGTTCTGCTGCACGGCATTGCCGTCGTGCACCTGGCCGATGTCTTTGACGAAAACGGTGGCCCCGTTGACGAATTTCACCGGAATGTTGTTGAGATCCTGGATGCTCGTCGGCAGCGCGTTGGTGCGTACGGTGAATTGCGTATCGCCGATTTTAGCGAGGCCAGACGGCAGCGTCAGGGCCTGAGCGTTCACGGCGTTGACGACGTCGAGCGGGGTGAGCCCCTTGGACTGCAGCTTCAGCGGATCGATATCGACCATGATCTGGCGGTATTTGCCGCCGGCCGGCGTCGGCAGCGTGACGCCGTGGATCGGCGCCAGCTGCTGGCGCAAGCGGTAGATGCCGTAGTCATAGAGCTGTTGCTCGTTCAGCGTGTCGGAGGACAACCCGATCTGCAGCACCGGAACGGACGAAGCGTTGTATTGAACCACCACCGGCGCCTGGATCCCGGGCGGCAACAGCACGCGGATGAAGTTGGTCGCGGAGACGATCTGCGCGATGGCGAGGTCGAGATTGACGTCCTGCTGAAAGAAGATCTTTTGAACCGAGATGCCGTTGAGGGTTTGTGCCTCGATGTCGCGGATGCCGTTGACGCTCGACGACAGCGCGTATTCGCTGTAGGTCGTGACCCGCTGCTCCATCTCCGGCGTGCTCAACCCGGTGTATTGCCAGATGATGGTGACGACCGGGATGTCGATCTCGGGAAAGATGTCCGTCGGCATCGACAGCACCGCCGTCGCCCCGAGGAAGAGGATCAGGACGGCGAGAACGTAGAAAGTGTGCGGCAGTCTCAGAGCAAAACGAACGATGCCCATACCGGGTGACCCCTAAAACGCGAGTTCAATCCTACAATGGTTCCTCGGCGTTCTCCCAGGCGCTAGCTTTGGCCTGCAACATCTATGGCAGGCCGCTCGGCCAGCACCGCATGACAGGGCTGCAGGACAGGAATGCATGATTTGAACGTGTTCTGGCGTGGATTTCGTGCGGCTCGCGTTTCGAGCGATCACCGACCACGCTGTTGCCGTCGCCGAGTCAGCGATATGGTAACAATCCCACCTAACAACCAATGCGCAGCGCGATGATTGGTTTCACCAATTCGTGATTGGCCGCACTGAACACCTATGCCCGGGAACGGCAAGGCTGACCGCCCCTTCTGGCGGCCCGGACCCAAGAGCGTCGCGGACATGCCCGGCAGGCGGGGAGCCGGGAGCCGGTGAGCCATAGGCACACTCCCCGCTGAGCCATCTCACGGCTCTGCGCCGTCCCGGCGTGTGGCGATTGCTATGGGAAGTCATGCCGCTTTCTGAGCGGCGAGCATATAATTTATGTCCAGGTCGTCAGAGAGCCGCCAGCGGTGAGTGTGGATTTTGTAGCTCACTCCGGCGCGGTCGATGATACGCGCCCGGTTCCGCTCGACCATGATCGTCAGCTCTTCGGGCGTGATGAATTTTCGCCATTGGTGGGTACCGCGCGGCACCCACCGAAGAACGTATTCCGCGGCGAGGATTCCGAGCGCCAAGCTCTTCAAGGTGCGATTGAACGTGGCGAGAAATATCAGCCCGCCAGGCTTGACCATGGCGACGGCGAGTTCGACGAACAGGTCGACATCGGCGACGTGCTCGACGACTTCCATAGCGAGAACTACGTCAAAAGTCTCACCGGCAGCTGCCAGCGCCTCTGCAGTCGCGCAGCGATAGTCGATCGCGAGGCCTTCCCGAGCGGCATGATGCTGGGCGACCGCGATATTTGATTGCGCGGGATCGACGCCGATTACGGCCGCGCCGAGCCGCGCCACCGGTTCGGACAGGATGCCGCCGCCGCAGCCGATATCGAGGATGCGCAGGCCCACGAGGCAATCGGCCGAGGCCGGATCGCGGCCGAAACGCTTCGCCGCACGTTCGCGAACATAGCCGACGCGAACCGGGTTGAACTTGTGCAGGGCCTTCAACGGCCCGCGCGCGTCCCACCATTGCTCGGAGAGGCGGGAGAAGTGCGCGACCTCATCTGCGTCAACTGTGCTTTCCGATTTTTGCTGCCGGTCCATGTAATCCGCTTTGCCTGCCGCGTCCTTCGCACCGCCCTATTGGGCTGTTGATTTCGAACCGAGTTGCACCAGGTCGCTGATATTTCCGCAGATGGGCAACGCCGTAAACGCTCCGTCCTGGGGATGGAGCGTGACCGGCACCGGGCCTGTCGGGCGCACCGTCGGCTGGATGGTGTAGTCAACACGCGCGTTCGGTTCCAGAGCGATGCGGTAACGCGTGAGGATCGCGGCGAGCGTGACCTTGATCGCGTTCAGGCCGAACCAATAGCCGGGGCAGATGCGTGGGCCGGCGCTGAAGACCGGAAATTCGAACGCTGTTGGATCGATCCTAAACCATCGCTCGGGGACGAACCGTTCGGGCTCGGGATAAAGGTCCGGCATGCGCGTGGTGAGAAATGTGCCGAGTACAACGTGAGTCCGTTTCGGCAGGGGCTCGCCGGCCAGCATTGCGGGCTCTTGCGCCACACGCACCTGCAGCGGCACCGGCGGTATGAGCCGCATGGATTCCTTGACGACCGCATCGAGGAGCGGCAGCTCCGCAATCGCTTCCATCGACGGCGGTGCGCCGGTGGTGCAATCACGCAACTCGCCGAGCAGTTCGCGCGCGATATCCGGATGCTGCGTCAGCAGGATCAGCGTCCAGAACACGGCACTCTGACCGGCTTCGGTCGCGCCTGCGTATAGCGAGGGGAGATGTCCGGCGATAGTCGTGCTGCTGGCCGGGCATCCGTCGAGATCGGGGCTGTTGACGATCAGCGCCGCGAGATCGCGCGTGTCGTTGCTTCCACGCTTGGTTTCGGCCCAGGCGAGGATGCGCCGCTCGAGATCCTCGCAGTCGCGCACCAGCCGGCGATAAGGGGTCAACGGCAAGTTGAGCGGAAGGGCCAATGCGCTGCGCGCCCATTTGCGCTCGGTGATCTGCGTGACGGCGTCGGCAATCGAGCGGCTCTCCGCATTGTCGCCGCCGAACAGGTGGCCGAGCGTGATGCTGCGCACCGCCTGCCGGATGTAGCTCCACAGTTCGATGGTTTCGCCCACCGGCCAGGCCGCGACGTCTTGCTCGGCAAGCCGGATCAGGTCGCCGCCCATAGCGTCGACGCTGGTGCGGCGCAGCGGAGCGGCGAGGAGCTTGCGGTAATGGGCGTGCCGCGGCCCGGTCATGCGCATCAGGCCGTGGGTCATCCGCCTTGCTGCCGTACCCTTTGGGCCGCCGGGCAGAAGGCTGACCGGGCGCCAGGTCGTAGGATCATCCAGGATGTCGCGATGGAAGGCCGAACCGGCGACCAGGACCAGCGGCACATCGAGCAGCGGTACGCGCGGGTGCCCGTAATACGGCAGCGCATCGGTCAGCATCACGAACGGGCCGAAGACTTTATGGCACTGGCGCGCCGCCACCAACGGGTCGCCCATCAACCGCATCGCCCATTGCAGTGTCGCGGCGCCCCGCAATTTCACGGGCGCGATGCCGGCGGCGGCAGCGCTTGCGCTCATCAGCTCGTCACCGCGGCCATGTTCGCCGCCGGCTGTTCGGTTTTAACCAACGCCGCTTTGAAGTCGTCAGGGCGTGTCGGCCACTCCGCGATCGCTATCGGTCCCGCGACAATCGGGACATAGTCGTACGGGGCGGGACGATCGCCGGCCATGATGTACTGGTAATGCACGCGGAAGAAATTCCATTTGAAGCGGCCGTAAACTTCAGGCGAGAACATTTCCTTGAAGCTTATTCGCCACAGCAGTGGGTTGCAGCGCTGCGGTCCGACCTTGACGCCGACCCCCTCCACCGGATCGAAAAAAGAAAAGCACATGATATCCTTGCGGCACTGGCAGTCGATCCACGCGAGCGCCCGTGCGGTTGCGAGCCTGGCAACGATGTTCCGCATTCCTCGCGCCGCCGGATGCAGAGCGACGGCCGGCATCACTGAACCCAGGGTCAGCAGTGCCAGCCGGGGCCCGTCGCGGCCGAGGTCAGGATCGAGCTCCAGCGCACGCGCGATGATTGCCGAGGCGATGACGCCGCCGGTGCTGTGGCCAACGACCGCCAGTTCATCGACTTCGTTCGCCTTGGCGACGGCGAGGACGCGCCGCGCCCCGACATCGATGGCGTGATCGAGCCAAGTCTGTCCGCCGCGGCCGAATTTGCGCAGCGTCCACCAACACGAGGTAATCTGGATCAAGCCCGACCGTTCGGCGATCGGCGACAACGCGAAAAAGACAGCAACAGCCGCGGCCAGCGCGGCGACGATGCCGGCACCTAGCCCCCAACCGAGACCATCGCTGACGGCGCCGGGTACAGCGACGGCGACCACAGCGGGGATCGCCCACCAGGCCAGCACCAGCAATTCAAAATACAACAAATGCGAGCCGAACTGCGGCGAGGCCCGTAGAATACGCAATCCAGCGCCGCTCAATAAATCGTCAACGAACCAACCAAGGCCGCGAAGCGCCTGCAACAGCGGCGGCTTGTCCATGTCAGACTGAATGAAATTTTCCAGGCGCAGAAAATCATAGCGGGTGTCGACCTGCCAGCTCAGGCCGCGCATATCCACGCGCCAGTGCGCCAAGTCCTCAGAATCGATTTCGCATGGCTGTAGCGTGATTGCCGGCGCCCAGAGACGTTGAAACCGTTCGCAACTGCGCCGAAACAGCTCGAAAAATCCGCTTGCTCCGCGCGGATCGTAACCCTCGACATACAAGATGTGCCGCCGCCGGATCGCGGCGGCGACGTCCTCGCCTACAAGTTCGTCGCGCACCGGACGGTTCATGGTCAAATCGCTACTCGACTGGCGCAAGGGCGATCATATTGGCGGACGACCTGTCCCCTCAAGTCAATTGGCGCTCAGCGCCACCGGCGGTGCAGCCACAGCCATTGCTCGGGATGCTCGCGCACCCAGCCTTCGATCACCGCGGTGATCGCCTGCATGGTGCCCTTGACGTCAATGCGGCCGCCGGCGTCGCGCACCGGTTCGATCGGGCCGATCATTTCGCCCCAGAAGCTGTTGCCGTCGGGCAACCTCACGACTCGCATGCCGTATATCGGACATTCGGTCTGCCGGGCGAGCAGGGCCGCGAGCGGATTGGTAAGACACGGCCGGCCGAAAAAGGTGACTTCGACGCCCTTACTGAAGTACTGGTCGACCAGCATCCCGACACCGATGCCGGACTGCAAGAGCCGCGCCAGCTTGACCGGCGCGTCGAGGCCGGTGCGCACCAATTCGCCCATTAGCGGTTCGCGCAGCCGGGTCACGACCTCACCGACCGCGGCGACATTCGGCCGGCGGTAAAGAACGGCGGATTTGAAGCCGAACGGCTTCGTCGCCAGGGCGGAAATTTCCCAGTTGGCGAGATGCGAGGCGAAGACGATCGCCGGCGCGCTATTGCGGAGGCGTTGGTAGCACTCGTGCGTTCCCGGCGAGAGCCGCACGGTATCCGGCGTCAGCGGACCGAGGCCCTCGAACTGCAGTTCATCGAGATGCGCGAACTCGGCGGCTACCCGGCCGAGATTGTCCCACACCCCGGCCAGGATCTGTTCGATCTCCGCGTCGGATTTTTCGGGGAAAGCGGCGCGAAGATTCTCGCGGCCAAGGCGGTGCTCCTTGCGCAGCGGGCCGAGCTTGCGCATCACCGCGCCGGCAAGGTTCGCGGTGCGCCTGCGATCCATCCGCTTGATCGCATTCAGCGCGCCGATTGCGGACCAACCGATCGCAGCGTCGAGCAGGATCTTGGAACGCCGCGCGGCCATCAGAACGTGACGATGATCTTGCCGAAGACCTGCCGGCTCTCCAGCCGGGCGAGACCGCGCTCGAAGTCGGCGAGCGCAACCTCCGTGTCGATCACTGGCAGCAGTCCGGCCGCCATCTTGGCCAGGCTCTGGCGGATATTGTCCATCGAGGCGCCGAACGAGCCGAAGATACGATACTGCTGCAGGTAGAGCTGAAACAGGTTGAGGTTCGTCGACTGGCCCGAGGTCGAGCCGCAGGTGACGAGCCGCCCGCCGCGTTTGAGGCAAAGGAGCGAGCCGTTGAAGGTGTCCGGCCCGACATGCTCGAAGGCGACATCGACCCCCTTCTTCGCCGTGAGCTTGCGCACGACGCCTTCGAACCGCTCGGTGCGGTAATTGATCACATGGTCGGCGCCGAGCGCCTTGGCCTTCGCCGCCTTGTCGTTGTCGCCGACCGTGGTGATGACGGTACAGCCGATCGCCTTCGCCATTTTGATGGCGGTGGTGCCGATCCCGGAGCCGCCGGCTTGCACGAGGAGGGTCTCGCCCGGCTCCAGCTTGGCATTGTCGAACAGCATGTGCTGGACGGTGGCGAAGGCGACCGGCGCGCAGGCGGCGTCGCGGAAGCCGACCTTCGGCGGGACGGGGATGACCAGCCGCGCCGGCATATTGAGCAAGTCGCGGGCGAAGCCGTCGACGTGGAAGCCCATGATGCCGGCGATGTTCTCGCACAGATTGTCGCGGCCCTCGCGGCACGCCCTGCAGGTGCCGCAGGTCAATCCGCCATAGGCGACAACGCGGTCGCCGACCTTGAACGTGGTCACTCCCGGGCCGACCGCGGCGATCGCGCCGGCCGCTTCGACCCCGACGATCAGCGGCAGCTTGCGTTTGGCGAACGCCATGCCGCGCCAGCCCCAGAGGTCGAGGTGATTGAGCCCGATCGCCTTGATGCCGATCTGCACTTCGCCCACCGCCGGTGGGGGAGGGGCGGCGACGTCGCGAAGCTCGATCCTGCGGTCGCCGACAAGCGTAAGCGCGCGCATCGAACGCATCGGAACCCCAGCCCGCGGTTCGGCGACGGAGGTCGCGTCGGCAAGGCCGGTCACGCCGGCTCCCGCGCCATCACCAGGCAGACATTCTGGCCGCCAAAGCCGAAGGAGTTGGAGATCGCGCGGTTGATGCGCGCGTCGCGCGCCACGTTCGGCACCACGTCGAGCGGGATCGCCGGATCGGCAATGTTGTAGTTGATGGTCGGCGGAATGCGCTGGTGCTCCAAGGTCAGCAGCGTGAACACCGCCTCGACCGCGCCGGCAGCAGTTATCGTATGACCGATCATCGACTTGTTGGACGAGATCGGGATGTTCCGGGCGCGCTCGCCGAATACGGTTGAGACGCCGAGGTGCTCCATCTTGTCGTTCTCAGGCGTCGAGGTGCCGTGGGCATTGATGTAGTCGACGCCTTCGGGGCCGATTCCGGCGTCGGCGAGTGCGTTGCGCATGCAGGCGATGATCGGCTTGCCGTCGGGGCTCGACCGGGTGCGATGAAACGAGTCGGATTTTTCGCCACAGCCTTCGAGGATGCCGAGCACGCGCGCGCCGCGGGCGCGAGCGTGGTCGAAATCTTCGAGCACGACCGCCGCCGCGCCTTCGGCGAGCACAAAACCGTCGCGGTTCTTCGAGAACGGCTTGGAGGCACGCTCCGGCGGATCATTCTGGGTCGAGAGTGCGGAAAGGAGCGAGAACCGGATCAGCGCTTCCGGCGTCAGCGAGCCGTCGGTGCCGGCCGCGAGCGCGGCGTCGCATTCCCCGCGCCTGATCGCCTCCAGGCCGAGCTGGATTGCGCTCGCTCCGGACGCGCAGGCGGTATTGAGCGAGATCGGCGAGCCCTCGGTGCCGAAATGATCGGCGAGGTTCTCGCCGATACTGACGCAGTTGAACGAGCCTTGGGTGCTTCCGAATTTGAGGGCAACGCGCAACAGGTCGGAATATCGGATATCGGCATTCGTGGTCGCCATCTCCGCGAGTTTGATCCGAGCCGGCCATTCGATCTCGAGCGGCGGCGAAGCCAGGAACAGCGGGCCGGGAAAATGACCCTTGGTCCCGAGGCCCGATTGCGCGATCGCCTCCTCGCAGGCGAGGCGCGCCATGCGCTCGCTATGCTCGGAGGGCAACATCCCCTCCTGATATTCGGTGTCGACCGCGCCGGCGATGGTGGTGCGCAGGCCATCGAAGGGAAAGCGGGAGACGCGGCGAATTCCCGACTGTCCGGCGGTCAATTTCGCCCAATTATCGGTCTTGCCGACGCCAAGCGAGGTGATCACGCCCATGCCGGTGACGGCGATGACGCGATGGCCCGCTTTGTCCCGTGTCGCTGCGCTTGCCATGACGCTTCCCCTCTCAATCGAGCCGTTCGATCAGCGCCAGCCCTTCGCCGCGCCAATTGCCGACAGTGGTCACGATAATCTGCGACAGCGCAGGCGGACAGTCGCCCACGTCCCCGGTACCGGTCGGGGCGAACAGCTTACCATGCTTGAGCGCCGCACAACCGATCCCGACATTGGCGACAAACTGCGTTTCGACACCATGTCCGATATAGGTTCCGGTATTGCGGACGGGAAGCCCGATTTCCCTGAGCACGCGCAACTCGGCCGCCGTGGCCGGTTCGAGCCCGGTTGCGCCGGAGATGACCGCGGCATGGGCGCGATCGATCTTCGTCGCGATCGTTGTCCACTGGCGCTTCAGCGTAGCCTCGATCTCGCCTTTGCGGCGCAGGTTACGATCGGCACAGATCGACGAAATCCGCGCGTACGCGCCAGCGCCGCGTGCCTGCGCATGCGCGGCGCTCTCGAGCACAACGAACGCTCCCATACCGGCGAGCGCGATGCCGCCACGCGGGCCACGATCCCAAACCGGCGCGAATTTCTCCTTCAGCGGCACACCGCTCAGCTCGAACAGCAAGAGTACGTCCCAGCGTGTGCCGTTGTAGGCACCGCCGACGAGCGTCAACTCGCTCTGTCCGGCGGCGATGCGCGCCTGCGCGATGCGTACCGCATCGAGTCCGGCCACCTCCTCGCCCAGGAACGTGCGCGACGATCCGAGCACGCCATGCACGATCGAAATATTTCCAGCGAGCAGATTGGGAAGCTGGGCCAGGAACAGGGTTGGGCGCAGATCGCTCATCAGGCGCTCGTTGAGGAAAGCTCCCGGATTGGCGGCCCCGCGCAGGCCGGTGAGGATGCCGACGTCGGCTTCAACGTCACGTTCGCCGCCGCCGGCGGCGACGATCATGTCGGTGCGGTCCAGCAGCTCGGCATTGCCGACAATGCCGGCATCGCTGAGCGCGAGGCCCGCCGCATAGACGCCGTACCGCTGCCAGGGCTCCATCTGCCGCTGATCGCTTTTCTTCGGAATCTGCTTGTCGAGGTTGATCGGCGCCAGCGGGTGCACGATGTAGGGCGCAAAGCTTTGGGCGTCGTAGACCGGCGGATCGCCGCGCTCGAGGTGGCTCCAGGTCGCTTCCAGTCCCTCGCCCAGGCAGGTGAGAAGACCAACGCCGGTGATCCACACCTCACGGTGTTCGGTCACCTAGCGAGCTCCTTGACGGGAAGATTAAGCCGCTCCGCCCACTCCAGCAGCGCTTGGCGGAATTGCGGGCTCGGAAACGGAAGGATGCGGAAGGTGAGCGTCGCGTCGCAGACGACGGTGCCTTCGCGCCGTCCCGTGCACTTGGCGACGGTATAGCCCGAGCCTTCATGCACCACAGTGCCCTCGAACTCGAGAGCGTCGCCGGGAAAGACCAAGGTGCGGAATTTCGCGTCCTTGACGCCGACCAGAATTGGCATGGCGGTGAAGCCGCAGAGCGCGCTCGCGAGCCATCCGGTGGTCTGCGCCATGCACTCGGTGAGCAGTACGCCGGGCATCAGCGGATAGGTCGGAAAGTGACCTTCGAAGATCGTGCTCTCCCGCGGCACGCTGCATTCGGAGAGGACCATTCGCCGCGCGGCATCGAGCGCGACGATCCGGTCGACCATCTGAAAGTATTCAAGATGCATACCCGGCGCCTCAGGCGCCTTTGGCCGCGATCAGTTCGTCAATCCGATCGCTCAAATTCTTCAGCACGAAGTATTGGTCCGTGGTCGCCTTGCCGTCGTTGACTTCCTGGGTCCACTGCTCGAGCGGCAGCTTAATCCCGAACGCTTTGTCGATAGCGAAAGCGACGTCGAGAAAGTCGAGACTGTCGATCTCGAGATCGTTGATCGCGTGACTCTCGGGCTTGATGTTCTCGCGCGGAATATCGCAAGTTTCCGCAATGATTTCAGCGACTTTATCGAACGTACTGGACATCAGGGCGTGCTCATGCGGGTGGTCGCGGACGGGCGCCGACAGCAAAGACGGCAGAACAAGCCCGATCCCCTGCGGGCCACTCAGGTCGTGGCTGCCCGTATAGCGAAGGACTTCGCCGAGTTCAACGGCGCCGTTCCCGCGCGGCGTTGCGCAAGCGCGCTGATCTGCCGCCATTTCAAGCGGTTGCGAGTTGTCCTAGAATCGTTGCCTGAACGGCCGCCCGCCGCACATCCTGGCGGCGCCGGCGACAGCCGATTTTGGGTCGCCATTGGCCAGCAATGCGGCAGGGAGCAATTCAATGACGAAATGCGTTGGCAAACTCCTCTCTCGTGGTCTCGCCGCCGCGCTCGGTTTCGCGGCCGTGCAGCTTGCGGCGGTTGCCGCTCAAGCCGCCGATTACGATGTCGGCAGCATCCATATCGCCCAGCCCTGGGCACGGGCGACGCCGAAGGGCGCCTCGACGGCAGCCGGCTACATGACCATCACCAACAACGGGACGGCCCCGGACCGGGTCAGCTGCGTGTCGAGCGAGGCGAGCGCGCAATGCCAGATCCATTCCATGACCATGGAAGGCGGCGTGATGAAGATGCGTCCGATCGAGGGCGGACTGGAAATCAAGCCGGGCGAGACGGTCGTGCTCAAGCCCTCCGGCGTGCACATCATGTTTCTCGACCTCAAGCAGCCGTTGCAGCAAGGCAAGACGGCGAAGGCGACGCTCAAATTCGAAAAGTCCGGGACGGTCGACGTTGAATACCCGATCGTCGCCATCGGGGCGGCCGCACCCGGCATGCCGGCGGGCGGCGGCACGATGATGGAAGGCCATGGCGGCATGATGCAGATGAGCCCCAAACATTAGACCGGTGCCGGCAGACCGATAAACCGGACGCGCCAACGCGCCGGTCGTGAAGGCGGCGACTGCCGCATGCCTTACGATTGATTAAGCAAGTCGGCCTATACCGGCGGGACGCCCATCAGTTTGCCGACATGAGCGACACTGATCCAACAGAGCTGCGCGGCGCCTTTGCGCCGACCACAGAGCTCGCCGCCGAGCTGCCGCGTCAGGTCGCAGATTCCGGGAGCGCTGCGGCTCGGCCACGGATCGCGATCTCGGAAGCGTTGCGCAATAACTGGATCGAGATCTGGTACCAGCCCAAGATCGATCTCAAGCGGAAATGCCTCGCCGGCGCCGAAGCACTCGCGCGCATCCGCCATCCGCAGCTCGGCGTGCTGCCGCCGGGTGGCTTTGATCCCGAAGTTGACGACGAAGGCATCGCCGAACTGACGCAGCAGGCGCTGCTGGCGACGCTCTGCGACTGGACGATGTTCGAGGAGGCCGGCTTCAATCTGCAGCTCGCGATCAATGTGCCGGTCAGAGCTCTGTTCACGCTGCCGATCGCGCGGCTTGTCGCCGACTATCGGCCCAGAGCCGAGCGCTGGCCCGGGCTCATCGTCGAAGTGACCGAGGATCAGCTCGTTCGCGAGGCCGCCTTGGCGCAGGACGTCGCGGCCCAATTCCGCGTCAGCGGCATCCTTATCGCGATCGATGAGTTCGGCGCCGGCTTTTCATCCTTCGGGCGCCTGCGCGATCTGCCGTTCGCGGAGCTCAAGATCGACCGCAGATTCGTCCAGCATTGCGCGACCGACGCGGCCGACGCCGCGATCTGCCAGACCGCCGTCGACCTTGCCCACCGTTTCGGCGCATCGGCCGTGGCCGAAGGCGTCGAAAAATGCGGCCGACCTGCAGGCGCTGATGGTGATGGGCTGCGACTTCGGACAGGGCGTGGCGATAGCCCCGCCGATGCCCAAGGAGCGGTTCGTCGAGCTGTTGCGCCAGCGCCTCGGTAAGCCGCGCACTGCCGTGGCCAAGCCGGCTGCTTCCAGAAGCCCAAAGCCCGCAGGCCGCGTGGCTTAATTGGTTTTTACCTGCCTTCCGGCTCACGGAAAGGCGCCGGCTTGCCTGCTGGCAAGGGCATACGGAAGACGTTGAGCGTCATCGACACCATGACGTAGTGGCCGAGGATGCCGACAAGTTCGACCATACCGGCGTCGCCGATGAGCTTGTGCACGCGCCTGTAAGTGGCGTCGCTGACCCGCCGCGTGGCGTAAAGCTCTTTGACCAGCCCGTAGACCGCCTTCTCGTCGGCAGGTGCCGATTTCGGCACGCGACCGGCCTGGATATCGCGGATGGTCGCCGGCTTCACGCCCTGCTTCTCGGCGATTGCGGCGTGTGCCATCCATTCGTATTGCGCCTTCCAATATTGCCCGGTGCACAGGATCGCGACCTCCGACAGCCGCGGTGGCAAACCGGTGCGAAAGCGCAGATGCGCGCCGAGCTGCTGCGCCAGCTCGCCATAGGCGGGCGCGTGCAGATAAACGGCGAACGGGCCCTCCATGATGAACCGGCCGCGCGGTCCGGCTTTGATCGCCTCGACCAGCGCTTGCTGCTCGCCTGTCAGGCTGTGGAGGTCGAGCGCCGGTAGTCGCGGGGGTGGCAGCCGGCGCTGGGATGATGACGACTTCTTGGCTGACTTCTTGGGCATGGATTTCCTCCGAGCTGCCGCCGGCACTTTGGCTGGCGACGAGGGCGATGGTTGCCCCGGGGCTGTTTTTGGCATCTCGTCGCATTTTCCGCTAGGAACATCGCATGGCGGTCGCAGTGAAAGCCCTGTTCTTCGACGTTTTCGGAACGCTGGTCGATTGGCGCGGCTCGATTGCGCGCGAGGCGAGGGCGCTCCTCGAGCCGCGCGGCTACGCGCTCGATTGGCTCGCCTTCGCAGACGCCTGGCGCGGCGAATACCAGGGCGCGATGGAAGAGGTGCGCGCCGGCCGCATCGGGTTTCGCAAGCTCGACGCCCTGCATCGGCGCAATCTCGATCTGATCCTGCCGCGCTTTGACGCCGACCCGCTCACCGAGAATGAACGCCGCGACCTCAATATGGTCTGGCACCGGCTCGACGCCTGGCCCGACGTTGCCGGCGGCTTGGCCCGGCTCAGGCGCCGTTACCTTCTCGCGCCGGTGTCAAATGGCAATATTTCTTTGATGGTCGATCTTGCGCGCCACAACGACTTTCGCTGGGACGCGATCCTCGGCGCCGAAATCGCTGGCGACTATAAGCCGAAACCGCGAGTTTATCTGGCCGCCGCCGAGGCGTTCGATCTCGGTGCGAACGAATGCATGATGGTGGCGGCGCACACCGCCGATTTGATGGCTGCGGCGGCCGTCGGTTTGCGCACGGCGCACGTCGCCCGGCCGAACGAGAAGGGCCCGGGCCGCGGCGAGGCTCAGCCCGATGCACCGGTCGATATCGCAATCGAAGGCCTGGAAGATTTGGCTGAGCAACTCGGCGTCTGATCTCAATCGCCAAGCTTGCGGTGGCCATCCGCATGCCGCGGAAAGAACTGCTGGCCCGCGCGGATCCTGATCGCGGCGCGGCGCATCTGCAACTCGAGACGTCCCTCAATCAAGTGGCTCAGATAAGTCAGGGCGGCAATCATCGGTGCGCTCCCCTGTTGTGTTTACATTTCTCATGGGAGCAGCCTACGGGCGGTCGAGCTAGGGTGAAGTGACCGGCGTCACACCAATTCGCTTTCCGCCGGAAGCGACAATCGTCTTTCCCCGGATCATGCCCCGCGCCAGTGGATTAAGCCGGAAGCTGCCCGCCGGGCCCGGCCTAGCCGATATTTGGCGGTGCGATGCGAAATCCGCCGGTGCCTTCGAGCGTGATACGGCCGTCGGCTATGGCGCGCGCCCAGCGCGCCGTCACCGGCAATCCGCCGAATGAAAAGAAATGCGGAGAGACGCCCGCCGGAGCGGCCTCGGCGAGGATGTGCACCAACTCGTCGGGCGCGGTCATTGCGAACATTTGCCGGACTAGGCCCGAGCGCCGCGCCAGCACCTGCGCCGAGGCGCGTACGCCGCAGCGGCTCGCATAGCGAAGGAGTGCCGCGAGGCTGGTCGGTCCGGCAAGCCCGACGCGCACGCGATGATCGAAACCAAACGCGCGTAGCCGGGCGATAAAATCGAGAACCTCGCCAGCATCGAAACAGAACTGGGTGACGATCTCGACGCCGAGCCCGGTCGCTTCCGCCGCAGCGATCTTTGCCGCGAGCGCGCGGTTAAGCTCCTCGCGGCCGATGCGCGGATGGCCCTGCGGATAGCCGGCGATGCCGATGCTGCGGATACCACGGCGGCGCAAAACGCCCGAGTCGATCGCTTCGACGGCGCATCGGAAGGCGCCGCATTCGGCGCGGTCGCCGGCGATCACCAACGCGCGGCGTACGTCCGCCTCGCCATTGAGCCGGGCGAGGAACTCGTCGAGCCCTGCCACCGTCGCAAAGTTGCGCACGGCGACATGCGGCACCGGCTCGAAACCAGCCGCGCGCAGCCGTACCGCCGCCGCGATCGCCTCCTCCGCCGGCTGATCGGGGACGGCGCTGATATAGATGCGAGAGCCGGGCCTGAGCACGGCGAGCGCGGCAATGTCGGCCGCCGCCGGCCGCGTCGCTTCGAGCGAGAAATCGTCCATCAGCGCGGCGATTCGCGAAATTGCCGGCGGATGTTTTTCGTCAGGAACGGAAGCGAGCGCCGCGGAGCGCATGGTTCAGACGCGCCGGCGCGAGATCACGTAAGACTCGTCAAAGAACCATAGACCGCCGCGTTCGCGCAGCACCGAGCGCGTCGCGTCCAGATAGCGGCCGTCGGCAACCACCTCGGCGAGCCGGTCGTCCTCGACCTGCGCCACGTAGATCGCCGCATTCCACGCCGCGAATAATGTCGAGGTGCCGATCGAATCGGAGATCTCCGACGGCAGTGTGTGCATGACGTAGCGGAACAGCGAACGGTTGTCGGCATAGGCGTTGAAATTAAGGTCGCGCGCGGTGGTGCCGAGTTCGTGCTTGACGGCTTTGAGGATCTGGTGACGATCGTGGATGAAGGGGTGGTCGTCCGGCCAGACTCGCTGGATGATTTCCATGCCTGGGTCATGGCCGTGCGAATGGATGGCGATGAGCCGGCCGCCGGGACCGAGCGCGCGAGCGAGCGGCGCGATCACGCGCCTAGCCTTGAATTCGAGCGAGGAGCGGGCGCGATAGGGCTGCGAGGCGATGACCAGGTCATAATTGGCGAGGGTGCCGCCTGGCTTGGGAATGATCGGGTCGAGCAGGAAGCGGTGGTCTTCGCGATAGATAACGAGCACGACCGGTCGCTCATAGATCGGATTGCCGGTGCGCGCGCTCACGCCGGCCTTCCAGTTGAGCGCCAGGAACGGCTCGAGATCGATGATTTGCTGCTCGAAGCGGTGCGCCGAATTGCCGATCAGCGGCAGCTCGTGCCAAACGAGGCTCGAGGCGGCGTTGAGCGATTTGACCGCGAGCCACGGCGCGTCGGCATAGGCGAGATTGGTGAGCACCAGGACGGTCGCCGGATGCTCGAAGAAGCGATCCGACATTTTCTGCAGCGTCAGGCGGACGTCTTCGAGGCTGATCTCCTTGCCGACGGTGTAGAAGGGCATGTGTGGGAAGCGGTCGTGCATGGCGCGCATGACGCGGACCAGCACCGAGCCATCGCCGACACCGGCGTCGAAGACCCGCACCGCCGGCGGGCGCGGATGGATGTGGACGAGCTCCTCGGAGACGCGGCTCGCCACCTCCCATTTCTCGCTGCAGGTATTGACGAAGAGCAGGTATTTTTGCCGGTTGTCGAAGAAGCGGAAATTGCGCTGCGGGTCGGTCGTCTTGTCCGGTTGCGCCGGAGCGAGCGGCGGGGCCGCCGGGCGGGCGTCGCGCGCCCGTTCAATGACGATGGGGCGCGGTCCTTGCGGCGGATGCGCTGCCATGAAGCCGTGGATGCGGTCGAGCGTGTCGGTGGTGATGCGTCCGCCATTGCGTAGCCGGGCGGCGAGCTTGCCGTCGTTGACGGCGCGGCGTCCGAAGGTGGATTCGGCGAGGCCGGTTTGTCGGCAGTAGTCGGAGATTTCTTCGAGCAATTGCTGGGCGTTCATGACGCCGCTCCTCAAAGTTTCCTCACAACGCCACGCGCCTTTTTCCGGCTGCTGGTGGGCGATTTGGTGCGCAGCGAACCAATGCGTCCGGTCGGGGTCAACCACAAAGCGGCCCATCATGGCAGTGGGCAGAGTTGTGGGATCGGATCGTAAGGCCCGATTATAGCCCATTAAAAGCTTGATTTCTTCTAATCATCTGGTCCGTGATCCAAGGTGCGGCAGTTGCGTGCCGACTCCGCCGTGGGCAATATCCCGCAACCCGATGGGCAACACCGGCCGCCCCCATGACGTTTCTGGGTCGACCGGCTTTGGCGTCCGGGTTGCCGCCCCGCGAATCCGCCATACTCTTGCCTCCGGGCGGCCAGGGCGCGGCCTTTCTGTGCGCGCAGCCGCCGGGCTATCGTCCTTAAGGGGAAGGAATGGGGCGGCCAGGGATGGTCTGGGGCCGGAAACGCAAAACAGCTGCGTCGCGTGGGGCCGGCGAGGG
>Ga0187784_10000190_pt1 | contig 41787 bp, 32 predicted proteins | sample 1015_SJ02_MP15_2_FD_132964 | JGI IMG/M metagenome (GOLD analysis project Ga0187784, IMG submission 132964) | Tropical peat soil microbial communities from peatlands in Department of Meta, Colombia - 1015_SJ02_MP15_20_MG | ecosystem: Environmental > Terrestrial > Soil > Wetlands > Peat | place... | reverse complement strand
GCATCCTCCTGTCCTTACTGTCGCGCTTCCCTGGATTTCGATCTTGCCCATCCGGGAATTCCACATCATATAAAGAAAAAAGGCGATGTCAAGGCACTTGGGGGCAGCTATGGGAAAGTGGACAATCACAAATGCCGACTCACCCCAAAACCCTTGTCGGACACGCCATGCGCGATATCGATGAGCAATCCTGAGCTCGACCTGTATGTCCTTGAATCTTAAGAGTGGCCGGACCTCCTGGAACTCGGCTCTTATGCTTGCCCCCAAATTTCGCCGATCACGCGTTGGAAGTTAGTGCCCAGCACCTTTTCGATAACCGCCCCAGGCTGTCCCCGCTTGCCGAGTTCGTCGGCAATCACCTGCATATGATCGGGACCGTTAAGATCGGGAACGTAAGGGTACCGGTCCTCGCCTGGCGCTCCAATTCCCAGTGCCTTGCGGCGAGCGATGTCCTTATCGAAAGCAGCTTTCTGCTCGGGCGTAAGCACGGTTTTCTGAATCGCGCCGTCAGACCCGATGCCGACATGATCGGCGCCGCACACGTTAATCGCATGGACAACATGATCGAGCACGTGCGCGCGCGTGGGGATGGTCGGCGACGCGACGACATACGGCATGAGATAGACGCCGAAATAACCGCCACGTTCCGCGACCGCCCTGAGGATCTCATCCGGCTTATTACGCGGATGCGCATAGACCGCGGCGCATCCGGAATGTGTGATGAGCACAGGCTTCGACGACTCAGCAATGCCATCGGAAGTGGTGCGATACCCGCTGTGGCTTAAGTCCAGCGCAACCCCCAGTTCGTTCATTTTTCTTACCGCGGCAATGCCCGCTTTGCTCAACCCTGCATTGCCCGGTTCCAGGCACCCGTCGCCGAAAATACTCCGATTGTTGTATGTGAGCTGCATGATGCGGACGCCAAGCTGGCGAAATGTCGCTATGCGGTCCGGCTTTTCTTCCAAGAATGCTGTGTACTGGAAACCGGCCATGATCCCAATCTTCGACTCGCGCTTGGCGCGCTCGATATCGGAATGACGTCGCACGAACAGAAAAACATCCGGATACCGGTCCAGTAAGTCCTGCAAGCTTGCCAGGTTGTCAATTGTGTCTTCGTAGTCGGGCGCAGAGATGGTGAAATTAATGGCGGTGATTCCAGACTGGCGCACCGCCGCCACAGTCTCGGCGCTGGGCGGATTATCCGAATCAGTAAAGGGAGCGCAAAGCGAATCGATGACGATCGCATTTGCGTAAAGCGAGGGGGCTGAAGCGAGGAGCGAGAACGGGACGCGGGGGGCAACAGCTGCTGCCGCCCAGGCCTTGATAAGCGAGACGTTGAAGGCGCGACGATGCAATGGAATGTCCCCGGAGATTGTAATGTAGGAGAACGAATTGGGGCCGGAAAAAGGCGCCGGCAGGAATGTGAACCCGGTGCCACAGTCTCAATGTCACTTGCCGGCAAGCTATGCTAGCGGCAAGCATAGGCATCCCTACCGCAATCCCACCAAACCCGAAACCGATTGGATGAGTTTGGCCGGGTCATAGCCAACGCCGTCTTTGAAGACCAGTTCAACTTTTTCCACGTTCTCAATCTTCTCGGCCGGATTTCCTCCGAGTACCACAAGGTCCGCATCTTTGCCGGACGCAATCGACCCGATGCTGGCGTCTCGGCCAAGAAACTTGGCCGCATTCAGGCTTGCAATCTGGATTGCTTCCACCGGTGTAAAGCCGGCTTCCACGAGGAGTTCGATGTTACGCTGGTCGCCGAAACCCGGCACTACGCCGCCGTATCCGGTTGGATCGCAGCCCGCCATAAGTAGTCCGCCCGCAGCCACGAACTCGCGTTCAAAGCGCATCTCCATGGCAAGCATTTTGCTTTCGGTCGCTTGTTCAGCGACTCGCGAACGGCGCGCAAGATAACTGCGCGCGGCCGATAGTGTGAGAGTTTTCAGTGCCGCTTCTTCCCTTTCCGATGGTGGACGGTTCGCCTCGAAAGTCTCAAGCACTGCGAGCGTAGAGGTAACGGCAACGTGGTGCGCGACCAGCTCGCGGATCATCTCCCGCACCGCCGGTCCTTCAACATCGACGTTTTTCTCGAGGTCGGACCGGGCAGCCAGAATGCTTGGGCACTCGTCAGGTTTCTTCCCGGGGTAGAACTCGGTGTCAACAATGATTCCATGTTCAAGGTTATCGATCCCCAAGGCCGCGGCTTGCTGGAATCCGATCGAGCAGAGGTGGCCGGTAATCTTCAAGCCGCGAGCATGAGCGTGGTCGATGGCCGCTTTCAGTTCGTCCGCGGTGAGATAGTTGTACGCCTTAAATGACGTGACGCCTTCATCCGCCCAGTAGTCCACCAAGCGTGCAGCGTCCTCCGGCCCCGTCAGTTGGTGCATCTGAAGAGCAAACGTGCCCTTCCTCTCCAGATACGGTCCGGTGACATCGAGCTTCGGTCCGGGCATCAGACCGGCGTCAATCTCCTTTTTGAGTTCGAGATCAGCATAGGGCTCGACACTGCCGGCCGTACGAGCCGTGGTGACACCGCCTGCCAGATAAAGGCGCGGCGCGCTATCCGGAGCCTCTCCATAAAAAGCTACGCCGCCTTCAGGCCGGTCCGGCGTCGGATAAAAAAGATGTTCGTGCATGCCCACCAGGCCAGGAATGACAGTCTTGCCTGTCAGGTCGAGCACCTTCACGCCTGCTGGATACGCCGCTTGCTGTTTCGAGCTTTCCACTGCGGCGATTTTTCCGTCATTGATCCGGATGCGCATGTCTTCTTGCGGAGCCGTGCCCGCACCGTCAATCACGCGCACATGCTCAAGGATGAGTACCGCCATGTTCTCTTTCACGTACGGAGCAAGCGGAGAGGGCTGCGTCTGGGCCCAAGACGCCCAGTGCAGTAAAAGAAAAAGACATAGAATCGTCGCACACCGCATGCTCGGCATCGGCAAATCCTCCGCAGTAGAGATTCCCATCTGAGTGGATTTCAGTTTCAAGCCGCGGAAAAATCCTGTCAAATGGAACACATGGGGGGGGACGAGCCTGTTGCAACGCGAGCGCGGTTCTCCTAACGATCTCGCCCCGACTCGGAGGTTCTCCGTCTTGTTCACCGTTTCATTTAGGAGAGGCATGCTCTGGCGAGTGCCGGCTGAACGTTCTCGGCAATCTTCAGGAATGCTTTGGCCCGCATGCGAAAGAGCGCCGCCCTTCCGCTTTTCGCCGCTTCTTGGCTCGGCAGGAACATCCCTGACAGCCACCGTCTGGTCCAGTCTTACTTCACCTTCAAATACGCCGCAATATGATCTGGATGTGCGACAAAGACCCTTCCCACTACGCTTGCCTCCCGCGGCGGCTTCAAATACATCGCCATCGCCAAGCCGTTTGCTGGCAATCCACGCGCCCTTCCCTGTTTGTTGTGAAACAGAAAGAATCCGTCGTGCGTCTGACAGACGAGCTCCGGCGGGCCTTCAACATAATCCTGAATTTGCTGTGGCGAGAACTCGTTGCCGTCCGGAACCGTGGGCACAATCTGCCCTGAGGTCTCGATAATGAAGCTCAAGTCCGTCCGATTCCGATTTGCACAATTGTGCTTGGCTTGACTCGTATCCATGCGCCCCACTTGCCGTTACGCGGCTGTCTCCGCAAGGTACTCAACGGCCTGCGGCGACTTCTTCAGAATCACTCCGTTTGCGCTGTAGTACTCCAAATGGTGTCGCTTGCAACATCGGCTGGTTTCGTCAAACAGAACACATGAGTCGATCGGCTTCGAATACACGTGCAGGCTTACGCTTCCATGACGCGACTTCTCAAGGTTCTCGATCTGATGGGTGGTTCGGCGTCGGTCAACAACCGCAACGCCTCCATCCGCCTGACAGCTGGCACTGCTCAATAGCTCAACTTCCACTGCTCGGCCTGCGCCCATTTCCTGCCTATCCGAAACAGCTCCACTCGCCCTTACCATTGGTCGCACAAAGCGATAGTTGCGGCATGCCAACTCGCCCTGTACTACCGTCATCCAGCCCAGCTGTCCGTTGTGCGAGTGAATGGGAGTCCGCTGACCTGGCAACCAGCAAAGGGCAATGACTTCAAAAAATTGATCGCGGTAGATCAGATTCCGCGCATACCGCTCAACATTCCACAACAGATACGGAGCAAATGCGTCCGATGAAAGGTGCAACTGCGCCAGAAACTCTGAAACCTGCGCTGTCGTGATCGGGTCCTTCTCCAAAGCCTTCAGGCCGGCGATAAAATCTCCAATTCGCGATTTGAGCGGATGGGTACCGTGTGTTTGCATCACTGTATTTTCTCCTTGGCCGAGGTACCTGGGGGAACAGAACGACCGGCCGTCATGTCCGGCAGGCGCCGGAAACTGTGATCGACAGAAGCTCTCTACCTTTCCGACTTGCATCGGAACTGTAAAGAGTAATGTCTAGTATGTCGCTAGACATACTATGATATGGAGAATGCTCTGTCAATAAGAAAATGCCGGAATTGCAGATTTTATTCCGCGGGAGAACAACTCGCCGCGCTGATTTTCTTTATCTATAATCAAGAATCTCTTTCTCAGGACCGTCCCCATGAGTTGTTTCAGACAGGGCAACAATCTTCGCCTGCGCTCGCTTCCTCGTTCCCTGCTTGTAACTGTCGTTCTCGTCCTGACCGCCAGTCTTTTCTCAGCCCCGCAGCAGCCAAGTTCGCCGTCCGCATTCTCGGCTCAAGAATTTCTCGAGCCAATCAAATATCTGGCCAGCGATGAATTGCAAGGACGCGGCAACGGCACTCCCCAGCTCGACCGGGCCGCTAACTATCTGGCCGAGCATCTTCGCAAGTTCGGACTACACCCCGCCGGAGACGACGGCACTTTTCTCCAGCATTTCATCCTCGTGATCGGGGCCACGCTCGGTGACCGCAACTCCGTGGACTTCAAGAGCGGTTCTCACGAGGAGAGCCTCAAGCTGCAGGAGAACTTCGTGCCCATCAGCTTTTCTTCCAACTCAACCGTGGAAGCGCCTCTGGTTTTCGCCGGATACGGCATCACCGCCCCCGAATACCATTACGACGACTATCAGGGTCTGGACACAAACGGACGCATCGTCATCGTTCTTCGCCATGAGCCGCAGGAGAATGACGACAAGAGTGTCTTCGAGGGCCGCCAGTTGACGTCCCACGCCGAAATTGCGAACAAAGCCATCAACGCCAGGAACCATGGCGCCGCGGGCATGATTCTGGTCAACGATCTTGGCAATCACCCCGGCGATCCCGATCAGCTTTTCCAGTTGAGCGATGTTGAGGGTCCCCAGGAAATGAGCATCCCGATCATCCAGGTCAGGCCCGCCATTGTCGACGAATGGCTCAAGCCCGTCGGCCACACGTTGGATGAGCTGCGCCTGCAGATTGATAAGGACCTCTCCAACCATTCTTTCGCGCTCGACTCCACTGTTCGCGTCGCCATCACTGTCGACATCGAACGCATCCATCGGCCCGTGGCCAATGTCGTGGGCCTGCTGCCCGGTAGCGATCCCTCCCTCCGAGATCAGTACATTCTGATCGGCGCACACTACGATCATCTCGGCCTGGGCCAGCAACATTCGCTCGCACCCCGTGAGATCGGGCAGATTCACCATGGCGCTGACGATAATGCTTCCGGCGCTAGCGGAGTGCTGGAACTGGCCGACGCGTTCGCTCACTCATCCCAGCGGCCCCACCACACGCTCATCTTCGTCTGCTTTGCTGGCGAAGAACTTGGCCTTCTGGGCTCGGCCTATTATGCCAATCATCCTGCGTTGCCCATCAAGCAGGCTATGGCCATGATCAACATGGACATGATCGGCCGCGTCTCGAAAAACAGGCTCTATGTCAGCGGCACGGGTACTGCCCCGGGATTTCAGAAGCTGGTCGAGGACGCCAACCATGCCTTGAATTTCGATATCAGCTTTTCCAGTTCCGGCTACGGAGCCAGTGATCAAACTTCCTTCACCGTGAAGGAAGTTCCTGTTCTGTTCTTTTTCTCAGGTCTTCATTCTGATTACCACAAACCCTCCGACACCTGGGACAAAATCGACGCCGCGGACGGAGCGCGAGTCGTCGAACTCATCGCCAAGGTCGTCAATGAGCTTGACGCGCTCACTGACAAGCCCCAATACGTGCGCGTGGCCGAACCTGCTCATTCCACCGCTGGTGGCGGCGGTGGTTACGGTCCCTACTTCGGCTCCATTCCTGATTTCGGCGAGATCGAACACGGCGTCAGGTTCTCCGACGTGCGCGAGGGCAGTCCCGCCGCCAAAGCAGGCCTCAAAGCGGGTGACATCCTGATTGAATTCGACGGCAAGAAAATCGATAACCTCTACGATTTCACCTATGTCCTGCGCGCTCACAAACCCGGCGACAAGATCTCGGTCGTCGTCCTGCGCGGGACCGAAAAAGTCACCCGTGACGTCACGCTGGAGGTCCGCAAGTGATCCGGGCCGCCCATTCATCCCTCCGGTTGATTGTGTTTCTTTTCCTCGTTTCTGGCCTTGGCGCCGGACAGGAAAAGACAGCCACCTCGGGTCTCAGCAGTATCGGCCCGGTGGTCCACGGTACTGCCGACGACCCCTTGCGTGATCCGCAGGAGAAACACCTCCAACACGTAAAGCAGCTGACCTTCGGGGGACAGAACGCGGAGGCCTACTTCAGCTACGACGGACGCCGCCTCATTTTCATGACCACTCGCGAGCCCTATAAATGCGACCAGATCTTCGTCATGAATGTTGACGGCTCCGATCAGCACCTGGTTTCCACCGGCGACGGCCGGACCACGTGCGGCTACTTTTACGCCGACGGCAAGCACCTGCTCTATTCCTCGACGCACGCCGCCAACAAGGAATGTCCGCCCCGGCCCGACTACTCCCACGGTTATGTCTGGGCCGTCTATCCGGAATACCAGATGTATTACGCGACCGACGATGGCAAGATCGTCAGGCCGCTTACCACCGGACCCGGCTATAACGCCGAAGCGACCCTTTCTCCCGACGGCAAGAAGATCGTTTTTACGTCCTCACGCGATGGCGACCTCGAGATTTACACGATGAACGCCGATGGGAGCGGAGCAAAGCGCCTGACCTACACGCCCGGCTACGACGGTGGCCCGTTCTTTTCTCCTGATGGCAAGTGGATCGTCTATCGCGCCCATCACCCGAAGACCCCCCAAGAGATTGCGACGGACAGGTTTCTCTTGGCCCAGGGACTGGTTGTGCCGAGCGAAATGGACCTTTGGGTTATGCGCGCCGACGGCTCCAAGCAGAAGCAGGTTACTAAGCTCGCAGGTGCGAGTTTTGCTCCATCCTTTTACACGGACAGCCGCCGCATCGTCTTTTCGTCCAACTACGAACACCCCACCTCGAGCCAATTCGAACTCTATGCCATCAATCGCGACGGCACCGGGCTTGAGCGCGTCACTTTCGCCGGCGGCTTCAGCGCTTTCCCCCAGTTCTCACCCGACGGAAAAAAATTGGTGTTCGTCTCCAATCGCAACGGCAAAGCGCCCCACGAAATTAACGTCTTCATTGCCGACTGGGTGCCCTGAAAACCGAGCGGCGTCGAAGCGTACAATGATGGCGTCTTCGAGTTCAAAGAAATTTCTACCAGGAACAAAACCCTCAGGAATTGGATGGCTGCCTTAGCGGCGGTGCTCGCCGGCAACGCTATCTACTTTCTGCTCATGCCACACCTTCCTCGCACAATGCGCCATTCTTTGTTCAAAGAAGATTGGGGGCTCCTGGTGGATTTCGCCATCTGCGCGGTCATTTTCGTGATCGTAAGAATCGCCTGCAGGTGAAACCAAAGAGATCTGCTTCCGTCTTTTATTTTTCCCTGATATCCACCCAACAACCAGAATGGCTACCTTGCCGGCATCGGCTTGGCAAGCTGCTCCAAACTTGCCTCCACCCGGTCAACGTCGACCGCGTATTGCTGGGGATCTAGACGAAAGAGTTGTTTGTAAATACCGAGGGCTTCGGTATAGTTAGCGCGTGACTCCGCAATCTTGTTCACGTTCGAATACAGAAATCCCAGGTTGTTCAGCGTGCCGGCCAGATAACGGAGATAGGTGTCTGGATCCTGCGCAGCCAGTTGCCGGTAAAGTTGCAGCGACTCCTGATAGTGCAACACCGTGTCGGCAATCCGGTTTTCCGCCCCATCGAGAATCGCGAGGTCATTGAGCGTCATCGCCAGATACGGCAAATAGGCTGCCCTGTTTTGCTGCATCAGTTGCCGCCGAATCGCCAGCGCCTCTTCGTAATGCTGGCGGGCATCACTCATTCGCTTTTCATCTCTTTCCGTAACGGCCAGGCTGTTGAGCGCCTCGGCAACTTTGGGCAGGTATTGTTCCGGGTCTTGCTGGGCAAGCTGGCGATAGATTTCCAGGCTGCCTTGAAAATGCTGCACTGCCTTTTCATTCTCGCGCTGATTTCTTTCCAGATATCCGAGATTCAGCATCGCTGCCGCGCGATCGGCCGGATAAGGATCAAGATTCTGCTGCGCCAGTTGCAGGTGGATTCGCAATCCTTCCTCGTAGTATCGGCGGGCCTCGGCGATCTTGTTCTCCATCCGCGCAAGATTGCCCAGGTTGTTCAGTGTGACCGTCATGTCCGGCAAGTAAGTTGTCGGGTTTTTCTCCGCCAGCTCCCGCCGCATGGCTAAGGCTTTTTCCAGGTAACCACGCGCCTGTTCCAGGCGTGCTTCGTCGCTGCCCAGATTTTCCCGATCCTGTGGCGACAAGGTCGCGTCCGGATCCAGGAGCGCGGCGCCCAGGGCGTCATAAACAAAGGGATTCCCCGACACCTCCGACGAATGCAACCATAAATCGTATTCGCTGGCCCAGTAGCCCATTTGGCGATGCGTAACCGCGGCGAGTGAAAGCAGCGCGCACGTCGCGGGAACCGCCAGCCACACCGTCCGGATTTTTCTCTCGGCGGCGAGGTCCGCAAGGCTCCATGCGATCATGATGAAAATTCCAATCAGCGGAAGATACGCATATCGATCGGCCATGGCAGCATCGCCCACCTGCACCAGCCCAATCACCGGAACCAGTGTTCCCAGGAACCAGAACCATCCCACGGGCAGGTATCGCCGGCGGCGAAACACGACGACCAGCGCGCTAATACTCGCCAGAACCAGTCCCGACAGAAGCCATTGCCATGCGCGCAGTCCAGACGCAGCGAAGGGATACGCAATCGCCAGACGCGCCGGCCAGATTATTTTCCATAGATACAATCCGTACGCGACAATGGCATTTTCGACCCTGGCTGGAAACGAAAACTGGTATAAAGTACGAACCGCATATCCGCTCCGCTGTGCCTTGAGCGTGATCACTGCGCTTGCTGCGGAGAACACGAGAAGCGGCACCTTCTCAACCAGCAGCATCGAAAGCGGCGCTTGCGGCGCTGCCCATGGCCCGGGCGCACTGCCGGGAGTCCGGCTCAGCGGCCAGTAGTCGAGCAGCAACAGGACAAACGGCAGGGTAATGACCATCGGCTTGGCCATCAGCCCCATCGCAAACAGCACGACAACTGCGGAATAGCGTTCCCATCGCGGCTTTTGCGCGTACCAGCTATAGGCGCCGATGGCGGCGAAGAAGAAAAATGTGCTCAGCACATTCTTGCGTTCTGCCACCCACGCCACCGATTCCACATTGAACGGATGGCAGGCAAAGAGCGCCGCCACCAGCACGCTCGGCCATGCTCGTCCCGTAAGCCATCGCAACAACAGAAAAAGCAGCACGGCATTGGCGGCATGGAACAGGATGCTGTCCGCATGATGTCCCGCCGGATTCAGCCCAAAGAGCTGGTAGTCCAGCGCGTGCGAAAGCCACGTCAGGGGATGCCAGTTCGCCGCAGCAAATTCCGTAAACGCCCACTTCACTGTGCCCCAGCTCATCCCGCCATGAACGCGCACGTTCGAAACGACATAATTGTTGTCGTCGAGCACAACAAACGGATAATTGATCACCGGACTGTAGAGCGCGATGGTTGCAATCGCCAGCAGACTGGCAAGAATTACGGTTAGTCTCCTGGCTGCAGCTCCGTCCTGGCCGGAAGAAGTTGTGCTCCTGTGGTGTCTTCTGCTTCCGGGGCCTCGTCTGTGCGTTTGGTTGTTGGTTGCTGAAGAGATCTGACGAGTCATTTCGTCAACTCAAAAGGCACTTACGACCCCGGTTGCAAGTCGCGAATCGCCATTGTAGTCAATCGCTTACCTTCTAATTCATTTAGTATTGCTTTGAAAATGGCATGAAGGTACCATTTACCACGAAGGAAGTGCCATGTTGACGGGGGCGGGCACCGGAGGGAAACGCCGTGCATCTCTGAAATTGCCGGTTTCTGAGGTCACGTTTAGCGGCCGCTGCTATTTCTACCTCTCGCTCGCACTTGCCCTTTTCATGATCGCGTTTCTACCCGGCGTGAGTTCTGTTCACGCGAAAGTTTTCGATTCCCCGCCCCGGCCCGTAGAACAAAAATCCCAGTCGCCTGCGGCTTCTCAAAAGTCCAGCGTGACATTTGCGCCAGCTGTGACCTACAGTTCCGGCGGATATTATGCCGACTCCATCGCCATTGCGGATTTGAACGGCGACGGCATCCCGGACATCGTCGTGGCCAACACCTGCCACAGCGGCGGCGCCAGCAGCAATTGCGACGCCGGCGGGCTCGTGAGTGTTCTGCTCGGCAACGGCGACGGCACCTTTCAATCCGCGGTAGGCTACGCCGCCGGCGGAGTTGCCACCTCGGCTGTGGCCATCGCAGACGTGAATGGCGATAGTTACCCGGACCTGGTCGTCGCCAGCGAATGCGATAGCACTTCCCAATGTGATGTTGGCAACGTCAGCGTGCTGCTGGGCAATGGCGATGGCACCTTTCAGGAGGCGGTGACCTACGCTGCCGGCTACGCTCCTGAATCGGTGGCCGTCGGCGACCTCAATGGCGACGGCTTCCCGGATTTGGTCGTGGCCAATCAAGACCAGTGCAGCACCTGCGATCTTGGAGCAGTCAGCGTTCTCCTGGGCAACGGAGATGGTACCTTCCAGGCTCCCGTCAGCTATGCCTCCGGCGCTAATAACAGCGATTCCATCACGCTCGCAGACCTGAATGGCGAAGGTGATCTGGACGTGATTGTCGCCAACCAATGCCGGACCGCAAAGAACTGCAGCGCCGGATCGGTGAGTGTGTTGGCGGGCAATGGCAATGGCACATTGCAGCCGGCTGTCACCTACGGTTCGCATGGCTATTCAGCTACGTATGTGACTGCCGCCGACTTGAACGGTGATGGCATCCTTGACCTCGTCGTGACCAACCTGTGCAGCAACGGTAATAACTGTCTCGTGGGCAGTGTGGCCATTTTCCTGGGCTATGGCAATGGATCTTTTCAATCGCCCGTGACCTACACGACCAAGGGTTTTGGCGCCAGCTCAGCTGCGGTTGCGGACATACTCGGCATTGGCGTTCAGGATTTAATCATCGACAATCTGTGCGAAAACAGTAACAACTGCGGTGTGGGACAGGTCGCCGTGCTGCTCGGCAACGGTGACGGAACTTTTCAGTCACCAGCTACCTTTAATTCCGGCGGAGACGATGCCACGTCCGTCGCCGTCGGTGACCTGACAGGAAATGGCCGCATCGACGTCGTGACTGCGAACTATTGCGCCGCATACGGCAATTGCAACGGAACCGTTGCGGTGCTTTTAAATGATTCGACCGCCAACGTAACCACAACGCTTACATCTTCTCCCAATCCATCCGTGATCAATCAGGCAGTCACATTTGCGGCGACCCTCTCGTCAGATCCTCCGGTGCCGGATGGGGAAACCGTGACCTTCTATGAGGGCAAGACTGTTCTCGGTGCCGGTACCACCGCAAGCGGTGTGGCCACCTTCACGACCTCTTTTGCCAGAGCCAGGACCTACACCATCAAATCGGTATATCCAGGGGATAGTTTTCACAATCCAAGCGATGGAACAGTAAAGCAGGTCGTGAATCCTTGAGCCTTGCTTCTTCGCGTTTCGAGATGAGACTGGGGTCCACAAGATAGCTGATCTGGAGGTCGAACTTGGCGGTTCAAAGTGCAGCCCTAAGCTGACAGAAGGCATTGTCGGCGCCGTTTCGTAATCCGGCACGACACGCTTTCAATTCCTGCGTCTGAACACGCCGATTACGTTTTGCGACCGCGCCTGATAGTTCTTGATCTCGTTGTCCCAACGGCATTCCGTGCGTTCGCCAACCCTTTCTACGAGGCCGGCGAGTTCATATTGCTCGCTAAGGTAATGGTCGGCCCACGTGGAAAACGACAGCAATTCTGGTGAACCGGTATTCGCCAACCAGGACAGTCTGTCCTGCACGGCAACCACAAACCTAGGGTGCACAGACTCAATCTCGCTGATCATCTGCTTCTGCATCTCAAAGGCGTATTTCTGCTGTTCCACAAGTCCGTAGACGTAGATGAAACCCGTGGCAGAATGCCGCCTGGCGTAGAAGTAGATCTCCGGCTCCGAACCGAACACCGCGATCCGATCACTTGCGGAAGTGTGCGCCTCAACATATTGCGCGGCGGCAAGCGCCTCCGGAAACGGGTTCTCGCCATACCGCTTCTCGCAGGCAGTCACCGGATCCATCTGCAGAAAAAAAGGCGCTTGCTTAAGCACGGAGTAGCCACACGCAGCTGCGAATAGCAATACTGGAACGCCGGCAAATGCTAAACTCCGCGCTGCGAGCGCTTCCGTTGTGGATTGGACCGCAATGCCCGCCAGCAGCGCGACCGCCGGAAGCACGAGAATGAAATAGTGGTCGCGAAAGGCAAGTCCTGCGGTCAACGCCACAAACGACCACAGCGAAAGGCTGGCGATTAGAAATGCGTGGCGTCGGCTCTCTCGATGCCAAACCAAGGACGCAACTCCGAACCCAGCTATCATCCAGACCCCGGCCGAAGGCCCCATCACTGCCGGAAAGGTTCCCAGAAATATCCGAATCCCGGGCGAAACCGCGGTCTCCGATGCGTACTCCCTTGCATAGGTGAAAGTCCAGAACCAGAAAGTTCTGAACACGCCTGCAGCCCAAAGCATCAGGCAAGTCAGACCAAACGGCAGGAGCACGCCGGCGCCCAAACTGCCAACTTTCAACCACAGCCGCTTCCATGCAACTGGATGCTTCCACTCCACCGCAACAAGATACGATCCACCGAATGCGGCAAACGCGATGCCCGGTTGCTTCATGAGAAAGGCGAGCCCGAACAGGAGGCCACTCATGAAGAACTGCCACGTTCGTTCAGTTTCCATGGCCTTAAGCAGAACCATAGTTCCTGCCAGCGCGAACAGCACCACGAAGTGCGTTGCATGCGCGGCCAGGCCAAGGATCGCGACGCCCGCGGAAACGAGCGCGTACGATGCTGCCGCAACCACCCCTGCCAATCGTCCGGACAAACGCACTGCCAGCAGATAAATCAGTAACGTGGTCACAGCATTCACCATGAGCAGACCTAAATGAATGCCCGCAGAAGTCTGTCCGAAGATCGCCATGATCCCGGCGTACGCAGCCCCGGTTCCCGGAAGCTTCATGGTGTAGGCGAGTTTGTACGGTGGTATTCCCTGCAGCATCAAGTGCCCGATGTACGCATATTCACCTTCGTCGCGCTCCAGCGGCATGGCGCGCAAACGGAATCGGACTGCGGCGAAAAAAACGATGACGAGTAGTAGCAGCCCATAGGCGCAATACTTGCCATACTGTGATTTCTGTATGCAGAATTGTTCTTGCCTCCATCTTCCTTTTTCCGAGGATTGTTCCATGTTCATCCGGTCACTAAACTAGCAATGATCCTTATCGTTGAGCAGTCTCAATCCGGGATCATCCCGGGCCGGTTTCTCCCTCCGCATTCGCCTGCTAAAATGCGTATATTCTGTGGGGGAATCATGTTGCGAACTTTCATTCGAACCGAACTGATCCTACTGGCTCTTGCTTTGCCATTGCTGGCCAAAGACTCCCCGAGCGATCCTCGCCTGAAGAACAGCTTCCGACGCCCCGAAGAAAACGGCTGGACCTTTGTTCATCTTGAAGGCAAGCCCGCTGAAATCGGCTTTCAGAACGGATATTGGCTGTCCGCCGAGATCGAAGACATGCTCAAGGTGACGGAATTCGAGCAGATCCACGAGACCAAAAAGGACTGGCAGTTCTTTCGGGATGCTGCTCGCACCGTGATGTGGCCCCACATCGAACAGGAATATCGCGAGGAATTGCAGGGCATCGTCGACGGCGCGAATGCCAGGGGCGTGAAGATTGACATCTGGGACGCGGTCGCGCTCAACGCTTCCATGGAGTGGGAATATTACGTTAAGGAGTACAACCAGGAACACGGCATCCAATCCGCTGCCTCGCTGGTCGCGCCCGAGCACTGCAGTGCCTTTGTCGCTACCGGGAGCTTCACCAAAGACGGCAAGATCGTCATCGCCCACAACAACTGGACTAATTACATGGACGGCGCACGCTGGACGATCATTTACGACATCGTGCCCGACAAAGGCTATCGCATGTTAATGGATGGGCTTCCCGGATTGATCCACAGCGCCGACGATTTCGTCGTCAATGCGGCCGGGATCGTGATCACGGAAACCACCATTGGACATTTCTTCGGCTACGATCCGAGCGGCATCCCGGAGTTCGTGCGTGCCCGCAAAGCCGCACAATATGCCGCATCCATCGACGATTTTGCCCACATTATGAAAGAAGGTAACAACGGCGGCTACGCCAACAACTGGCTGCTGGCCGATATCAAAACCAATGAAATTGCCAGTCTCGAACTCGGCCTCAAGAACGTGACGCTCGAACGCACCAAAGATGGATACTTCGTCGGCTCCAATTTTCCCGTCAACGAAAAGCTGATTCGCGAAGAGACCGATTTCGACCCGAAAGACATGAGCCTGAGCGCCAATGCACGTCACGTGCGCTGGGAGCAACTGATGGCGGAGAATAAAGGAAAGATCGACGTTGCCGCAGCGCAGCGCTTCCTCGCTGACCACTACGACACCTACAGCAAGAAAGAAGAGCCCGGTGAGCGCACGCTCGATGGCCACATCGATCTATCGCCCCGTGGTTCCCAGCCCTGGATGCCTCCCTACGGCAACGGCGGCGCGGTACAGAACAAAGCGACGGACACCACCATGGCCGCGCGTATGTCCTTCACGGCCGCGGCCGGCCACGCTTGCGGAATGAACTTCAAAGCGGCAGAACACATCCAGGAGCATCCTCAATTTGCCTGGGAGGAGGGCGTGCTGCGGAACATGGATGCCCATCCCTGGACGACGTTCTCCATCGCTAAGTAGGGGGTACCCCCGCTCAACAGCGCTATTTAGTTTTCAAAGAGCGTTCCGCACATTGAGCACATTGTGTGCCGTGCCTTTATGTGTGGGATGGTTCCGTGCTTAAGTCAAGAAACTTTGTTTCGGCGCTCGGCTGAAGTGGGGGTCTAAGTTCCATTTTGGCACACGCAGGGCATCGCCTGAGTCCGGCGGCTAGGTCACGGCCTTGTTGCGAAACTGCCGCAGGCCGGCGATGAGGAACAGGATGTCGAATACCGTCAAGGCCACCAGAATCAGCGGCAGCCAAAGATGGGGGAACTGCGGCACCAGCGAGGCACGCAACCCTTCACTGGCATACACCAGCGGATTGATCAGCACCGCCTTGGCAAGGATCGGAAACTTTCCCAGCGCGCTCCAGGGGTAGTATGTGCAGCCGAAGAAAATCATCGGCGTCATCACCATGCTGAACATCAGTCCGATGTGCTGCTGATCGACGCTGCAGCCGAGCGCCAATCCGCCGCAGGCTGAGAACCCTGCGACCAGCACAGTGATGCAGGCAAACAAGAGCGGGTTTGCGATGTGCAGTTCCAGGCCGGGACGAAGGATGAGCCAGGCCAGCGGAATCACCGTCAGGCCGGCGACCAGAGCCTGGATCAAACCGGCAATGACCTTTTCAATCGCAACCCACGAGATGTCGATAGGCGCGAGCAGACGGTCTTCGATCTCGCGCGTGAACTGGAATTCTCCGATCAGCGGCATGGCGACCGCCCAAACGCCGGTAAAGACCATGCTGATGGCCATGATGCCGGGAAGCAGCAGGCTCTTGTAGACAGGCGGCAGATAGCCGCTGCCCACCATCACGCGGCCAAAAATAAAGACGAACAACAACGGCTGCAAAAAGGTTTGCAGCATGAGCGGAACCAGATTGCGGCGCGCTACGTGGGCATCGCGCGCCAGCAAGGCGAAAAACGTCCTCGTGTTCATTCGCGCAAACTCCTGCCGGTGTGATGAAGGAACAGGTTCTCCAGGCTGGGCTCGGAAATATGCACATCGTGTAGTTCCACGCTCAACGCTGCGGCCGCATTCACCACTTCCGGGATCAGCGACCCGCCGCGGCTGGCATACAGGTCGGATCCTCCGTTTTCGGATGGCCGCACCTCGGTGACGCCGCCCAACGCGCCGAGCCGCTCCAGCAATTCCGCTGAGTGATGACCGAAGCGCAGGCGCAACAGATAGCCGCCGGGAATGGAGGCCTTCAAGTCGCGGGGCGTGCCTTGCGCAATGATGCGCCCATGGTCGATGATGGCGAGCTGCTGGCACAAAGTATCGGCCTCCTCCATATTGTGCGTCGTCAGGAGAATGGTGCGCCCCTTCTGGTTGTATTCGCGGATGATCTCCCAGAGCAGCAACCGCGTTTGCGGGTCAAGACCGACGCTCGGCTCATCAAGGAAGAGCACCTGCGGGTCGTGCATCATGGCGCGCGCAATGGACATGCGCTGCATCATGCCTCCTGAGAAGCCGCGCACGAGCTGGTCGGCGCGATCGGTCAGCTTGAAGCGGTCCAGCAGCGCCTGAGCCCGCTCCGAGCGTTCGTGCGTACCTTGGCCGAAATAAGCGCCATGAAACAGCAGAATCTCGCGCGCCGTCAGCGAGAAGTCGAGATTCGGACGCTGCGCCACCACTCCGATCTTGCGCTTGGCAGCCGTCTGCTCGCGCCAGACATCGTGCTCGCCAATCCAGGCGATACCGCTGGTCGGGCGGACGCGCGTGGTCAGAATGCCGACCGTGGTTGACTTCCCTGCCCCGTTCGGGCCGAGCAAGCCGAAGATCTGGCCCGGCGCGACATCGAGATCAATGCCGTCGAGCGCCATAATCTGCATCTTGGGATCTTTGTTGCGTTTGGCGCGTGGCCCGGCACCGTCGCCCCGGCCAGCAGCGGCGGGCGGAGGCGAGTTATAGATCTTGCGCAAACTGCGGGTACGGATTGCGGATTCCATGAAGGAAATTTACCGTCGAGCGCCCCACACGCGCGTCGACGAACTCAAGCGTACAGGAAGTATACATAAGGAAGGGCGGGCCGATTGTAGAAAGCGCGGACGCAAACGCCGGCGTTCACTTGCCGGGCGTGGCGGTGGGTTTGATGGTTCACTGCCGAAGTTTCCTCTGGCCCTTCGGTTCCCTCGCGGCGTGGCCAGCTTGCATACCGGCGCACCCAAATCCGCGTCGGCGTAGAATGACCAGACTAAGACTTCGTGGTAGTGGGTCAGTCGAACTGAGCCACTGCCGATTTTGGTGAGCGGTTGACATGATCGGCTTGCGACGGTTTGGTTTCCTCTGCGGCGCCGTGGTCGCGCTGAGTCTAGTGGTCTCCGTGCCGGTGCAAACGTCACCAGTGGAGTCCGATTCATCGCAGATGGCACAGTTTGTGAGGCGCCTGGCACCCGGAGTCTGGGGTGGCGAGGGCCTGCGCCTGGATGTGGCTCAAAATGGCGCCGACCTTGAATTCGATTGCGCCAGAGGGAGAATTACTGAGCCACTGATCGTCGACTCTAAAGGCCGGTTCCATGCCAAGGGATTTTTCGAGCGCCAGAGCGGCGCCATCAGGAAGGATTCGCGCCCGGCTAGTTTTCAGACTGTGTATGCGGGCACCGTCGAAGGCGACACCATGCAACTCGAGTTCACGCTTCCCGGCGACGACGGATCGGGCGAGACCAGAACCAAGGGCCCATTCACGCTCGTTCGCGGCGATTCGGGACACCTGAGGAAGTGCGCGTGATCGGTTGCCGTTTTTCTCGGCCGCAGCGTCATCTGTTTTGTTATTTCTACCGCTGGTTTCCTGCTTTTTTCTTCTCACGACGGTAGGGACCTTCTTGGCGATTGCTCAGGCCAATGCGCCTTCGCGCACGCGAAACGCGATAGAGTTCCCCGGCGCCTTTATCGTTGAGCAGATCCAAGCGGCCTGATCTCGGCCCCGCCGAGGGCACTGATTGCACACAGCACTGCGATCCTAGGCAGCGGCACGTTTCACCCCCGTCCGCCCCTGCCAGTTCAACAGCACGAAAAGCGTCCACACCTCCGACCACGATTGCAGCCGGTCGTCCCCCTCCAGACCATCGAGCAGTTGCCGCCCGTACGCGGGATCAAGATCGAACGACCCATAAAGCCGTTCCTCGCGCAGCGTGCCCGCAATGGTTTCCCGCAACGTGTCACGTAACCACTGCCGCCACGGGAAGGTGAACCCCATCTTCGGACGCTGCGGAATAACTTCGCCCATGAGGTCGCTCATGATCTGCCGCGTCAGCCGCTTCCCTCTGGCCCCTTCGAAGTGATACTCCGGATCGAGCGACACCGCCGTTTCCACCAGCGCCAGATCCAGGAACGGCACTCGCAGTTCCACCGAATTCGCCATGCTGAACACGTCGGCATCGCGCAGAAGTTGATAGCGCATGTAGAACTCGAGCTCGAGCGCAGCCACTTTCTGAAATTCGTTCGCCAGCGTATCGATCCGGTTTTGCAAAGTCCGCGCGAGCGCGCGCCGCCTCTTCCCTGCCCACCGAACGCTCCGCTGCAGCAGATACACTTCGGCCAGACTCTGCATCTCGCCCGCGTCGGCAATCTTCTTCCACGGGATTGCATTCTTCGTGCCCAGCCGCGACAGCACTCGCGCTGCCGGCCGCAATCCCGCCCCATATTTCGCGCCGTACTTCCACAACCTCGGCACTTTCGAAAACGTCGAATACCCGCCGAAAATCTCGTCCCCGCCAACCCCAGTGAGTAGTACCTTCAACCCGCATTCCGCACCCGCGCGCGAGATGACATAGGTATTGATCCCGTCCAGCGTGGGTTGGTCCATGGTGGCCAATGCGCCGGGCAACAACTCGCGCAGCCGCTCCGCGCTGAGTGTCACCACTTCATGCCTGCATCGCGTCTTGCACGCCACTTGCTGGGCATGCGGCAGCTCGGAAAATTCCTCTTCTGGAAACGCCACCGTCAGCAGCGTGACTGGGCTGGTCGCGTACTGCGACGCCGCCAGCGCCAGCAAACTCGAATCGACTCCACCCGAAAGAAACACGCCCACCGGAACGTCGCTCACCAGGTGCGAACCGACCGCATGTTCCAGCCGCTTGCGAACCAGTGAGACGGCCTGCTCGAAATCGAACACTTCACCCGCCGCACGGTTTGCCAGCACTCCTTTCAGCGACCACCATTCCGCTGTCGCAATCTCGCCCCGCGCATTCACTCGCAGCAGCCGTCCCGGTTCCAGTTCCTTGATTTCTTTCCAGATCGTGTTCGGCCCGGTCACCGCTCCGTATGCCAGAAACGAATCGACTCCTTCTTCATCCACCGTCAGAGGACCAACCCCTGCTCGCTCCAACACCTTCACTTCCGACGCAAACGCGAAGGTGCACGATCCTGCCGCGCCTTTCCATCCATTTCTCCCGCGGTAGTAGAGCGGTTTGATTCCCATCGCGTCCCGCGCCAGAAGAAGCATCTTCGAGAGCCCATCCCAAAAGCCAAAGGCAAACATGCCTTCCAGTTTCCCCAGCGCAGCTTCGCCCCAAACCACCAGCGCTTCCAGCAGCACCTCGGTGTCGCCGGTCGTGCGGAACTTCACGCCCTGCCCTTCTAGCTCTCGTCGCAGCTCGCGGAAGTTATAAATCTCGCCGTTATAGACCAGCCACGATCCCGTCTCCACGTGCTCAATCGGCTGGCGCGAACCCTCGCTCAAATCCAGAATCGACAGCCGCGTGTGCCCCAGCAACAGCGTCGCCGCTCCCGCCGCAATCTCGGTCATTCCCTCCGCATCCGGCCCGCGATGCCGCGAAGCACCGATCATCGCCTGCACCGCAGCGCCCATTGCTCCCCGGCTCTCTTCTCCTCTTCCGTCGCTGAGGATTCCCATGATCCCGCACATATCCCGTTACACCGCCTCTTTGCAGAGCCTCGTCACCAGGAACGAGCCCCGTCCACAGGTGTTGGTGAAAAACGGGCTCACAACCACGGTACGGATCGAACGAGCAGATCTTTGACTCTCCCAGCCGGGATTAGGATCAGTTCCGTTTTCTTCCCGCAAATGTGCACGTCCTTGATCGAGAGGAAGTCGGACACCAGCCGTTCCCACTCCGCGCGCTGGTATAGCGAGCCATCGCGCCATCGGTTCTGCATTGGATGTTGTGAAGCGCCGCCCAAACGGACAGGCCCCGCGATTATATCTGCCAATCTCCAAACTCTCATACGACCCAAACCGGCTATTGCCTCATTAATTTCAGTTGATATAAGCGTCGTTCGCAGCGGCAAAGCCCATCATTTCCCATGCGCACCCGCTAGGCAGCACCAAGGGCTCTGGCCTTGGAATGGTTAGGTCGTTCAGAAGATATACGGCACGAGCGCGCGAACTTGCCTGGAATAAACCTCGTACGACTCGCCGAATTGCCCATGCATCCATCGTTCCTCGAGACGGAGTTTCCTGAGCAGCGCGATGAAAACCAGACCCACCGCAACTAATCCGCGCCACTTTCCCACCGCCAACGCGCAGCCGAACAGACCCAGCAGAAGCCCGGTGTAAATCGGATGCCGGACCAGGGCGTAGGGACCGCCGGTAATCAGTTCGTGGTCCTTCTTGATGGTGACGGCGCGGCTCCAGTTTCGTCCAAGATAGTGACGGGCCCAGACGGAAAAGAGCAGGCCAGATGCAGTGACCGCAGCCCCGACCCAGAACCACCAGATGGATACGGGGAGAAAGCGACGATCAAGCACTGAGAGTTTGACTCCGGGAACACCGAGAAGCGCCACCGCGAGGACCATGAGAACCAGACGCTGAAGGCGCGAACCAACATCCTCGCGGCGCTCATCGCTCTTGACATTGGTGGCCATTGCCCACCAATAGGCGATATACGCCCCCCACATCAATGGGAACAGGTACCGTAGCGAGTTCATTGGCAGTTCTAGTGTCGCACGGGTGAGGTACGAAAGGGCGAGAGTTTGTTCTTACTTGATACCGAAACAGCGATCCAGGAAGCAGAGTGATCTACAATTTTTTCGGTTTGTATGAGGTACGAAGTCATTCGCTGGCGATCAGCTCAGCTTTCGGGTGGAAGTCTATGATCCGCGACGAACGCCTGGACTACCTTGACTCCATACCCAGGCGACCAGCGGAAACCCCAATTGTGAAAATGCGCACACTGTTAGTGGTGGATTTGCCCTTCAAGATCTCACCTGCCAAATCCTCGGAGTGTTTCCGGTGGAGTCTATGGGGCTGGAACGATGGCCGCGCACTCATTGGAGTAGGCGCTTTCTACTCCGTCTCCATTCACGACGGCAGCTACGTAATAGTGCATCTGGCCGGCGCTCACCGAGCAGCCCGTGTAATCGTGGAGCGCCGGGTGGATCGAGTATCCGATTACAGCCGAGCCGCTGACAGCACTTCCCTTCTTTGCATCTAGGTTGGCTTGCCACGCGGGCTATAATGGCGCACGGATGGCCCTGAATCCTGGCACCAAACTTGGCTCTTGCGAAATCCGATCGCCGATTGGTGCCGGGCAGGAGGGGCGAGGTGTATCGCGGCCACGAACTTCTGGCCGAGTGGGCGTGCGCCAATGACTGTCGTTCGAAGGACAAACCTTCGCAAGTGGAAAGATGAGATAAGCAGAAGCCGACGAGTGGAGCAACGATGACAGGAACAGTAGTGGCCAAATTGCCATTACATCAATTGAGTTGCACGTTGCTATTGGCAACCTTATCGCTTATAGGGTTGCACCCCTTGATTGCCACGTTCAGGTTGGCTATAAACGACGACGAGTACACGCACATCTTGCTGATTCTACCCCTCAGCGCAGCTTTGATCCTACTGCAGTGGCCATCTCTAAGGCACATGACTGCGCCCAACCTTCGCACAGGTTCTGCCTTGCTCGCAATGGCTGCTTGCATCGAAGGCCTGAACAGATTCTGGATGGCGTCGCTTCCTGGCGATATTCACCTCTCAATCGGCATGTTTGCGCTCGTGACGGCCTGGATCAGCGTCTTTGTTCTCTGTCTTGGGTCACGCGTTGCCCGCTCGCTGCTTTTTCCGCTCTGTTTCTTGTTCTGGCTGGTTCCATTTCCCCAGGTCTTGCTATCGCAAATTGTCAATCTTCTGCAGCAGGGTTCGGCACTGGCTGCAGACGCGCTTTTTACAATCGTGGGAGTTCCCGTAGCACGGGATGGTATCAAACTGAATATCCCAGGTCTGACCGTTGAAGTGGCACGAGAGTGCAGCAGCATTCGCTCCAGCCTGATGCTTCTGGTGACGACGATGGTGGTCGCACAGTTGCTTCTGCGGTCGCCTTGGCGAAAAGCTATTGTCATCGCCATCGCGGTCCCTCTGTCCGTGGCCAAGAACGGGCTACGGATCTTCACCATCGCCATGCTAGGGACACGAGTCGACACGAGTTATCTCACAGGAAGGTTGCATCACCAAGGCGGCATTGTTTTTCTCTCGATCGCGCTGGTTGCGGTGTTCGGCCTGATCTGGCTTCTGAAGCGCGGAGAAGACGACGCTGTAATTTCGCAAGCGGCTATTGGCCAACACGTACCATAATTAATGACTAGATAATGATGAGGGACACGCTACATATCTGGCGGGACTTACGAATCCTCGCTGCCGCATCGGTGGCGATGCTCAGCAGCAAGAGCGCAATCGCCCAGATCAGCCTTGATCTACAAGCAAAGGCACAGGCAGCGGGAAATACTCGGACAACGATCGCGGCTCCAACTGCTGTGCCGCCCAAGCTTCCCTATTGCCCAAGACCATGCCCCTCAACTTCGCAATCACCACCAGGGACCGGACACCACACGGTGACTCTTTCGTGGAAGGCGAGCACCAGTGCCGCGTCAGCCAATGCCTCCCACACGCCAGCGGGCTACTGTTTGTATCGAAGAAAAAAACCAGGCATCCCAAAAGATGTTCTCAAGTGCAGCGATTGCGAGCTGCTTAACACAATTGCCTTTGCCGATACCGCTTGCGTGGATGACCAGGTGCAGGACGGTACGACGTACTACTACGTCGTAACATTTTTAGTAGCTCCTCCGCCCAAGACACCGATGAGTTTGGCTTCCAATGAAGCGGTCGCCCCAATTCCACCCGGCCAAAATGCTAAGTCGAACGCGAGTCGCTATCCTCTCTGCTGGGGCGGTGGCTCCAATCCCTCCGAGCTGGGTGGCACGCCGGGGGCGAGGGAAAAAAAATAAGGGGCGACTTTGTAGGTTGCGACAATTTGCATCCACGCCCAGGCGCGGTTAGCGACAAATTTTATTTTACTCGTCTTCCCGTGGCGCGGAATCTGAGGGTGCCGAGTGGCCGAGTCTTGTAGGACGCTCTAAGCAGCTTGGGACAAATCCGAGCGTGCCGGTGCAAAGCAATCCCACGAAAGAGGGACGAGCCACCTGGTGTACTCTTGTTTTACAGGAAGAACTGTATTTGAAATGGGAAGCCGTTGAGGTAGGGTAGTTTTCTCCCGCAGGCTCCTCGGGGACTGGTAGCTAGACGTGGCACGCCTTCCCGTTGGGTCTGCTGGCCGGGTAATGCGCATCCCAAGAGCACGCGCAGGTTTTGACGGGTGTCGGGAAAGTTCATCGCTCACCATGAAAAGCAAAATCTCTGTGCAATGAACCCGCTTAACCGCAGGTTTTCATTCGTGAAGTACCTCCGGCATGTTCCGATCCTTGCCGCTAACAGCCGGCCCAAAACATCCCATCGACTTTGCCAGTTGAGAATTCTAATTAGATTTTACACAGGGTTAACCCAAGCAGAGCATTCGGTGGCTAGTCTCTAACCTCCATGGAGGTCTTTATGAGAGCAAATGGATTAGCTTTGACTGGGATCGCGGCAGCAATGATCCTATTCTCTTCAATCGATGGGGTCGCATCACAAAAGAGTGCGGCGCAGAAGAATACTGGCCTGGGCACGGGAAACATCCAGCACGTGCTGCTGCTGAGTATCGACGGCATGCACGCGGTTGATTTCTATAATTGCGCGAACGGGGTTGCGGGCGCGAACGGCGGGCAGCCCTACTGCCCGAACATGGCGTTACTGGGCCAAACAGCGATCAATTATGTCAATACCGAATCGTCCAAGCCTTCCGATTCTTTTCCTGGTATGGCGGCGCTGGCCTCAGGCGGGACGCCAAAAACCACCGGCCTTTACTATGACGTCGCCTATGATCGATCGCTCGATGCGCCGGCACAGACGACAGGGACTGGTTTGGGTGCGGGACCGTGCACTCCTTATGGGACTCCAACCGGCACGACCACGGACTTCGACCAAGGCATCGACTATAACGACACCCTGCTCAACGGTGGTGCGCCAGGCGCCGGCCTGACCGAAGGGGGCATTGCCTCGATCAATCCGTTGGAACTGGAGCAAGATCCGCAACAAGGCTGCGCCCCGGTTTATCCCTGGAACTTCATTCGCGTCAACACCCTCTTTGGTGTGATCAATGCGGCTGGTGGATATACCGCTTGGATCGACAAGCATCCGTCTTACTCATTCGTCGGCGGACCCGGTGGAACTGGCCTCAACGATTACTACTCACCAGAGGTCAGCTCGACGGTCATACCCCTCCCCGGCATCACTACCTTGGATGGCAAGCCCTGTGATCCCATCCTGGATAAGATTGGCACCTCGGCCTGGAATGCCAGCTTCGATAACATCCAGTGCTATGACGCGATCAAAGTGTATGGTCTGCTGAATGAGATCGCCGGCAAAACACACTCTGGAGGGCCAGCGGTTGTGCCCGCGGTCTTCGGAATGAACTTCCAAGCCGTCTATGTGGGTGAATCCGTCAACGAGGCGGGGGTCGGGACCGGCGGGTACAAGAACGCGGTGGCTGTCCCCAGTGCAAAGCTGCTGGAGGAGATCGAATACGTCGACACGGCGATAGGCATTATCGTCAATGCGCTTAAAACTGCCGGGATTTATGACAACACCCTGCTTATTATCACGGCGAAGCATGGGGACTCGCCCATCGATCCGACTCGGTATGTTGCCGACGGAACCGGCACACCAGCCACGATACTGGCCGAGAACAACATGATTCCCTGGTCGGAGTCGCCGCTGAACCAGACCGGCATTGGTGCTACGGAAGATGACGTCTCAGTGCTTTGGCTGAAGAAGGGCGTTAGCGTACCGGCGGCGGTCAATCTGCTCGAAAATAATGCGGGCGTAATTGGGATGGGGGAAATTTTCTACGGGCCGAGCATCGCGTTGAACTACAACACAGGCGGCTGGAGCTCCGGCGACGATCCTCGGACCCCCGACATCGTCGTCACGCCGAATGTGGGTGTGACATACTCAAGCAGCACTTCGATGATCGGCGATCATGGCGGCTTCGCGCATGATGACACGAATGTAATTCTTCTGGCCGCGAATCCGAGCTTTACGCCACAAACAGTCTCGGCCCTGGTAGCCACGCGTCAGGTCGCTCCAACCATCGTGCAGGCTTTAGGACTCGATCCAACCTTGCTCCAGGCAGTGCAACAGGAAGGCACTCCTGTACTGCCTGAGGTCGCGGCGCAGCTCGGGCAAAACAAGTAGTTTTTCAAACAAACGAGGCCGCGCATGCTGCTTCTGTCTAGTTTCAGGAGATAGAAACGCTCACGCGGGGGCGCTTCCGCATGAACATACTGGGTAGGTACGAGGGTCATGCTCTCGAATTTGCAGTCTCGGAGGAACGGTTTATGTCTGAGTGCGTACAACCTAAGGATCTTGAGCTCGTTCAAGAATTCGAGATTCTCACGATCCATTCGGATGCTCATCGTCTTGGTCATAATGCAGCTCAGACGAGCTGTTGGAATCGCCGCTCACTTAGCCGGTCCCATCCCAAGGCTTTGGTACAGCGCGCCGCTGTCGTAGAGCGTGCCGTCCTTCATCACCTTGCGGCAGCGCCGGATGTCGCTGATATTTTCTACCGGGTTTCCTTCGACTAACAACAGGTCGGCCCGTTTGCCCGCGGCGATCGAACCGGAGTTCCCGTCCTGCTTGAGCAAGCGCGCCGCATTCAGGGTTGCGATCTGCAGCGCTTTGTTGGCGGGAATCCCCGCCTTCACTTCCATTTCCAGTTCGCGATGCAGCATGATCCCAGGGGTGCTGTCGGTTCCAGCAAGAATAGGAACGCCGGCATCGTACATTTTCTTTGTCATGCGCAACATCGCCGCGTAAGAATCCTTGTAGGTCTGGTCGTTCGCCGCCGTCACCGCCAATCCCCCGTGATAAGCGCTGCGCTGGAGTTGGGCCGGCAAGCGGTCGATCACGGGCGCCAAGTCCGGCGCTACCTGGCCCGGCCGCGCCGTGAACATTCCCTCGAATGTGGCCAGGGTCACGTCCACCGTCGTGTGGTGATCGAGCAGGAGCTGAATGAAATCGTTGACCGGCTTGGAATTCAAATCGATGCTCGCCGCATATGCTCCGGGCCCCGTAAATCGTTCCGGCGTGCGCGTCTCCTTCACCTTATCCCCCAGAAAATTCAGCATGATGAAGTTGATGTGCTGAATTTCGTCCGCGCCCGCTTCCACGAACTGGCTGGCAATCATTCCGTTGAGCACGTGCCCGCTGACGCGCACCCCGCGTTCATGCGCGAGCTTCGCGATCGGCGCTACGAACGCAGGATTCAGCGAACTGTAGAGTTTGATCTGAATATAGCCAAGATCGATGTAACGGTTCACATCCGCGAGCGCCTCCTCGACCGTATCGGCGTAAAGCCCGGTCGGAACCTGGTACGGCCCACGGCCATCGATAATGCCCGACTTCCACAGGTGCGGCCCGATGGCAGTCCCGTCGTCCCAATGCTGCTGCAGCTCGCGGATGTCATCGATGTTGTTGCCCATGTCGCGGACCGTGGTCACGCCGCTGGCAATGTGCAGGATGCCGTCCGCTCCGGGCGATACGTGCACGTGCATATCAAATAAACCGGGCAGCAACGTCTTGCCGCGCCCGTCGATTCGTTCGGCATCGGCCGGAACCGTAATGCTGGCCGCATCCCCGGCGGCGGCGATCCGCTGCCCGTCGACGACCACCGTCTGGTCTTCTTTAATCACCGCCTGCTCGGAATCAAATACGCGCACGTGCTCGAACGCAACCGCGTACGCGGGATGCTGCGCCAGTTCACGCGCCAGCTTGGCTACGCGATCGCTTTCGGCTTTCTGCTGCAGCTCGTAGAGGGTTTGATTCGTATCTTCCCAGCCCTCGCGCAGCCACGCGAACCATTTGCTGGGCGAGCCGAAGTAGCGCCCATTGTCGTCCAGCCAGACTGTCGCCGGAGTCAAATCGAGTCCGGTTACGGCGAACTCGGTAACGTGCAACTTCTGTCCGTAGCTCTCAATGGTGGTATCGCCCACCCGCTCAAGACGCGCTTCTCCACCGGGGAAGAGCTTGACTGTCCCATCCTTCGCCTTCGACAGCGCTCCCACCAGGAACGCCATTTCCACGCCACCCGCGCCGTTTGCGGTGAGATAGAAACCGCCTGCGCTGGCTTGCCCCTTTTCCGCCGAACTCTTCCAACTGGCGGTTCCGTTTTCTACGGAAAAATGTTCCTCCACCGGAGCCTTCAGATAGTCGACCCCGGTCACGTCGGCGCGCGTGGGCAGCGAATCCGCTCCAAAAATGTAGCGCGCCGTGATCTTCGGTCCACGGCCGCGATCGTTGAATTCGAAGACGCTGTCGACGTGGCCATCGGGCGAAAAGGTATCAACTTCACTTCCCGCGGTATGACCGTTCGAGATGATGGTGTAGCGCAAGGTCTCAGTAGAGGCAGCGAGAGCCGAGGCCATCAGGATGAGGAGAACGAACGAAACCAGACATGATTGGCGCATAGCGGGAGATTCTGACACAAAATATGGCGTTGGGAAAAGGCGGGAAACCTCAATTCTTTTAGAAGCGAAGACAAAACGGCCGATGTTGGATGTCCGCCGCACCTCAAGGTTTGGACGAACTCGGGTGCCACGTGCCAAAAGGGGTTCAGCACCTACTTACAACAGTTGAGTTGTCAGGAACTTTCGGTTGTCCGTTCCAATGCTGCCCACGGTTGTGTAAGGAATGTGATAGTCTACCTTGCGTTCTGGCCTTGCACATCCCATGCATCGCCGCGAACTTCTGAAAGGCCTCGCGATCGCGGGTGCTTCCACCCTTCTGCCATCGTGTGCGAAGAAACTGGTCAAGGCAACTGTATCCCAGTTTCCGTGCCTGCCGCGAGTCAACGTTCAGTCGGACCGGATCATCCGATCGATTTGCGGATTGCGCCCTTACCGCCGCTCGGGCTTCGTAGTCCGTCCGGAGCAGCTCGGGGAGACCCTGGTAATTCACGACTACGGACACGGCGGCGCGGGAATCACCTTGTCGTGGGGAACAGCCAAGCTCGCTGTCGATCTCGGCGTCCCCGGACACAGCGGACCCGTCGCCGTGCTCGGCTCGGGTGTGGTAGGACTTTCCACGGCGCGGCTGCTACAGGACTCCGGATTCCAGGTAACTATTTACGCGAAAGATCTGCCTCTGAATACTACTTCCAACGTGGCTGGCGGATTCTGGTATCCGGTTACTCTTTTCGAGGAGCAATTCCGCACCGCCGCCTTCAGCGACCAGTTCACCAAAGCGTGCAACTTCGCCTTCGCCCGCTATCAGACGATGGTTGGCCCACGCTACGGTGTGCGCTGGACGAGCACTTACCTGCTTGCTCACTCTGCGTTCGCAGGCTCAGGTGATTTCAGCCAGAAAGGAGTTGTCGGCAGCCTGACACCGGAGTTTCGGGATGTCGGACCGGGATTCGGGCCGGGACAGAATCCCTTTGGCGGTTATGAATTCGCACGAAGTTTCGACACCTTGCTCATCGAACCTCCCATTTATTTGACGGCGCTGATGCAAGACTTCCTTTTGGCTGGAGGCAAGGTTCAGGTACGCGAGTTTCACGACACTGGTGAGATCAACCGGTTACCGGAAAGGTTGGTCTTCAACTGCACCGGATTGGGGGTGAAGGCGTTGTTTCACGACGAGGAACTGACTCCGGTAAAAGGGCAGCTGACTTTTCTGTTGCCGCAGCCGGAGATCGAGTACTCAGTCGCTCACGAAGCACTGTATATGTTTTCGCGGCATGACGGTGTTGTGTTGGGGGGTACGCACGAGGAGGGAAACTGGTCTCTCGATGTGGACACCCAGGTGCGTGACCAGATTGTCGCCCAGCACAAAGAGTTCTTTGACAGCATGCGTGCCTGTTGAACGAAATCACGGAACATTCCTAGGGATGCCACTCTCGGTCTACAGTGACGGGCGCACTGGCGGGCGCAACGGCCCGACAACCAAAACGCTAATCAACTGAAGATCGAGGCGTCGCCAAGTTCTTTCTGCTGATTGACTTGCCCAATCTACAGGCCTAAGATTTGAGCCCAATGCTCGGGCAGACCTTTTCGCACTATCGCATTCTTGAAAAGCTCGGCGGTGGCGGCATGGGTGTGGTTTACAAGGCCGAAGACACTCGTCTGCACCGGTTTGTTGCTCTCAAGTTTCTTCCCGACGAAGTCGCCCGCGATCCGCAAGCGTTGAACCGTTTCCGCCGCGAGGCTCAGGCCGCTTCTGCGCTGAACCACGCCAACATCTGCACCATCTACGACATCGGTGAAGAAAAAGGCATGGCATTCATAGCCATGGAGCTGCTCGAGGGCGAAACTCTGAAGCACCGCATCGAAGGCAGGCCGTTGAAGGTCGAACAGGTGCTGGAGTTGGGAATTCAGATCGCCGACGCGCTCGACGCCGCCCACGCCAAGGCTATTGTCCACCGCGACATCAAGCCCGCAAACGTTTTCCTCACCAAGCGTGGCCAGGCAAAAGTGCTCGATTTCGGCTTGGCTAAAGTCAGCCGCAAAGATGCGATGGAGGCAACTGCGACTGCCTTCTCGCAAGAGCAGCTCACCAGCCCAGGTTCCGCCGTGGGCACGGTGTCCTATATGTCGCCGGAGCAGGCGCGAGGCGAGGACCTCGATGCGCGCAGCGACGTCTTCTCCCTCGGGGTCGTGCTCTACGAGATGGCTACTGGCCATCGCGCGTTCGACGGAAACACTTCGGCGATCATCTTCCATGCCATCCTGGAACGGACTCCGTTGGCGCCTTCCAGATTGAATCCTTCCCTGCCCCCCAAGCTGGAAGAAATCATCGATAAAGCGGTCGAGAAGGATCTTGACATGCGTTATCAGACCGCAGCTGAGGTGCGCAATGACCTCAAACGTTTGAAACGCGCTTTGGAATCGGGACGCACCACAGCCGCTTCGTCCACAGGACCGCACTCGGCTGGGCAGCCTGCCGCCATCGCTTCCGGGGTAGAAGAGCGATCCGACCGCAATCATCTTCTCCGCTGGGCGGCCCTCGCAGTTGTGGCCTTTGCTGTTTCTACAGCCACTTTCTTCGTCGGTGAGCACATGGCCAAGCCGCCCTTGCCGGTTTATCACCTTCTAACCTATCGCCGAGGAACGATCCGCATGGCGCGCCTCGCACCCGATGGGCAAACGGTGATCTACAGCGCGGCTTGGGAGGGCAGCCCCGTTGAGGTTTTCAGCACCCGTCCGGAAAGCCCTGAATCCAGTTCGCTGGGCCTTCGCGGCGCGGAGATCCTCGCGGTGTCAGCTGCCGGGGAGATGGCCGTCTTACTCAATAGCCAGCAGACTAAATCGATGACTCATGTCGGTACGCTGGCGCGTGTCCCACTCGTGGGAGGTGCGCCGCGCGAAGTCCTCGAAAACGTGCAATGGGCCGACTGGTCTCCCGATGGCATGAACTTGGCCGTGGTGCGCGAAATGAATGGCCGCAATCGGCTGGAATACCCCATCGGCAAAGTGCTCTACGAAACCGGGGGCTGGATCAGTAATCCGCGAATCTCGCCGAAAGCTGACTCCATCGCATTCATAGACCATCCTCTGCAAGGCGATACCATCGGCGCTGTCGCAATTGTGGATCTCGCCGGTCACGAGAGAACAGTTTCCAGCCAGCAACCGGGGGGCGCTATGGGTCTCGCCTGGTCACCCAAGGGCGACGAACTCTGGTTCACTGCTACCAAGGTTGGGCTCGATCGTGTCCTGCTTGCGGTGACTCTGTCCGGCAGCGAGCGCGTGGTTGCACGCGTTCCTGCGGACCTCAGCCTTCAAGACACCTGGCGAGACGGGCGGGTGCTGTTGACGCGCGATAACTGGCGGCGTGGCATGACCATCCTTGCTCCCGGACAAACCTCGGAGCGAGACTTCACTTGGCTCGACTGGTCATATCCCGCTGACATCTCCTCCGATGGTCAGACTCTGCTGTTCCGCGAAGAGGGAGAAGCCGGAGGACAGAGCTACGCTGTCTACCTAAGAAGGACTGATGGCTCGCCGGCGGTCCGTCTCGGGGACGGCGCTTCGCTTGCGTTGTCACCGGATAGAAGGTGGGCACTCTGCACCCGCCCTGATTCTCTCGGGGATCTTTTTCTCTTACCAACCAAGGCGGGTGAATCCAAATCCCTGCCGCGTAGCAACGTGGCTCAATTCAATACCGGGCGGGCAGCCTGGTTTCCCGATGGCAAGCGGCTTCTACTTTCCGGGAACGAGACCGGTCACAGCGCGCGTCTCTACGTGTTGGATCTGGATGGTGGCAGACCACAAGCCATTACTCCCGAAGGAATTGACGTACTCACGTTCTCGCTATCGCCCAACGGAAGCTCGGTCGCGGCCGTCGGCCCCGACGGTAAGGGTTATTTCTACCCAATTCCGGCAGGCGAACCTACCCCAATCAAGGGCCTTGGTGAGGGAGAGGTCCCCGTCGGCTGGACGGGCGATGCTGCGCGACTTTATGTGTACCGTCCAAGCGATCTTCCCGCCAAAGTCTATTTGCTCAACATCACGACCGGAGAGAGGACGGTTTGGAAGCAGCTTATGCCGCCCGATCCGGCCGGAGTGGAGTACGTTGGCCCAATTCTGCCAACGCCAGATGGAAAGTCCTACGTTTACGGCTATCGCCGCATGTTGTCCGACCTCTATGTGGTGGACGGGTTGAAGTAACTCTTGGCATCTCTTTTGAAACATTCCTCCGAGCCAAGAAGGGCCACCGAGGTAGAGAAAGACGAGGCGGGCAAACGGCGGGGACTTCTCAGCCCCAAATCTACTTTGCTCTGTTCTACTGCTTGGTGACCAGGCGCTGGATGAACTTGGGGCCCTCCATTGTCCGATTCGACGCTGCGGGAGCGCCCGTGTCTCGAACCGGCGGGCGCGGGTTGTGATTTGTATGCTCAACTTTCGGACTATAACTATGCGCAAATGATTGGCGCGAGTGCCTTGACCACTGGGGGATCCTGGGAAAACTATAGCGCCATCGAAAATGTACAACTCTGGCTCTATAACGAGTACCTGAGCGGAGACGACAACAACTTGCTGTCAGAAGGGTTTAGCGACATTTATCAAGATCCGACAACGAACATTTACTTCCAATGGGTGAACTTCCACTAAGAGAATCTGCGGGCAAAACTGCCAGAGCAGTCTCTATAGTTGATCGCAGGGGAGCATAACGCTCCCCTCTTTTTTCCGCTTCCTCTCGCTCTTGCCTTCCTCTTCTCTGTTTCAAGAACCTATGGCGCAGCCATCCCCGCACAGTCTTGGACAGATCACTTCGCTGTTTTTTGGTGAGCTCGTTCAAGAATTCGAGATTCTCACGATCCATTCGGATGCTCATCGTCTTGGTCATGTCGCAGTCTCCAGTTTCTGCCTTGCATCTTCCAGGATGGACGCTTTGTACCGCCCATGTTTTGCCAAGCCATCGAGCGGCAGGGTTGTCAGACGGTCCAGTTCTGCACTCGCAGGCCCTGCACGCGTCCGAATTCCCGTTCATTGTTTGTAACTAGGATCAAACCAGATATCAGAGCGTGCGCCGCGATCCAAAGATCATTGTTGCCGATCGTCTCGCCTCTCGCTTCCAGTTGGGCGCGGATCGTCCCATAGACTTCCGCCGCAGCTTCGGGCAGGGGAAGCGCCGGCAGCAGGTGGGCAAGCTCATGCAACTTCCCGAGCGCCACCGCTCGTTGCGCGCTCTTCATGGCCCCGTAGAACAGCTCTCCATAGGTGATGACGGACAAAACCGCTTGGCCGGGGCGCAGCCTGCGGAATCGACGAAGAATTCTTTCCGGTTTTGTTTGCCGGATGTAGATGCAGATGTTTGTATCCAACAGATAACGAGGTTCCATTCAAAGGCCCCGGCGTTTCTGCGGCTGGTCCGTTTCACGCCCAGCCAGCTCTAGATCCTCTGGCAAGCCCGCCAACAGATCGAAAGCTCGAGCAAGGGTCCGGTCTTTTTCGCGTAGCACGATCTCGTCCCCCCGGCGAGAGATCTCGACTTCCTGAGTCTTGAGCCGAAATTGCTTTGGCAGGCGCACGGCTTGACTGTTTCCGGATCGGAATACGCGTGCTGTACCCACTTATTACCTCCACGTTTGTATACACACATAGTATACACACTGCCCTTCGACTTGCAAAGAGCGAGATCCAACCCGTCCACCCCATTAACGCACTTAGCGAGCGAAACGGGCTCGTGCGGATGGCTTGATGGGCTCTCGTCTGACATGGCTTCAAGCCATCGAAGCCAGAATTCATCGCGAATTAGGCATCCGACGTGACCATACGGAAGCCCGCTCCGGCGAGGAACTCGCCGCTGCCGGAGCTGGGTCGTTGATCCTTCCCCTTGCCCGTCTCTTCGCCAAGACGATGGACCCAAACTGAAATGCGAGCTGACCTCATTTCCTCGCTCTCCTATTGCTGGTATTCGTCGCCGGGCTGTTGGTCACGCGGTTGATGCTTCTCTGCGTGTTCGCGGAGGCTCACCGCCGGTTTCAACGTCTTGGAGCAAGCTTTCAACCGGTACGCGGGCACTTGGATCATCGCGGAATATTCCACGTAATCCGCGCCGACAATAGTTAGCGAAAGATCAAGCCATTGTCCGGGGCGTAATTCGGCAGGCATGCGTCCGCCGATCCCCAAAAGCCAGCCTTCGACGCTGCGTGTACCGGGAAGCCTACGGCGGCCCAGTAAGACCTGATTGATCACCCCGTCGTACAGCAGTTGCAGCCCACATTTGCCCGGGAACCGATACTCCAGGAAGCTGCACGGTCGGTTTCGATCTCTGAAGTTGATTTCTGTCGGCTGTAGCCACTGCCAGAGGCAATCCCCCCAATGCGTAGACAACTGAACATCAGCCACGTCGATGGCCCTGCTGGTCAGGTTGGTGACCGCGATGTCGATAACGCAGGCGGTGCGCCCATTCTCGAGTTCCTGGAGAAACGACTCGTAAATTCCCCCGACTTGCTCGATGATGACTTTCCTGCTCTCGATCGGTTGCTCAGCCACCGACAAATCAACCGGACTCCCAGCGCGCGATAGTTCTTCAAGGGACGCGCGAAGTTGTGCGGTTTTCAAAGTGTTTCTGTACATAGACCCTCCTGGCGAAACAAATAACGTACACGACGTTCATACGTACACGAGACTCATTGAACGCGCCTCGAGAGAATTTGCTTCCCTGAACAGAAGCGGCACCGGTGCACCCGGTCGTCCAACGACGCCACGTGGAAGTCGTGGGCCAGTCGATGGATGCGCTCGCGCATCACGTCGGTAAAGCTGACTTTATAGCCCGCTGCAACACGCTCGCCGCGAACTCCCAGCTCGCGCAAGATCAGTCCCACGCGTTTGTCTGACAATGTCGCCTCCTCGTGCCGACCCTTCAGAAGATTGTTTACGGTCTCCGCAAGTTCTCCGACAAGAAACTGCGTGGCCTCTGGTTTGTGACAGAAAAAAAGCGCTGCCTCCGTTACCACGCATTTCGGATCCAAAAATCGGGTCCCCGCGAGCTCCTCGCTTTGGCGCAGAAGCTCCGCATGCACCGCCCGGCTCAGCTCGGGGCAATTGCAAATGGGAGCCAGCCAAGCTTGAGCCTCATCGCGCATCTCTGGCACAAACGCCTTGCAGTCAATTTCCCGATCACGCACTTCCGAGTAATTCGCCATGCGATAGCGCAGGAGTTTGGCTTGAAAGCCATGAGCGATGCGCTCTCCCTCGGCATCAGACAGGAGCGGTGGGGGATCCTGCGTGGGAGGCAACGACACGATGAGCCCGCGGTCTCCGGGCGGGAAATCCGTGCAGGCGAATGCTCTTGCCCCATACACATCCAAACGACCCAGTCCCCGCAGAACACCAAAATGACGCTCCGTCGATGCCAGTAGGATTCGTTTCACGCGGCGGCCAAGATCCATGTGGTTCAACAGCAGCGTAGCCCCCAATCCCTTGGGGAATGCGGTTAGGCCCCTAAGGTCGATGTCGCTCAACAGAGCCGAACGGCGGCAAACACACCCGAGAAGGCGCAAAACCCCGCTAGCCTCACTCTCTGGCCCGAGCAAGTACAGGATGGGCGCCACGGCCGTGACGTCACAGAACCAAGTTGCCAGTGCGAACGCCACCAACAGGAACGTCGTCTCGGGTTGGAGGCGCGCATACGTCGAGAGAAAATCCGAAAGCGATTTGACCAGCTTCGTCGTCGATCCGAAGGGCAGACTTGGGGGTGCAAAACGCACCAATGGCCCAAGGCTGCTCGGAAATTGCTTAGGGATATACAACGCGCCATCATGCTTGAGTCTAGCCGTCGTAGTTGCTCGACTTCCGTTCCAAATGTGAAGGCGGAGATCGCCAGGCTGGGCAGGATCGACTACCACTTCCAACGCAAGATCGCCTAGCAACTCACCCAAGGTCTCGATGGTGGGCACCGTCTTTCTCCAAAGGGCCGATTGAGAATCGGCCTATCAAACTTCTGGGCTGTCGCAATTCCGTTGATTGGGCTATACCATCCACCATGCCGAACGATTAAGAGCATGCAAATGCATACGTACAAAACAAACATGACGCGCTTGTATTTAAGCGGAAAAGGAAAAAGCTCGCCGCAGGCGAGCCATAGATACACTATTCCTTTGGTTCAGAATAGCACAAAAACGAGCGCCTTTTCGACAAGAAACTAAGAGGGCGGCCTGTTTTGAGATTTTCCAAACAGCCCACCGCTAAACAGGACTTCGATAACCGATGAGCTTGGCCAAGGCCCATTACCCACTGGGCTGCGGCTATGCGATACTGAGGCGCGGAAAAAACCCGAATTTGTGTTGACCAATTAATTAGACCATGGTAATGTATAATAGTCTTAGACCCATATGGAAGAGGTAGCCATCTCGGAGTTCAAAGCCAAGTGCCTGGCCCTGCTCGAGCGCGTCCGTCAGACCAAGAAACCGCTGCGCGTGACCCGCTTCGGCAAGCCGGTGGCCGAGATCGTTCCGCCCTCGCCCGAGGCCGAACTTGATGCGTGGATCGGTTCGATGAAGGGCACCGTCGCGATTCTCGGGGACATCATTTCTCCGGTGATCGACGAGAACGATATCGAGGCTCTGCGCGCTTGAAACTACTTCTGGACACGCACATCTGGTTGTGGGCTTTGGGCGAGCCGGGCCGGCTCAGCCGCCGCGTGCGCGAAGAACTGAGAAAGCCGGAGAATGAGCTGTGGCTCTCGCCGGTTTCGACGTGGGAGGCACTGCTGCTCCATGCTCGAGGCCGGATTCGGCTGCCGGAGAACTTGGGGGAATGGCTGGCGCAGGCGACCGCACCGCTGCGAGAAGCGCCTTTCACGCACGAGATTGTCCTGCTGGCGCAGCAGTTACCCCTGCCGCACCGCGACCCCGCCGACCGGTTTCTGGCGGCGACGGCGCAGGTGATGAATCTGACGCTGGTGACCGGAGACGACAGGTTGCTGGGGCTGGGTACCGTTCTGACGCTCAAGAACTAAGAAAACTCAACTAGCCGTGAAATCAACCAGTTCCAGGCCAAGCTAGGGATCAGGTCAGCACTAAAAGGTCAGCCGCACGACTACGACAGCATATTGGTTCGCCTTTCCCGTGTCACACCCGATGTCCTGCGGGACTTGCTGGGCATGGCTCACAAGTTCGTGATCGTCCATGCGGCACGCCGTTCGCCATCTCGGAACCGAAGCAAGCCTGCCCGATTCCGGCTGAAGTGACGGTAATCGGAATGTTGCCGGTGTAACAACGCTCTAAGATTCGAAGAGATCGCCCGGTGTTGCAGGCAGGAGATTTGAGCAGCGCGGATATCAAGACGGCTGTCTACGGAAGCGCGCATGGATAGCACCGCACTACTGAGGGCGACGGTCTCGGTGCTGAATCGCCATTCAGCAACTGGGGGTGCGGCTTTTTTCTTCGAACATTCACACTAGCAACGAACTTGACGGAGTAAAATGCGGCCGGTTATTTGGCCGCCGGTTGTGGGGGGAACCGTCGTGGTGTGCTGTCCGGGTTCGATTTCCTCAGGTTTCATTTGGAAAGCTGTGCGCTTTCACAAGATGTTTTCTGAATCACCGAAGGACTGCGAAAGGAGTTGCCTATGTCGCCCATGAAGAAACTGACAACGGGATTGGTCATGACTGCGATTCTTGGCTTGGGTTCCTATGCCCGGGCCACTGTGACGATCATGATTGCAGGATCACCAGAACTATGGCAATCGCTGGCTTTGGGTACTTATGACTACGGGAATTGCGTGCTAGCAAGCAAGTGTGCCGGGCACTATACCGCTACATTCAACCTCACGGATAGTCGGCCAAAAGTGGTGGGGGGAACGCCGGTCGTGGACACCGGCGCGATCTGGATAGTCTGGGACAACGACGGGAATGTCTGGGCAGACATTAAGGTGGACTCGATCACAGGAATCCGGTGCTATTTTGCCAACCCATCTTGCCAGGCTGGCATTGCCGCCTTTCCCAACCCAGCGACTCTTATCTCGGCAGCTCTTTGGGGCCCTGACACGGTGCCGCCGGCGGCAGTCCAAGCCCCCTTTACCAATGGTGCTGGCGTTTCAGTTAACGTTGCCGCCACAGACATCCGACCCGAAGATGCGGCATTTGCGCAATGCCGTGTCAACTCCGCTCAAGGTGCAGGCAAAACCGAGCCATCTCCGGATAACCTCGACGGCCTTGGATATGGTCCTGCCAATCCCGCCGGAGCCTGCGCTGCGGCGGGGGGGCAATTAGTTGGGAATGCCATTCAAACGGGATACCCAGCAAGTACCTCGACCACGAATGTGGTGGCGTTCAACATCACGGGAACGGATCCCTTCACAAAAAATGACATCCCGGCCTTTGAATCCTTCACAGTGGGAGCGGCCCCAATCGTCTTTGTTTTCTCCCGCAATGGCGGGCAGTTGGCGGGCCTGACCAACGCCACCGACTCACAGCTTCAGCAGGTTTTTTCGGGAGCACTTTGCGATGCGGCTGCGTTCGGTTTGCCGATGTCGGGAATCGCCGCCTATCTGCGCGATCCGCTCTCCGGCCCCATGAATGTCGCAGAAGCGACTGTCTTTCGCCGCCCGATCCAGTACACCCCTCCCGCCGTTCTCGGCGTGAGTCAGGAGACGGGCGTGAATGGCGCTAATCCGCTTACCGGCAACAGCGTTCCTTGCATGTCATCGACACAGAATGGCGGACGATGGCGTGCGATCGGCAATGTTGAGGAAATCAAGTCGGTGTTGAACTCGGTGACGAACAATAGCATCGACGGCATAGGGTACACATTTTTTACTTACGGCAACGTGTGGTCTATCGCCAACAGTGCTAATTACGGTTACATCACACTCAACGGTATTGATCCGATCTTTCATCTTTACGGGACCACGTACGATCCTGGACAGCCTGCGATCGCGGGTGTGAGTGGCGTTTTGCCAGCAGCCGCCAACACACCCTGCGCCGGCGGATTCCCCTGCGCGGAATATCAGATTTGGCAGGGCGGTCTGTCATACCCCAACCTGCGCAATGGATCGTATCGTGCCTGGTCATATCTGCGGCTCATAAGCACCCAGAAGCTTATGGCTGATGGTGGGTTCTTCGCCGGTGGCGTACTGTCAGTCGCGGATAGTGCCGTTGCCCTATTGGTTCCCGATTTTGTTCCATACGGACCAGTCTACGTCGGACGAAAAAACAAACCCTCCTTTCGGGATCCCGGCCTGCAACTTTTGCGCTCACACTACCAGCAGCTCAGCCCGGGATCTGGTCAAGCGATTGGAGCGGCACCGGCGAATATGGTGGATACGGGTGGCGACATGGGCGGTTGCATTCTCAGCGTATATGACTTAGCGACCCAGCTAATCCAGACGGCTCCTGGCTCGGCGTGCGTCCAGAGATAACGGGGGGTGCGGACCCTGGGGCATAATCCACGAGTTTCGCTAAGCTCTGCCAGTGCCTCGCGTGCGGGCGGCGGATGCTCCCTCGGATGAGAGTGGCGTAGTGCCTTGGGCTCCGATGTGCCTTCACTCCTCGTCAGGCAGGCCAAGGAAAAACCCGCAGGGCTGAGTCCCCACTGGGAGTTTGCACTGGAAGGGATGCTTGGCAAGGAAGTCAGCGCAGTGGCATTTGCGAGCGGAACTACGAGCCGGACTCGACGGTCAGCATGACGCTCGTCGAGTTGTAAGTGATGGTGAAATGCTCTCCACCGTTAATGCTCAAGCCGTTGACCTTGGAGAAGGTACCCGAGATGGCGCTGCCGGTCATTATCGTGAAGGTGTCGCCGACCGCAGGTATAAAGCCGCCAATCAGCTTGATGTTAAGCGTGCCATTCAGGCTCACGCCATTGGCGATAGCTAGTTGGTCGTACTGAGTGCCTACGTCGGTCCCACCGATGTAGATGTTCAGTGAGCCTTGGGCATTCTGAGTGTAGGTGCCTTTCACGGTAAGAACGCCCGTTTTTGAAGTTGAAAGTCCTGGCGTTACGGACCCGCTCGACTGCACCGTGCTGACGATGGTGCCGTTTCCGGACAGCGTTCCCGCCTGAATGGTCATTCCAGTAGCGGCGGTGAAGGTGCCATCGACGGCAGTGGATCCGGCGGTTTGCGTATAGGTGCCGTTGGGAGCTGCACCGGTCTGGAAGGCGCTCTTCGTTCCTACAGTAAGGGTGCCGGCATTCGTGACATTGCCGGAAACAGAGAGCGATTGGCCCGACAGGAGCGTCAACGTAGATTTGGTCGCATTCGCACCGAAATTGGCCAGACCGTTGCCGCCGCTCTGGTTGACGATCTGGGATTTGGCCCCGGTCAGGGCGATGTCGGCGGCATTCGTCACAACGTTGGCGCCGTCGAACTCCAATATTCCGCTGACAAGATATTTCCCGCCGGTAAGAGTTGTGCCGGAGAAATTCGTGAAGGTACCCGATCCACCAGGGCCACCTCCGGTGATGTACATCGCGCTCCCTTTTTTGACCTGCAGAGTTCCGGAGTTGGTGAAGGTGCCGTCGTTGCAGACCCCAATGCTGAGAGGATTTTTCTGATTGGCGTAAATGATGCCCTGGTTGATGACGCTATTGCCGTTACAGGGCGAGATGCTGCCCGCACCTTCGATGGTGCTCTGGTTGGTCAACGACGCCCCAGACGGGTTACCATCACTCATAAGGTTGTTGTCGGTGTCGTTCGACATCGTCAGAGTGCCCTTTCCTGCCAGGGTGACGGCGCCGATCATGTTGACATAGGCTGGAGCATCGGTCCCATTGATCTGAATCGAGCCATCGTTCGTGATCGTGCCTTGGAGATCCCCGATTTCGCCGGCATTGAACTGAAACGTACCCTCCAGTGTCACGCCGTCGAGCGTGTCACCCGTGTTGTCGCAGCAGTTGGCCTGGATCAATCCCGTGCCGGACGTGGTCAACGTGCCGCCAACGATGGTCATGCCTTGCAGTAACTGCACAGTGGAATCAGGATCGGCGTGGATGGTGCCCCCGGTGTTGGTGATCGTTCCGCTGTCGAGTTCAAGAGTGCCTCCACTCGTAGCCTCCAGCGTCCCCGTATTGCTGAAAGTTCCCTCGCCGACTCCGATGGAGAGCGGGGTCGATTGGTTCGCGTCGATCGTGCCCTGGTTGGTAATGCTGTTGCCAGAGCCGAGGTTGGCTTCATAGGTGAAGTAGCCCGATCCCTCGATGGTGATATTGTTTGTGAGCGAGTTGCCGCCCGAACTGTTGTTAGAAAAGACGTAATTATTGGCGTTGTTCGACATGGTCACAGTACCTGTCCCATTTAGGGTCACAGCGCCGAGGATGTTCATGTAGACGGGGGCAGTGGTTGCGTTGAGTTGAAGCGAACCGTTGTTGGTGATCGTCCCTTCGATATCGCCAACTTCGCCGTTATTGAACTGAAAGGTCCCGGTCAGAGTGACGCCGTTAAGTGTGTCACCGGTGTTGCCGCAGCAGTTCGCCTGGATCGCGCCCGTGCCCGAGGTGGTCAGCGTGCCGCCGACGATGGTCATGCCTTGCAGTAATTGAACAGTGGAATCAGGGTCGGCATGGATGGTGCCTCCGGTGTTGGTGATCGAACCACTGTCGAGTTCAAGCGTGGCCCCATTTGTCGCCTCCATCGTGGCGCTGTTGGTGAAGGTCCCCGCG
>Ga0187784_10000189_pt1 | contig 41848 bp, 38 predicted proteins | sample 1015_SJ02_MP15_2_FD_132964 | JGI IMG/M metagenome (GOLD analysis project Ga0187784, IMG submission 132964) | Tropical peat soil microbial communities from peatlands in Department of Meta, Colombia - 1015_SJ02_MP15_20_MG | ecosystem: Environmental > Terrestrial > Soil > Wetlands > Peat | place... | reverse complement strand
CTGCTTGAAGGCCTCCGCCGCGGAGCCTTGCGCGTCGCCGGCCGCGAGCGCGGTTTGCGACGGTGCAATGTCGTAGGCGGCCCAGTGGTGCCAGGTGCCGGCCGGCGCGTCGGGATCATCGCATAGGAGCACGAAGCTGCGCGTGCCGGCTGGCGCTTCCAACCACGCAAGTGGTGGCGACAGGTTCTCGCCGTCGCAGGTGAAACGCCGGGGAATGGCTGCACCGTCGGGAAACGCGCTCGAGGCCAGCTTCATGCGACGCTCCATCGAAACAATGATGCAAGACAATGCGGCGCGCCGGGGCGCGCGCGTTGATTCCGATCAAAAGGGGCGCTGGCGATCCGGGACGGATCGCGCCAGTCCGGCCTGATGCAACCTGGCAACGCCGGAGCGCCAAGCCTGTCCCGGCGCACCGCATCGCGCAACGCTGGCAGAGCCATCGGCCTGCGCCTAAAACCTCCGCATGCGGCCCTTGTTCCACCCCGCCCTGGTCAACGGTCGCTTCGGCGATCCGGCGCTCTACGTCGAGACCCTGTTCGAAAGCGCAGCCGTGATGTTCGATCTCGGCGACATCGGCGCGCTGGCGCCGCGCAAGGTTCAGCGCGTCGGCCACGTGTTCGTGTCGCACGCTCATATCGACCATTTCGTCGGGTTCGATCGCATGCTGCGCCTGCTGGTCGGGCGCGAGAAGACGCTGCAGCTTTATGGCCCATCCGGATTCGCCGCGCGTGTTCAGCACAAGCTTCAGGGCTACCAGTGGAATCTGGCCGAGCTCTATCGCAGCGATCTGGTCGTCGTCGTCCATGAGCTCGATGCCGCCGGCGCGATCCGCGCGACGCGCTTCCGGCTCAAGAACGCTTTCGGGCCCGAGGAGATCGGCGTCGTTCGCTCCGCCGAGCGGATACTGCAGCGCGCGCCGACCTTTCATGTCTCGGCTGCGGTACTTGAGCACCGCACCCCCTGCCTCGGCTTTGCCCTGCAGGAGCAGACGCATATCAATGTCTGGAAGACGCGACTGACCGCGCGCGGGCTCCCGGTTGGACCATGGCTCACCGCGCTGAAGCGCGCGGTCGCGGAGAACCGCCCGGACGAGCATCTCGTGCGCCTCGACGCGGCGCGGTCAATTCCGCTTCGTGACCTGCGCGACGTCCTGACCATCACGCCCGGCCAGAAGATCGGCTACATCACCGATGTCGCGGATACGCCCGCCAACCGGCGGGCGATTGTCGACCTCGTGCGTGGCGCCGACATCCTATTCATCGAGGCCGCGTTCGCGAAATCGGATGCCGCATTGGCGGCCGAGCGCGCGCATCTCACGACCGAGGCGGCCGGCGCAATCGCGCGCGAAGCCAAGGTACGCCGCGTCGAGCCGTTTCACTTCTCGCCCCGCTATGCCGGGGAGGAGAGCCGCATGCTCGCCGAGGTGTCGGCTGCCTTCACCGGCTGACGATCTCGAGCGCAACGCGCGAATGCCCGTTACGGCGAGTGAATTCGAGACCTTTTCTGATTTGCATCAAAGCCGCGGCTCGCCCTCGTCGGCACTCTGCTCCTACTCCGTTGCCGAACCGAGGCGTGGGCCATGCCGGTTCAGAATGCCGAAATCGCGGCGATGTTCGATCAGGCCGCTGAGCTGCTCGAGATCCAGGGCGAGAACCAATTCCGCGTGCGCGCCTACCGGCGCGCCGCACGTGTGATCGAAGGCTTGCCGCAAAGCGTCAGGAGCATGCTGTCGGCCGGCGCCGATCTGTCCGAGCTGCCGGGCATCGGCAAGGATCTCGCCGGCAAGATCGCCGATATCATCACGAGCGGGCACTTCGCGCTGCTCGATCGCCTGAAGAAGAAGCTGCCGGGCCAGCTGGGCGATATTGCCACGCTGCCGGGGCTCGGTCCGAAGCGCGTCAAGCTGCTTTACGACAAGTTGAAGGTACGCACGCTCGACGACCTGCGTCGCGTCATCCGGACGGGACGCCTGCACGAGATGCGTGGCTTCGGTCCGGCGATCGAAGCGAGGCTGTCGGCTGCGCTTGCCAAGCCGCGCGCCGAGCAGCGCTTCAGGCTTGTCGTAGCGGAAGGCGAAGCCGAGGCGCTCACCGCCTATCTGCGCGACTCCGGCCGCGTTGCCGTGGCCGGCAGCTATCGCCGACGTCGCGACACCGTCGGCGATCTCGATGTGCTGGTGACGGCGGCGGACGGCGCCGCGGTCGGCGACAAGCTCGTGCGCTACGACAACGTCGCGGAGGTGCTGGCCCATGGCCCGACGCGCACCACCGTAGTGCTGCGCTCGGGGCTGCAGGTCGACGTTCGCGCCGTGCCGGATCAAAGCTATGGCGCGGCGCTGCTCTACTTCACCGGCTCGAAGAGCCACAACATCGCGCTGCGCGCCCTCGCCAATGACCGCGGGTGGAAGCTCAACGAGTACGGGCTGTTCTCCGGCAAGCGCCGGATCGCCGGCGCCACCGAGGAGGAGGTCTACAAGAAGCTCGGGCTCCCCTTCATCCCGCCCGAGCTGCGCGAGGATCGCGGCGAGGTCGCCGCCGCGCAGGCAAATACCCTGCCCCGACTCGTCACGCTTTCCGATATCCGCGGCGATCTGCACGTCCATTCGAACTGGACCGACGGCACTGCCGACATTGCCGCGATGGCTGAGGGAGCGCGTGCGCTCGGCTATCAATACATGGCGCTCACCGATCACAGCCGCCGCATTGCGATGGCGCACGGGCTCGATCCGGCGAAGCTCGCGCGGCAAGGCCGCGAAATCGATCGGCTCAATGAAAGGCTCGACGGCCTGACGATCCTCAAGGGCATCGAGGTCGACATCCTGAAAGACGGTGCGCTCGACCTGCCCGACGCGAGCCTCGCCCGGCTCGACATCGTGGTTGCGGCGGTCCACTCCTACTTCGACCTGCCGCGCGAGGCGCAGACCGAGCGCGTCCTGCGCGCCGTGCAAAACCCTCTCGTCTCGATCATCGCGCACCCGACCGGGCGGCTGATCGGCGCGCGCGAGCCCTACGCGATCGACATGGAGCGGATCATTGCGGGGGCGCGCGAGAGCGGCTGCGCGCTCGAGATCAACGCCGAGCCCGAGCGGCTCGACCTCGATGACATTCATGCGCATGCGGCAACCCGCAACGGCGTCAAGATTGCGGTCTCGACCGATGCGCACGCGGTGGATGCCTTGAAGTACATGCGCTTCGGCATCGATCAGGCGCGCCGCGCCTGGGCGACCGCGGATGACGTGCTCAATACGAGATCGCTCGCCCAACTCAGGAAGTGGCTGGGGCGCTGAAGGCGACGGCCACACCTATCCCTTGACGCAGATCAACGGCCGCAGCCGCGCGACGCGGCGGGCAAGCTTCGCCTTCTCGGCGGCGGCGACCACCGCGCCGACATCCTTGTAGGCGCCGGGGGCCTCCTCGGCGACGCCGCGCGTCGACGGGCTGCGGATCAGAATGCCTTGCGCGGCGAGGTCGTCGACGATCTTGCGCCCGCTCCATTGCTTGAGCGCAGCGTGTCGCGACAGCGCGCGGCCGGCGCCGTGACAAGCCGACGCGAAGGCCTTCTCCTCGCTCGCCGCCTCGCCCACCAGGATGTACGACCCCGTCCCCATGCTGCCGCCGATCAGCACGGGCTGACCGACAGCACGCAGGGCCGCGGGCAGACTTTCGTGGCCCGGGCCAAACGCGCGGGTCGCGCCCTTGCGGTGCACGAACAGCGCACGGCGCTTGCCCGCGACACGGTGCGTCTCGACCTTGCAAGTATTGTGGGACACGTCGAACAGGAGGCTCAGGTCAACGTCGGGAAAGAAATCACGGAAGACATGGCGCGCCTCGTGCCCCAGGATCTCACGATTGGCGAGCGCGCAGTTGATCGCCGCGCGCATGGCGCCGAGATAGCGCTGACCGACCTCCGAGTTGATCGGCGCGCAGGCAAGCTCGCGGTCGGGCAGTTCGATCCCCGCGGCCTTCGCGGTGAGCACCATCTCCTTCAGGAACTCGGTGCCGATCTGATGCCCGAGGCCGCGCGAGCCGCAATGGATGGTGACGACGACCTGCCCCTCGACAAGCCCGAAGGCGCGCGCGACGTCCGCATCGAAGATCTCGGCGACGGCCTGCACCTCGAGATAGTGATTGCCCGAGCCGAGCGTCCCCAGTTCGCGCCGTTGGCGCTCCTTCGCGCGATCGGACACGCAGGCAGGATCGGCTGCTGCCATGCATCCCTGCTCCTCGATCCGCTCGAGGTCGCGCGCCTCGCCCCATCCACGCTCGACCGCCCAGCGCGCGCCGCCGACCAGCATCGCCTCCATGTCGACCGGATCGAGCGAGATCGCGCCCTTGCTGCCGACGCCCGCAGGAATCCGGCGAAACAATGCGTCCGCGAGCGGCTTCTGGGCCGGCTTGATGTCGGCGGTCGTCAGGCCGGTGAGCATGGTGCGAACACCGCACGAGATGTCGAAACCGACGCCGCCCGCCGACACGATCCCGCCCTCCTCCGGATCGAATGCCGCAACGCCGCCGATGGGAAATCCATAGCCCCAATGCGCGTCGGGCATCGCATACGAGGCCTGAACAATTCCCGGCAACATTGCGACGTTCGTCACCTGCTCATAGACCTTGTCGTCCATGTCGCGGATGAGTTTCTCGTCGGCATAGAGGATGGCCGGTACCCGCATCGTGCCGTGCGGCTCGATCCGCCATGTCGTCTCGTCAACTTGCGTGAACCGAGCGGGATCCATCGATTGCGCCCTCAAACATCGACCACGCACGCCGCCGTCCACGACCCGTCGCGCTCCCGAGCCACGCGCAGCGCCGTATAGGTCGCTCCTTTCGGCTCGCAGGCCGGCGCATGACGCGAAACATCGACGGGCTCGCCCCATAGCGTGCCTTCGAGCCGCTCGCCGCTGATGCGCACCTCAAAGCGACTAAACAGCATCCGCCGCACCGCCATCTCGTAGATGACGGCGTTGAGCCATTCGACGAACAGCAATTCGAGATCCGGCGCCTCGCAGGTCACGCCGACCACGGCCTGCGGCTTGACCTCGGCATGCGTGACAACCGCAGTCAGCGCCTGCGCCGCCTGTTCGAATGCTGCGGCTGCGGTCGTGCCTCTGCCGCGCACACCGACGTCGGCATCGTGCGGGAAGTGCTCCCACCATGCCCGCGGCGGCGGCGCGGCGGGGCTGCTCATGCCCGCAATGCATGCTTGCCGAGCAGCCGCACGGTGCTCGCCTGCGGCCCCTTCTCGCCCTGCTCCTCCGCAAAGGTCACGCGAGTTCCCACCGTGAGGCGGTTGAAGGCGCCGTCAAGGACGCTGTTGTGGTGGAAATAGATCTCGCGGCCTTCGTGGTCTGCGAGAAAGCCGAACTCGCCACTGGTATCCAGCCGGACGACCGTGCCGATCGGCTGGGCCGCCTCGTGCGTCTTCACATGTCCCTGGAGCCGCCGGGCCTGGTCCTGCAGCTGCCGGCGCGCGCGCTTGAAGGCGTCGTTGATCGCGAACGTCAGGTCGGAATGGCGCTCATCCAGCTGCGCGGTCCGATCGACGTTCACTTCGCGCCCATTCGGGAGCGCCAGGCGAATATTGACCTCGTAGAGCCCGCTGGTGTGGTGATGACCGCCTGGTCCCTTCACGACCACGCGGCAAGCGGTCACCCGGCCATAGCGGTCTTCGAGCATCTCGAGGTGTTTGGCGATGGCCGCACGCGTCGCCTCCGTCGCGTCCATGCCCTGGAAATCGATTTCGACGGGTGTCTGCATGTTCAGCCTCCAACGCTGCTTCGCGTGATCTAGCCTGGCCGGAATCCAGATGGCGCGTTCCTGTGCCTGCTGCTTCTTCTCGCTCAGAACCGCAAGGTCCGTTTTGATCTTGCTCAACGCCGTCGCCGGCAGACTGAAGCGGTCCAGGCCCGGCCCGGCGCGGGTCAATCGGCTTCCCGCTCCGGCACGCAGCAATGCGGCGCGCCGTCCTCCTGCGCGGTCAAGACCGAGCCCGTCACCGGATTGGGACGAAACGTCGTACAGCCCTTCAGTCCTTTTTCATAAGCGAGATCATAGACCTGCTCGAATGCAGGGAACGGGCAATCCTGCGGGACATTGATGGTCTTCGAGATCGAATTGTCGACGAAAGGCTGCAATGCCGCCTGCATGTCCAGATGCGCGCGAAGCGGAAGCTCCGCCACCGTGACGAAGCTCTTCGGGCTTCCTTCCGAATTGCCGGTCGTCTTGCGCCACTGCTGCAGCGCGTAGTCGGTGAGCAGAAACCCCTTCGGCCTGCCGTCCTGATCCAGGGCGTTTCGCGCATACGAGCTTGCGAAGATCGGCTCGAGGCCGCTGGATATGTTCCCCGCGAGCAGGCTGATCGTGCCGGTCGGCGCGATCGCGATCAGGTGGCTGTTGCGGATCCCATGTGCCGCGATGCCGTCTTGCATGGCGTCAGGCAGTCCGCGGATGAACGGGCTCTGCAAATACTTGTCGCGCTCGAAGTGCGGAAAGCTCCCTTTCTCCTCGGCCAGGGCGATGGAAGCTCGATAGGCGGCATGACAGATGCAGCGCATGGTCTCGCCGGCAAACGCCAGCGATGCCTCGCTGCCGTATTCGAGCCCGAGCATGACCATCGCGTCGGCCAGGCCGGTGATTCCAAGGCCGATGCGCCGCGCGCCCTTGGCCATCTCGGCCTGCTGCGGAAGCGGAAACCGGGACGCATCGATCACGTCATCGAGCAGTCGCACGGCGATACGTGCCGCGTCCGCGACGCCGTCAAGATCGATCCGCGCCTGCGGGGTGAACGGCGCGCGCACGAAACAGGTCAGGTTGAGCGAGCCGAGGTCGCAGGCGCCGTAAGGCGGCAGAGGAATTTCGCCGCAGGGGTTCGTGGCGCTGATCCTTTCGCGGTAACGCAGGTTGTTGAGCGCATTGATGCGATCGACAAACAGCACGCCAGGCTCCGCATACTCGTAGGCCGACCGCAGAATGTGCCGCCAGAGCTGACGCGCCTTGATGCGGCGCGCGACGCGGCATGGGACTGGCTGGCTTTGGCCCGGCCATTCGCGCGCGAGCGTCTCGCCCTCGTCGTCGAAGGCCGCGGCCGGAAACACCAGCGGCCATTCGGCGTCGCCGCGCACTGCCGCCATGAACGCATCGGTTATCAGGACCGACAGATTGAACCGGCGCAGTTGCCCGCCGCGCTGTTTCGCGGCGACGAATTCCTCAATATCGGGGTGATCGCATCGCAGCGTCGCCATCATGGCGCCGCGCCGCGCGCCGGTCGACAGGATGGTTCCGCACATCGCGTCCCAGACCTGCATGAACGATACCGGACCGGACGCGACCGTGGCTGCGCCCTTTGCTCTGACACCGCGCGGCCGCAGCGTCGAGAAATCCAGACCAATGCCGCCACCCTGTTGCATGGTGACGGCAGATTCCTGCAGCGCGCGAAATATCCCCGGGATCGAATCCTCGATCGACCCCATGACGAAGCAATTGAACAGCGTGACATTGTGCGCCGTGCCCGCGCCGGCTTGGATGCGCCCGCCCGGCAGAAACCGGAAGTCGCTCAGGATAGCGAGGAAGCGGGCCTCCCACGCTGCGGCATCTTTCGGCTCTGCCGCCGCAACCCCGCGGGCAATTCGCCGCCAGCTCTGCGTGATGGTCCGCTCGATCGCGCCGTGATCAGCGTAGCGATATTTCGTTTGCCACACGTGCCGGGAAATGTCGCTCGTGAAATCGTCCATGGGTCACACCAACAAGGACGCCCGACCTGCTTCATGACTCGCTTTCCCGGCTGCGCACTTGATTCACCTCAAGGCGCAGCGGCGACGCGAGGCCATAGAGGACGGGTTGTGCAAGCGCATCGGCGTCATCGCGGCGCTGTGCCGCGGGCCCGTCTCGCGGAGCTCGAAGCAACGGCTTGAAGGGTATCAGACCATGGAAGATCCGTTTCGCTTCGCGGATGAATTCGGGCCCGCCCAGATCGTTCACATCCACCGGCCCGGCGCGGCGCTGAAGGCAATCGTGGTCGTCGACAACACCGCCTGCGGCCCGGCGGTCGGCGGCGTGCGCATGGCACCGGACGTCTCGGCGGCGGAATGCTTCCGCCTGGCGCGGGCGATGACGTGGAAGAACGCCGCGGCCGGCCTGCCGCACGGCGGCGGCAAGTCGGTGATATTCGGCGACCCGCGCATGGCGGACAAGGAGGCGCTCATCCGCGCCTTCGCCGACGCGATCCGCGACATCGCGGCCTATATTCCGGGACCCGACATGGGCACGGACGAAATGTGCATGGCCTGGGTGAAGGATGAGACCGGCCGCGCGGTCGGCCTTCCCGGCGCGGTCGGGGGGATCCCGCTCGATGAGATCGGCGCGACCGGATTCGGGCTCGCGGCTTGCGTCGACGTGGCACGCGAGTTCATCGGGCTGGAGCTCGACGGCGCGCGGGTCGCGGTGCAAGGCTTCGGGGCCGTCGGCAAGCATGCGGCGCGTTTTCTCGCCGAGAAAGGCTGCATCCTCGTCGCCGCGAGCGACAGCAAGGGGACCTTGGCCGATCCAGCGGGGCTCGACGTCAACGCTCTCGTCGCCCTGAAAAACGCCGGCCGCGCGCTGCACGATCATCAGAGCGGCAGCAAGCTCGCGGCCGACGCGATCATCGACGTCGACTGCGACATATGGATTCCGGCAGCGCGACCGGACGTGCTGCGGGCCGACAACGTCGCGCGCCTGCGCGCCAGAATGGTACCGCAGGGCGCCAACATCCCTTGCACGCCGGAGGCAGAGCAGACCCTCCATGAACGCGGCGTTCTTGTGGTGCCGGACTTCATCGCGAATGCCGGCGGCGTGATCTGTGCGGCGATCGAGTATCGCGGCGGCACCCAACGCGCCGCGTTCGACTACATCGACGAGCGAATCCGCGCCAATACCCGTGCCGTCCTGGAGGCAAGCCGCCGCGCCGGCACGCCGGCGCGCGCGGCAGCGACCGCGCTGGCCGAGCAGCGGCTGCGGCTGGCCGCACGAACGCGGCGCTGGCGCTGATCGCAACGACGCGACCCCTCGGCTGAACGGAGCCGACCGATCGGGACCGCGAACGCGCCGGCCTCTTGCAAAGCGCAATCCGAATACCATCTCTCCTGTCATCGAGATTTGGCCGGACGACTAAGCCGGTTCGCCCGTGAATTGCCGGGCGCACGTTCAGACTAGCTCCCCAAAAAATCGAAACGACCGGACGGGCCGCATTTGCGCGCCCGTCGAACGTGTATTCGAACCTTGAGAGGCATCAAGTGAATAAAGGCAAAGTGAAATGGTACAATGACCAGCGCGGCTACGGCTTTATCCAGCCGGCCAGTGGCGGCAAGGATATCTTCGTTCACGCCACCGCGCTCGTGCGATCGGGTCTTGGCGGCCTGAGCGAGAGTCAGGAGGTTGCCTACGAGTTGCAGACGGACCGGCGCTCCGGGCGGACGTCCGCCGTGAACCTGAAGCTCGTGGGTTGAGGCGTTACAGAAGGTCGGTCCGCTTCGCTTGCGCGAGCGGGCCGTCCCGACCCATCACGCCACCGCAAGGCTCGGATCGGGAAGTTTGAGCAGGGTCAAAGTGCGCGAATGCTTTTGTCGGCAGCATCTTGCCCTGCCGGGCCCGCGCTCTCGCTGCAAACGATGGGCGTCGCGTTGCGGCGGGTGAGGACGACCGACGGGGGCTGCACAGGCCATGTCGCATGCAGGCCGCGATCAAGAGCATCATTACGAGATCCACGAGGTGGATGGCGGTGATGCCGCGGTTGCGCTCGATCTGGAGACGCTGCACGCCCTGACCTTCTGGAAGGACGCGCCACCGATCGACCCGGAGAACGGTCACTGGTGGATCGCGAGGCTCGGCAAGAAGCCTGTCGGCTTCGCCGGCATGAGCGAGTCCAGGCAGTACCCCCACGCAGGCTATTTCTCCCGCGTCGGCGTCCTGCCGGCGCACCGCGGGCATGGACTGCAGCTCCGCTTCCTGCGGGCGGCCGAGGCGCGGGCGCGACGGAATGGATGGTCAAGCATTGTTGCAGATACGCGCGACGCGCGCTCCGCCAACAATTTCGCGAAGGCCGGCTACCAGATCTTCGACCCGGAGCGCCGCTGGGCCTATCCAGACTCGATTTATTGGCGAAAGGATTTGCGCAACAGGCCCGGCTGACGACCGCAGTGCGGTCGCGGCTGGCTGGAGCGAAGCCATCTTTGATCCTGGTCAAGTGCCGGAAAGGCGCCTTGGCTACGATGCTTCATGGACCTCGGCAGCAACGAAACTCGAGCTTCGAGCGACACCGCACAGGCGCGCATCCTGCTTCGCGCGGTGACCGATCTGGTGCGCGAGCTGCGCGGCTCGAGCGCTTCCGTCCTGAACGTGTCGCTATCGAGCAGGCTCGACCGCGATCTCGGCATCGACAGCCTCGGTCGGACCGAGCTGGTCATGCGCATCGAGCGGGCGTTCAAGCTGCGCCTGCCCGTCGACGTGCTGGCTGAAGCCAACACGGTCGGCGATCTCCTGACGGCCGTGCAGAAAGCCATTTCCGAATCAGGCTCCTTGCAGGTTCGAGCTGTCGCGGAAATTTCTCAGGCCGGGACGCTGGCGGTCGCCCCTGCGGCCGACGCGAAGACGCTGCTCGACGTCCTGGAGTGGCACGTCGCCCGCAATCCCAACCGGCCTCAGGTCACCGTCTTGCAGGACGAGAACATCGTTCTCGCCACCCTCACCTATGCCGAGCTTGCGAGGTCCGCACGCGAAGTCGCGGGCGGGCTGATCGCGCGCGACGTTGCGCCGGGCGATCGGGTCGCCCTGATGCTGCCGACCGGGGTGGACTTCTTCGCGGCCTTCTTCGGCGCACTTTACGCCGGCGCGGTGCCGGTCCCGATCTATCCGCCGATGCAACTGTCGCAGCTCGAGGACTATTTGCGGCGGCAGGCGACGATTCTGCGCAATGCGGAGACCAAGATGCTGGTCACCGTGCCGGAGGCTTTGCGTCTCGGCGGATTGTTGCGCGGACTCGTCCCGTCCTTGCGCGCGATCGAGAGCGTGAAGACCCTGACTGCCGATCAGGCGGTCGCGGCGCTGCCGAGGGTCGACGATGCGAGCGCCACGGCTCTGATCCAGTATACCTCGGGCAGCACCGGCGATCCGAAAGGGGTCGTGCTCAGCCACGCGAACCTGCTCGCCAATATCCGCGCCATGTTCGCCGCAATCGACGCGACGCCTGCGGAGGTTCTGGTGAGCTGGCTGCCGCTCTACCACGACATGGGCCTGATCGGCGCCTGGCTGGCGCCGCTCTATGTCGGCGCGCGCTGCTTCATCATGTCGCCATTGAGCTTCCTGGCGCACCCGCAAAGCTGGCTGTGGGCCTGTCACCGCTACCGCGCCACGATCTCGGCGGCACCCAATTTCGCATTCGAGCTGTGTTGCAAGCAGATCGATGACGCCGACCTCGAAGGGCTCGACCTCAGCTCGCTTCGCTTCGTCGCGAATGGCGCCGAGCCGGTCAGCATTCAAACCCTGCGCCGGTTCATCGCGCGGTTCAGCCGCTATGGATTTCGTCCCGACGCGATGGCGCCCGTCTACGGCCTGGCCGAATGCGCGGTCGCGGTCGCGCTGCCGCCGCCCGCCCGCGGCCCGCTCATCGACCGGGTCGATCGCGCGGCGCTGACCCGTCGCGGAATTGCCGAGCCCGCGGCCGCCGAGGATGCGCATGCGGTCGAAATCGTCGCGTGCGGACACCCGCTGCCGGGCCACGAGATTCGCATCGTCGATGATGCGGGGCGCGAAGTGCAGGAGCGGCGCGAAGGCCGGCTCGAGTTTCGCGGGCCTTCCGCGACTTCCGGCTATTTCCGCAACGAGGCCAAGACACGGGAGATGCTCCACGACGGGTGGCTCGACAGCGGCGACCGCGCCTACATGGCGAAGGGCGACGTTTTCATCACCGGCCGCATCAAGGACATCATCATTCGCGCCGGTCAGCACGTTTACCCGCACGAGCTGGAAGAGGCGATCGGCGAGATCGACGGCTGCGTCAAAGGCGGGATCGCGGCCTTCGGCGTCACCGATCCGGTCTCGGGAACGGAACGGATCGTCGTGCTTGGGGAAACCGCGGAGACCGATCCGGCGAGACGCGAAGCCCTCGTCGCGCTGGCGCGCAACGCCGCGACCGCCATCATGGGCTCGCCGCCGGACGAGATCGTGTTGATCGATCCCGGAACGGTGCCGAAAACCTCGAGCGGCAAGATCCGGCGAGCGGCCGCCAAGGAGCACTACCTGACCCGGCAACTCGATCTGCCCCGGCGCGCATTGCGCCGGCAGATCGTGCGCCTTTGGCTTGCGGGCCTCGGCGGCCGGCTGACGCGGCTGCACCGCGCGGCGAGCGACCGGGCCTATGCGGCCTGGTGGTGGGCCGTGCTCGGCGTCTGCGTCGGTGCCGGAGCGGTGGCGGTGATGGTGCTGCCGCGGCGCGCGCGGCGCTGGGCCTGCGCGCGCAGGCTGGCACGCGCGGCGCTTTTCGCGATGGGCATTCCGCTATCGGTAAAGGGAGCCGAGCGGCTGCCGGCGGGACACGCGCTGTTGGTCTTCAACCACGCGAGCTATGTCGACGCGCTCGTTGCTGGCGCGATACTTCCCGGCGAACCCGCCTATCTGGCCAAGCGGGAGTTTGCGCGCGACTTCTTCGCCGGGGTGCTGCTGCGCCGGTTGGGAGCCGTGTTCGTCGAGCGTTACGACCTGGCCGGCAGCATGGCGGACACCGCGGCCGCCACGGCGCTCGCCCGGGAGGGCCGGCTGTTGGTGGTATTTCCCGAAGGCACGTTCACGCGACAGCCGGGGCTGCTCGAGTTCTTTACCGGCGCGTTCAAGATCGCAAGCGAGGCAACCGTTCCGGTCTATCCCGGAGTTCTGCGCGGGACCCGCTCGATCCTGCGAAGCGACCAGTGGTTTCCGCGCTGGGGCCGCATCGATGTCGAGATCCTTGATCCCATCGCGCCGCACGGGGCCGATTTCGAGTCGATATTGCGGCTGCGCGATGCCGTCCGCCAGGCGATCCTGGCGCGTTGCGGCGAGCCGGACTTGCGTGAATTGGTGAAGCCGCCGGCGCCCGGTTGAACTTCTCGACCGGCGACAACACATAGGGAAGCGACATGGCGGGAGAGATGCGGGATTTTCCCAACAGCTGGATGTGGTCGGAGGCCGTCGAGATGCTGGCGCGCGCCGAGCGGCTGCACCGCGAGTTCTTCCGGCCGGCGCAGGCGGTCTCGCGGCTCCCCACCTGGGAACCGCCGATCGACATGCTAGAGACCGAGGACGCCGTGCTGGTGCTCGTGGCCCTGCTCGGCGTCGATCCGGCGACGGTCGACGCCGAGATCCATGGCTCGGACCTGGTCGTTTCGGGCGTGCGGGTGCTTCCCTCCGAGCTGCGGCGCGCCGTGATCCATCGGCTCGAGCTGCCGCAGGGCCGGTTCGAGCGCCGCGTCCGCCTGCCCGCGGGCCGCTACGCCGGCGTCCGTCGCGCGTCGGTGCACGGGTGCCTTGCCATCACACTGGAGAAGGTTTGAGGAAGAGAAGTGGCTGAGACCGAAGCAATTCAACGCCTGGACAGCGTCGGAAACCAGGCAACGCTGAATGCCCCCGGATCGTCCGGGCGCGACGCGGTTTTGCGGCCGCTGCCTTCCGACGCGATGATCATCGTGCCGGTGCGCAGTTTCGTGCTTTTCCCCGGCGTGGTCATGCCGGTCACGATCGGACGGGCAAAGTCGGTCGCGGCCGCGCAGCAGGCCGTGCGCGAGCAGCGCCAGATCGGCATCCTGATGCAGCGCGACGCCACGCGCGACGACCCCGCGCCGGTCGACCTGCATCGGATGGGCACCGTCGCCAATGTGGCGCGCTACGTCACCGCGCCCGACGGCGCGCACCATCTGATCTGTCAGGGCGAGCAGCGCTTCCAGGTGCTCGAATTCCTCAGCGGCTGGCCGTTCCTTGTCGCGCGCGTGCTGCGCATTCCGGAGTCGACAAGCCAGACACCGGAGATCGAGGCGCGCATGCTGCATCTGCGCGGCCAGGCCGTGGAGGCGCTCGAGCTCCTGCCGCAGGCGCCACCCGAGCTGATCGGCGCGATCCAGGCGATCAAGCTGCCCGGCGAGCTCGCCGACCTCGCCGCCGCCTATCTGGACGTGAAGCCGGAGGAAAAGCAGGAGATCCTCGAAACCATCGATGTCGCAGCGCGCATGGAGAAGGTGTCGCGCCTGCTCGCGCATCGCATCGAGGTGCTGCGGCTCTCCAGCGAGATCAGCAAGCAGACCAAGGCCGCGCTCGACGAGCGCCAGCGCGAGGTGCTGCTGCGCGAGCAGATGGCCGCGATCCAGAAGCAGCTCGGCGAGGGCGAGGAAGGAAAGGCCGCAGAGCTTGCCGAGCTCGAGCAGGCGATCGCCAAGGCCGGCATGCCGAAGGAGGTCGAGGAGCATGCGCGCAAGGAGCTGCGCCGGCTGCAGCGCATGCCGGAGGCGGCGGCCGATTACGGCATGACGCGCACCTACCTCGACTGGCTGATCGAGCTGCCATGGGCGCTGCCCGAGGAGGCGCCGATCGACATCGCGCAGGCCCGCGCGATCCTCGATGCCGACCACTACGGGCTCGACAAGATCAAGCGGCGCATCATCGAGTATCTCGCGGTGCGCAAGCTCGCGCCGCAGGGCAAGGCGCCGATCCTCTGCTTCGTCGGTCCGCCCGGCGTCGGCAAGACCTCGCTCGGGCAATCGATCGCGCGCGCCATGCAGCGCAAGTTCGTGCGCGTCAGCCTCGGCGGCGTGCACGACGAGGCGGAGATGCGCGGACACCGGCGCACCTATGTGGGCGCGCTGCCCGGCAACATCATCCAGGGCATCCGCAAGGCGGGCACGCGCAACTGCGTGATGATGCTCGACGAGATCGACAAGCTCGGGCGCGGCATCCAGGGCGATCCGTCCGCGGCGCTGCTCGAGATCCTCGATCCGGAGCAGAACCACACGTTCCGCGACAATTATCTCGGCGTGCCGTTCGACTTGAGCCGCGTCGTGTTCATCACGACCGCGAACATGCTCGACACGATTCCCGGCCCGCTGCGGGATCGCATGGAGATCATCAGCCTTGCGGGCTACACCGCGGAGGAGAAATTCCAGATCGCGCGGCGCTATCTGGTGAAGCGGCAGCTGGAAGCGAACGGCGTTGCGCAAGGCCAGGTCGAGATCACCGACGCAGCGCTGCGCGAGATCATCCAGCACTACACCCGCGAATCCGGCGTGCGCAATCTCGAGCGTGAGATCGGCAAGGCGCTGCGGCACGCCGCGGTGCGCATCGCCGAGGGCGCGGGCAGCGCCGGCGCGATCCGGATCGACGCGAGCGATCTTGCCGAGATTCTGGGGCCGCCGCAGTTCGAGAGCGAGGTCGCGATGCGGCTGAGCGTTCCCGGCGTTGCGACCGGCCTTGCCTGGACGCCGGTCGGCGGCGATATCCTCTTCATCGAGGCGACGCGCGTCCCCGGCAGCGGCCGGCTCATCCTCACCGGCCAGCTCGGCGACGTGATGAAGGAAAGCGCGCAGGCCGCGCTCAGCATCGTGAAGAATCGCGCGGCCTCGCTCGGCATCGACGAGAGCCGCTTCGAGAAGACCGACGTGCATATCCACGTGCCGGCCGGCGCGACCCCGAAGGACGGCCCGAGCGCGGGCGTGGCGATGTTCATGGCGCTCGTCTCGCTGATGACCGACCGAACCGTGCGCCGCGACACGGCCATGACCGGAGAGATCAGCTTGCGCGGCCTGGTGCTGCCGGTCGGCGGCATCAAGGAGAAGGTGGTCGCGGCCGCGCGGGCCGGCCTGAAGCGCGTGATGCTGCCGGCGCGCAACCGCAAGGATTTCGAGGACATCCCGGACGAGGTGCGCGAGCAACTCGAATTCATCTGGCTCGAGCACGTCGAGGAGGCGATTGCCGCCGGGCTCGAGCCGGCGAGGGAAGGCGTGCCGGCCGGCGCGTGACCGCGCCGGAAGCCGACCGGCGTCCGCCGGTCACCATCGCTATCTCGCGGCGGCAGGCTGCGGTTTAGCCGCCGGCGAACGTGCCAGGATGGCGCAGACTTCGTCGTCGGAAACCTGCCGGAAGTCGTGATAGTACAGGCCGATCGCTCCGAACGGCTCGTGCGACTCGGGGCAGACGACCTCGTCGGCTTCTTCGCGCATGGCTGCGAGACTTTCGGTCGGGGCCACCGGCACCGCCAACACCAGCCGCTTGGGATGTCTCGCCCGCGTCGCGCGCAAGGCGGCGCGCGTCGTGGCCCCGGTCGCGATGCCGTCGTCGATGACGATGACGACGCGGCCGGAAATATCGACGCGCGCGCGACCTCCGAGGTAGCGTTCGCGCCGCCGTTCGATCTCGGCCAGCTCCCGGTCGCGGATCGCCTGAAATTCGTTGTCGCCGATCCCCGCCATCTGGATCACGTCCTCGTTGCGCACCACGAGCGCGGCGCCGCCGTCGACGACGGCGCCCATCGCCAGCTCCGGCTGAAACGGCACGCCGATCTTGCGCACCAGCACGAGATCAAGCGGCGCGCCGAACGCATCGGCGATCTCGGCAGCGACCGGCACGCCGCCGCGCGGCAGCGCAAGAATGACCGGCGCCTGATCCTTGTATTGCGCGAGCGCGGTCGCGAGCTGACGTCCGGCATCTCGGCGATCGAGGAAGGGCATAAGGCGACCCCGCTTCTGGCTGACTCAAGCTCGTGAAGGACTGGAGCGCGGCGCGAGATGGCGCGCGAACCACTCGGTCGCGAGCCGCATGACGGCCTCCAACGCTCCCGGTTCGGGAAACAGGTGGCTGGCGCCGGCAACGATCTCGAGCTTCTTTGGCGCCCGCAACCGCGCGAACGCCTGCTCGTTCAGCTCGATGACGCCGGAATCGTTGCCGCCGACGATCAGCAATGTCGGCGCGCGGACCCGTTCCAATGCATTGCCCGCGAGGTCCGGACGGCCGCCGCGTGAGACCACCGCAGCGATCTGATCCGGCATATCGGCCGCCGCGACCAGCGCCGCTGCCGCTCCGGTGCTGGCGCCGAAGAAGCCGAGGGGAAGCGCGATGCCGCAATCGCGCGTCCAGCGCGCGGCCTCGACCAGCCGGTTGGCGAGCAGAGGAACGTCGAAGACATTGGCGCGATCCGGCTCCTCCTCGGGGGTAAGCAGGTCGAACAGCAGCGTGGCGATGCCGTGTGCGTTGAGCGCGTGCGCCACCGCCCTGTTGCGCGGGCTGAGCCGGCTCGAGCCGCTTCCATGCGCAAACAGGACGAGGCCCGGCGCAGCAGCGGGCACCGACAAGGTACCGCTCAGTCCCGAAGGCAGGATATGCACATCCCGCGACTCAAGGAGATCGGTGAAGCTTTCTTTGCGCGCCCGTGACACGCCGCAATGGGAGCCGAAAATCCCTACGCGGCATTGATCGAGATCAACCGGGCATCAATTCACGCGCGCGACGTGCCCTCGATTTCGCGACCGAATATTGAGGCGCGTCAATGTCAGAGCTGCGGAGCTCTGGCTCACCGGGCAGGCTGAACGGAGAGGACCGAGCCATGGGCGCCCGCCGGATGATGCTGTTCGCCTTGCAGGCGTCGGCGACGCTCGGCGGGGCAATGGCGCGCGCGCTCGGACAGCCGCTGGCGCAGCACGAGGAGCGCGGCTTCGAGGACGGAGAGCACAAGGTCAGGCCGCTCGACGGGGTCGCGGAAGCCGACGTCTACGTGGTTCAGAGTCTGCACGGCGGGCCGGACGAGAGCGCAAACGACAAGCTGTGCCGGCTGCTGTTTTTCATCGGCGCGCTGAAGGATGCCGGCGCCGCGCGCGTGACCGCAATCGCCCCCTATCTCTGCTATGCGCGCAAGGACCGGCGCACCAAGCCGCACGATCCGGTGACGATCCGCTACGTCGCGCAGTGCCTGGAGGCGGTCGGAACCGACGCGATCGTCACGCTCGAGGTTCACAATCCCGCGGCCTACGAGAACGCGTTCCGCTGCCGCACGGTGACGTTGACGTCGACGCTGCTATTCGTCGACTACGCCGGCAAGCTGCGCGACGAGAGGCTCTGTGTCGTGTCGCCCGACGCCGGAGGGGTCAAGCGCGCCGAGCTCTTCCGGGAGGCGCTCGAAGAGGCGACCGGTCGTCCGGCCGGAAAGGGCTTCGTCGACAAGCATCGCAGCGGCGGCGTCATCTCGGGTGATCTTTTCGTCGGCGATGTGGCCGACGCGACCGCGCTGATCGTCGACGATCTGATCAGCACCGGCAACACGCTGCTGCGCGCCGCGCGCGCGGCCCGCAAGGCAGGCGCGGCGCGCGCGCTCGCGCTGGTGACGCATGGCTTGTTCATGCCGGGCGCCGCCGCCGTCGTCGAGGATCCGGCGATCGACCGATTGATCGTGACGGATGTCGTCCCACCCTTCAGGCTCGATTCAGAGGCCGCCCGCGCCAAGATCGACACCCTCTCGGCAGCGCCGCTGCTTGCCGATGCCATCGGCCGCCTGCACCGCGGGGCGCCGCTCACGGATCTCCTCGCCTTCTGATCAGATGGCGCAGCTTCGCAGCGTCACGCGCCGCCAGGCTCAGATACGCCCGCGCGAGCGGGGCCCATTTCTCCGGCGTGCGTGGACTGTCTTCGAGGAGATGCGCGATCGCGAGGCGTGCCCGCAAGGTCGCGCGGTGGCAGCGGTAGAACAGGAACAGCCCTTCCGACAGCCCGTCGCGCAGACCTCGCGCGATGCTGTGCCGGAGGTAATCCGACGCAAAGCCGCCTCCGAGGCGCTCGCATTCGAGGCAGAGAAACGCGATCTCGTCGAATGGATCGACGGCGCGCAGTCGCGCATTGAACTCGAGACAATCGATGATCCGGATCGGATTCGTCAGGAAGATATGCTCGGGACGGAGATCGCCGTGCCCATTGACGATATGGCGGCTGCGCACCCGGTTCAGGATGAGCGAGCCTTTGCGGCCAAGGAACTGCGTCAGCGTCAGGTCGATTCGGCGGATCAAGCCCGCCGGCAGTCGAAAGCGAGGCTCGAGCAGAACGCTGCGATTGTAAGCGAGGCTTCGACGCCAATCGCGGAGGTGAGCCGCGGGTGAGACGAACAATGGCTCCGCGCGATTGTAGAATGCAGTCAGCGTGGCCACGAGGTCGTCGAGCTGCGCCACGCACAGCCGCCGCGTGAGCAGGGCGTGCTCGAGGGTCCGGCTCTCGTCGAGCCGGCGCATCGAGACGAGCCAATCGACGATTTCGCCCTTGCCTCCGATCGCAAGACCGCCGCTCCCCCGCACCAGCGGTAACACCGTCTCGTAGACGTCCGGCGCCAGCCGCCGGTTGAGCGCCAGCTCGGCGCGGCACGCGGCCTCGCGGCGCGCCAGCGTCGAGAAGTCGAGATAGGGAAAGCGGACCGGCTTCTTGAGCTTGATGACGCGTTCGCCGGCGAGGAAAACCCACGACATATGCGTCTCGCGGGCGACGACGTCCTCGACGGCGAACGGATAGGAGTCCGCGCGGCGGAGGAACGCGACCTTCGCGGCCAAGGACGGTGCGGGCCGTTGCGCCGCGGTGCCTGCCGATCTCCCATCAAGAGCGTGAGCAACACTCAAAGGAAGGTCTCCCGCGGCGAGGCGCGCGAACAGCATCGGGGCGGGCACGCCCCGCACGACACCTCATTCGCGCTCGAGATTGATCTGAATTCCGTTCAGCTGGTCGAGGACGTCGTCGTGCAGGTGCTCCATTACGGCGCCGATGCTCGTCTCCTTCGCCATCTGATCGGCCTTGATCTTCTCCCAGGCGGCCGCACAGGCTCTTCCGAAGTGCTCGGCGTCCGACAGGTCGCAAACGCCCGTGTACAGCGGGACGCCGTCCTTCGATAACGTCAATCGGGCCATCATTGTCATTCCCGCGGATCGACTCGGACCATCCTTGTCGGCCTACGCGACATCCACGTCAGCTTACGCGATATCCACGCGCAACGATAAGCACGTCCGCCCGATCATGTTTGACGCATGTCAACAGGCGGCCGAACACGAAAAACCATCCCACCTCGGCGGGATCGCCCTTTCGCGCGGAGCCTGATCGTCGCGCCGATCTGAGCCTGAGATCGCGCGGTCGAGCCGGCCGACCGCACGACCCGTCCGCTACGAACGCCGGGCGGAGTGCTGCCCGGCGGAGGCCCGGGTCAGCCGGTTTCGCCAGCCGCCTTGCGGCCCGCGATGTAGCCCTGGCAGGTGGCGCGCGCCAGGCCGTGCTGGCTGAACCCGCCCGCCGACTCGCCGCCGCAATAAAGCCCCTGGATCACCTCGCCCTGCAGGTCGATGACCTGGCAATCGGCGTTGATCCGCAGTCCCGCGCGGGTGTCATGCACGACCGGCGTTGCCCAGGCGGCGTAGAACGGCGGCTTGGCAATCTTGTGCAGCGGCTTCGGCTTGCCGAAGTCCGCGTCGACGCCGCTGTCGACGAAGGAGTTGTAGCGCGCGACCGTCTCTTCCAGGTTCTGCGGCGGCATCGGAACGCGCTGGTACTTCATCTTGATCCTGGCCGCGAGCGCCGCGAGCGTGTCAGCCTGAAAGAAGAACCCGGCCTCGACATCGACGTTCGGCGGCACCGGGTCCCAGCTTTCGCGCGTCACCGCGTCGGCGTCAAAGATCGCCCAGATCGGACCGCCGCCATTATGGCCGTCGCCGATGCCGGCCAGCGCCGCGTTGATGAAATTGTTCGGATTGTACTTGATGTTCTTGGCGTTGAGATAGCTGCCCTGAACATAAGGATCGATCAAGCCGTAGTCGTTGGCGGTGAATTGCCCGCCGGTCTCGTCATAGAAGCGCTTGCCCAGCATGTTCACCAGGATCAGGTCCTGCCAGTTGCCCACCGGAAGACCGGAGGCGCGGGCGCGGTCGAACACCGGACTGCCCGGCAGCCAGCGCAAGTTGACGTAATTGTACTGGCACCCGATCGTCCCCGGCTTGGTCAGGTTGGAGCCGAACTCGCCGGTCTGATTGTAGAACCCCCACAGCGACGCTCCGACCGCCATGCCGGCGAGCTCACCGCTCGCGTCCTGGTGCGACCAGGGCATGCCGGCCAGTCCGCAATATTCCTCCGTCAGGCGCGGGTCGAACATGCGGCGGAAGTTGACGTTGCCGGTCGAGCCGCCGCTCGCGATGATCACCGCCTTGCGGGCGCGGATATTGATCTTTCCCGCGTTCGTGTCGACCACGACGCCGAGCACCCGCCCGGCATTCGACGATTGCCGATAGAGCGCCGTCATCCGGTGCTCGAGCAGAATCTCGACGCCGGCCTTCTTTGCTGCCGCTTCGAGCGGACGCATCAGCCCATTGCCCGAGGACATGGTGGTGCGGACCTGCGGATCGGCCGGTTGGCCGGTCTGCACCATCGGCCAGCTCATCACCGCACTGTGCATCTCGCGCGGCACCGAGTTTCCGACCGACATTCCGCCGAAGCCGTCCGGCGCCTTGTCGATGAAGACCACCCCGTGAGCCACCAGCCATTCGAACGCGGCCGCGCTGTTGTCCGCGAAGGCGCGAATGATCTCGCGATCATTGTAGCGGTAGTCGGGAAACCCGTTGGGCTGGACGACCGACCAGTCGGTCAGGTCGCGAAACACGAGGTCCGGGGTATCCTCGATGCCATATTTCTTCTGCACGCTGGTGCCGCCGCCGAGCGGAACGTTGCCGGCGCTCGTGATCGCATGGCCGCCGATGTCCCTCTCCGCCTCGAGCAGAATGACCGACGCCCCCGCCTCGCGCGCGACCGTCGCCGCCGGCAGCCCCGCGGCACCCGCGCCGATGACCACGACATCCGCCTCGCGATCCCATCTGGCGGGCAGCTGCGGCGCCTGCGCGGACGCAGGCGCCACCGAAGCAAGGTTGCTCGCCGCGGCCGCAGCGAAGCCGGTTCCAGCAAGCAGAAAATCTCTCCGACCGAATCCCATGATGGCTCCCTCCTGTGAAACCTTCTCACATAGGCTTTCAGTGAATTTGGGCTTTCAGTGAATTTGTTTTTGAACATTCGAGGCCGCCGACCGAAAACGCATTGACGCTGATCAATCAGCGCGCCGATGGGCCCCGCTCCTTCTCGCCCGCGGCCTCGCGCCGCAGCGCCTGCGCGCACAGGAAAAGCGACCGACCTTTGATCGCAATCAAACTCGGGGTTGAAAAACGCTCGCGCCGCTGCGCAGATGCGATCATCTTGGTGTTGCGGATCCTGGCGAAGACAGCGCGTTCGCCGGGTCGTCTGTTGTTTGGCAAATTTGTGCCTGTCATATTTTTGATTCAAATAGTGTTACGCGTTAAAATACGCGGGTTTAGCGCAGGTTATTAATCTATCAGCGACGTCATATTTCTCTTGACGTGAATCAAGGAAACCGCGCGCGCGCTTTTCTATAGCAACTCCAGTCGGCCAAAACTGGAGGAAACACCATGTCCAAACCCACGACACAGGGCGCGAGGCAGCATGCCGCTGCGACACGCCGCAATTTCCTGCAAGGCCTGGCAGGCGCCGGCGCGGCGATCTCGCTGACCAAAGCCGCCTCCGCGCAGCAGGGGGAGATCGGTTACTGGGCGCAGGATCTGAGCAGCGAAAAGCTGATCGGAATGTTCACCGACATCTGCCGCATCCGCTGGCACGAACGAACCATGGCGGACAAGATGCTGACCGACCCGAAATATCGCGGTTATCAGCACTTCTATGCGGGCCAGGAGGCGGTGGCGGTCGGCGTCTGCGCCGCATTGCGCAACAGGGGCAGCTTCGACGAGGTCGACTACGTCTACAGCACGCACCGCTCGAGCGGTCACGCCCTCGCCAAGGGCGTGGACATGAAGAAGATGGACGCGGAGTTCGATTTCCGCGCGACCGGCCTCAACAACGGCTACGCCGGGGAGATGCACATCGCCGACAAGTCGATCGGCTTCATGGGCGCCGACGGCATGGTCGGGCCGGGCCCGGTCATCGCGAGCGGCTCGGCGTTCGCCATTCGGGCGCGCGGCAGCAAGCAGGTGGTGGCGGTGTTCGGCGGCGACGGGACCTACGCGACGCCGCACTTCCATTCAACGCTCAACAACGCGACGCTGCTCAAGCTGCCGCTGATCTACGTGCTGGAGAACAATCTCTATCACCAGTACGCGCACTACTCCTGGTCCGTGCCGATGAAGGACATCGCCGAGGCGGCCAAGACCTATGGCATCCCCGGCCGCACAGTGGACGGCCAGGACGTCCTGCAGGTCTACAACGCCGCGAAGGAAGCGGTCGATCGCGCGCGCGCCGGCGAGGGCCCCTCGCTGATCGAGGCCAAGACCTACCGCTATTACAATCACTGGGGTGCGCCCGGCGCGAAGCCGGGAGAGCTCGGCGCCTTCGGCTATGACCCGCTCGCCATCTCGTCGTTCCGTCCCGAGCGCGAGCTGCGCGACTGGATGCAGCGCGATCCGCTCGATATCGCGCGCAACGCGCTGATCAACTGGGGCGTGCTCGACCGCGCCAAGGCCGACGCCATCGAGGCGGCGGCGAAGAAGGAGGCAATCGACTCCTTCGCCTGGGCCGACCAGCAGCCCTTCGCCAAGCCGGAAGACGGCCTCAAGCACGTCTTCGCTCAAGGCAGCGTCGCGCCGCGTCAGCTCGCCTGAGCGGCCGCTCATCGGATCAATGCCTCACTCGAGGCTTCACTGAATTGAGGAGACAACCATGGCACGGAAAAGCTGGATGTACGCAGTCCTCGAGGCTGTGCAGTACGAGATGCGTCAGGACAAGAACATGGTGTGGCTGTTCGAGCTGACGCCGCCGGTGGCATCGAACCCCGGCAAGCCCGTCATCAATCTGGAAAAGGAGTTCGGGCGCATCCGCGTCGTCAATACCGGCATCGACGAGATGTGGATGTGCGCCGCGACGCTCGGCGCCGGCCTCGCCGGCACCAAGGCCGCGACCTACATTCCCTATCAGGGCAACTGCATGCCCTTCCAGATCATCCAGAATCACGCCGGCAAGCTGCGCTACATGACCGGCGGGCAGGCCTCGATGCCGATCGTGTTCATTCTGGAGATGACCGGCCAGACGCCGGGCTTCGCCGGTCAGCACTCGGATTACGAGATCGACACCTACTACGCACATATTCCGGGGGTGAAGACGGTCATCCCGTCGACGCCGGCGGATGCCAAGGGGATGATGGTCTCGGCGCTGCGCGACCCCGATCCGGTCGTCTATCTCTATCCGGCGGGCCTGCGCGAGCTGGTCGAAGAGGTGCCGGATGATCAGTACACCGTGCCGCTCGACAAGGCCGCGGTCCGCACCACCGGCAGCGATCTCACGATCGTGAGCTCGGGCGCCGGGATGCCGGATGTGCTGGACGCGGCCGAGACGCTGCAGAAGGCCGGGATGAAGGTCGAGGCGATCGACCTGCGCAGCCTGAAGCCGATGGATACCGAGACCCTGGTGAAGTCGGTACAGAAGACCAAGCGCCTGCTCACCTTCGACCAGTCGTACTACACGCTGTGTCCGGGCGCCGAGGTGATCGCGCGCGTCGCCGAGAATGTCGACGGCGCCCGCTACAAGCGCATCGCGTTTCCCGATGCGCCGCCCCCGGCCGCGCCCGAGATGTTCCTCTGGATGAAGCCGAACGCCGACCACATCGTCAACGCGGCCAGGAAGCTGGTGGGTTGAGCGGCTGCACCAACAACCGCGAGTCACCAGCCGCGCGCAGCGGCTGGTGGCGCGCCGACACAGCGAAAGGCGAGTAGAACATGGAAGCGGAAACGCAAGCACAGGACGCGTCAGAGCAGGTCATTGCCGCGTGCGCGAGCTGCGGCAGTGGCGCGGTTCACGTCGCGGCGGTCCGCTCGGCCTTCTGGCACGACGATCGGCTGGTCGTGGTCGAGGACATTCCGGCGCTCATCTGCGCGGCCTGCGGCGAGCAATCCTACGACGACAACACCATGGTGGTGCTCGACCTGTTGCGCGGTGAGGGTTTCCCGCCGGAGCGGGCGCGCGCGGAGCTGCGCGTTCCGGTGTTCTCGTTCCGCGACCGTTGCGCGGACGGAGGACAGTCGTGAGCCCGACCGGACGCGGCCGGCCGGCATTGCTCACGCTGATCCTGATCCTGTCGCTCGCCGGCGCCGCGTCGGCACGCGCGCAGGAGGACAACGGCTTCATGCCCAAAGGCGGCAAGACGCTGCTGCTCGGCCTCTACGGCGATGCCGCGCATGCGGCCGCTTTGCGCGAGATCATGGCGGCGCGCCACGACGAGGCGGAGTGGCGCAGCCTGATGGCGGCGCGTCAGCAGACGCTGTCGGACCGGGAGCTCAACGAGCTTGCCGCCTATCTCAGCGTGAACACGCCGGTTCCCGACAGCGCGCTCGAGCAGGCGGCCAAGTCCGGCGATCTCGCCGCCGCGCTGCCGGCGGATGGCCGCGAGCTCGCCTGGACCCAATGCCAGTTCTGCCACTCGCTGTTCTCCGGCTACCTGATGCAGCAGCGCGATGCGCAAGGCTGGCGCAGTATTTTCCTCTCGCCGTTTCACCGCGGGATCAAGCTGACCGCCCAGGAGCGCGAAACCTTCGCACGCTACTCCGCGATCAACATGCCGCTGAAGCCGGGCGATGTTCCTGCCGACCTGCGCTACTGAGATCTGCCCACGCCAACTGCCGCGAGAAGGCCCGCAAGGAGAGCCGCAATGAGGTCCGTTCCCGCCGTCTGCGCCATCCTTGCCGCCGTCGGTCTCCTGACGGCGGGCCCGCTCGCCGCCGAGACCGAGGACGTCTTCGCCTTCATCCCGTCCGGCGGGCGCACGCTGCTCACGCAGCTGTTCGACAGCAAGCCGCCCGCCGCCCAGGTCAAGGCAATCCTCACCGCCAAGCACTCGCGCGATGAATGGCTGAGCGACCTCAAGGGCCGCAGCAAGGATGTGCCCGCGCTGCAGAAGCTCGACGACAAGGAGCTGCTGACGCTCGCCGACTACCTGTCGTTCAACATGCCGCTCCCTGCGAGCCAGGTGCCAGCCGACCCGGCACGCGCCGCCTGGGACAAGGTGCTGCCGCTCGACGGGCGCGACTTCGCGCTCGAGAAATGCCAGGGCTGCCACATCATCACCGTGGTGGTGACGCAGGCGCGCAGCAAGGAGGCCTGGCTCGGCACGTTGCACAAGCCGAGTCACGTCCGCATCAAGCTCAGCGAGGATCAGCGCGCCGCCCTGGCGAGCTATCTCGTCATCAATGCCGGCATCCCGATCGACCAGATTCCCGAAGAGCTGCGCGCAGGAGGAGCTTCCTACTAGCGCATGCCAGTCGCGTAGCGGTCTTCGTGGTGAGGCGATCGGCCACGGCAAAGATCCGGACAGATGCTGTTCACCTCGCTCGAGTTCCTTCTCTTCCTGCCGCTCACGCTCGTGCTGTTCGCCGCATGCCCGGTGCGACAGCGATGGGCCGTGCTGCTGCTCGCCAGCTATCTATTCTACGGCGCCGACCATCCGCTCAATCTCCTCTATCTCGGCGCCGTGACGCTGCTCGTCTGCGGCTGCGCCGTGATGCTCGACCGCGCGAGCGGGTCGCGCGCGCGGCGAGCGATCCTGGTCGTCGGCCTGGTCCTGGTGCTCGGCGCGCTTGCGGCGTTCAAGTTCTACGACTTCCTTGTCGCCGAGCTGGAGCGCGCCTGGCTCGCTGGCGCCGGATGGCCGCTGCCGCGGCTCGGCATCGCGGCCCCGGCCGGATTCTCGTTCTACGCCTTCTCAGCGGCGAGCTATCTGATCGATGCCTACACGCGGCGCGTGCCCGAGAAGCAGGCGGCCGGCCACGTCGCGCTTTACCTCGCCTTCTTTCCCAAGATCCTCGCCGGCCCGATCGAGCGCGCAACGGCCTTGCTGCCGCAGCTTTGGTCCGGCCTGCGCGCCGACCCGGCGCGGCTCGTGCTCGGGCTGCAGCTGGTCGGCTGGGGGCTGTTCAAGAAGGCGGTGATTGCCGACAACCTCGCGCCGCTGGTCGATCACAGCTTCACGATCGTGGCCTTCGCGTCGCCGACCGAGCTGCTCGTCAGCGTTTATTTCTTCGCCTTCCAGATCTATTGCGACTTCTCCGGCTACACCGACATCGCGATCGGCGTTGCGCTGCTGTTCGGCCTGCAGCTGATGGAGAATTTTCGCCGCCCCTATCTGTCGCGCTCGACCGCGGAGTTCTGGGGCGAGCGCTGGCACATCTCGCTCGGCCGCTGGTTCCGCGACTACCTTTACATTCCGCTCGGCGGCAGCCGCGCCGGCGCGCTGCGTCGCTACGCGAACGTCATGGCGGTGTTCATCGTGAGCGGCCTGTGGCACGCCGGGCTCGGCTATGGCGTCGGCTGGACCTTTCTGGTCTGGGGCGCGCTCAACGGCGCGTATCAGTGGGTCGGGCTCGCGACCGGACGCATCTTCACCAAGCTCGCCGCGCGCTGGCCGCTCCTCGCCACGAGCACGCCCTTGCTGGTCATGCGCGTCGTTGTGACTTTCCACCTGATCCTCGTCAGCTGGGTGTTCTTTCGCGCCAAGACCATCGCGGATGCGATGACGGTCCTGCGCAAGATCGCCGTCAACATCGGCGATGTTCCGTTCCTGCTGACGCAGTATCCGTTCAGCAGCGAACAGATCATCGGCTTCGCGCTGATCCTGCTCCTGATCGCCGTGGAGGTGCTGGACGAGCGACGCTCGATCTGGCGGCGGCTCGCCGCCATGCCGGTCGCGGCGCGATGGGCGGTCTACTACGCGGCGATCTTCGGCCTGCTGGCTTTCGGCCGCTGGCAGGCCAAGGAATTCATCTACATGCAATTCTAAGAAGGACGCCCGGCGCGCGCCGGCGCACGACCATGAGGCAGTTGGGCAAGTCAGCACTGTTCTTCGTCGCGATCGGTCTCGCGATCTACGCCGGCCTTGCCTATGCGAGCGAGCGGCTGATGGTCCGCAACGGCCGCAGCAACGCGTTCTTCAAGATTGCGACGGCCGCTGCGAGCGAGTTCGACTGGATGATTCTCGGCGCCTCGCACGCGATGCCGCTCGACTTCGCCGATTTCAACGCGCAGATGCAGCGCGATACCGGCCTGCGCATCATCAATCTTGCGGCACCGGGCACCGGGCCGCTCTACAATCGCTTCGTCTTCGAGCACTTCCTTCGCGCGCATCGCACCAGGAACCTGCTCTATGTCGTCGATTCCTTCGCGTTCTATTCGCGCATGTGGAACGAGGATCGCTTCTCCGACGGCAAGCTCTTGCGCGGAACCCCGTTCGAGGCCGCGCTGGCGGTCGAGCTGTGGGACTACAGCCGCCATGACGGCGTCGATCCGCGTGCCCTGCTCGACTACGTGACGGGCTTCTCCAAGATCAACAACCGCGACCGGTTCCTGCCGGACATCTGGGAGGGAGAGCCGCAATTCGAGCGCGTGTATCGTTCCTCCGCCAGCGCGATCAGGAGCCGCGTCGCATATCTGTTTCCGGACGCGGCTTCCGACGCGGCGAGCGCGCGCTACCTCGCGGTGCTGTCCGACCTGCTCGCCGCGGCGGAGCAGCACGGCGTGCATGTCGCTGCGGTCAAGCTGCCGGTGCCGGCGGCGTTCCGCGCGCAACTGCCGAACGAGAAAGGCTTCGACACCGCCGTCGCGCCGCTATTCGCGCAGCGCCGCATTCCGTTCCAGGATCTGTCCGCCGCCCTCGACGATCCGCGCTTCTACTTCGATACCGACCATCTCAATCGCGCCGGTGTCACGGAATTCTACGCCCACCATTTGAAGGACATTCTGCTTCGATCGAAGGACGATCGCGGCGGCTAGAGCGCATTCCGATTGGAAGGAACCGGAAATGCGCTCTAGATTCTTGCGTTGGCGCATATCCTTTTCGGAAAACCGGCATCCACTTTTCCGGGATATGCGCTAGCGCGCCGATTGCGGCGTCAGCGCGTTGCCCGCGACGCGAGTCTCTCGTCGACCTCGCCGGCAAGCCGCACGAGCCGGCCTGCAATGACGACCGAATATGATCCGCGCGGCTCGACGCGGCGCAGCGGCTCAGGCAGATGCTCGAGCTCGCGACGTGCATGGGACCGAATATCTCCGAGCGTCGCGGCAGCGCCAACGCGCTTTCCGCCCCGCATGACAGGCCGCAGCAGCGGCTCGCCCGGCTGCGCGTCGTCCTCGGTCGAGAGGATGTCGCCGGCCATGCGGCCGTCGGGCCCAGAGCGCCGCCAGACCTGCTTGCGTCCGGGCCAGGTCGCCTTGCCGGCGGAACGCTTGCGCCGCGCGAGCCCGGCATATTCCTGCAGCTTGTAGGCGCAATCGAGGGCGGGCGCATCAGACGACGTCGTCAGGTTCGTGCCGATGCCATAACCGTCAATCGGGGCATTTTCAGCCGCAAAGCGAGAAAGGGCGTCATCGTCGATGCCGCCGCTCGCGAAGATGATCACCTCGCGCAATCCGCCCGCGTCGAGGATCCCGCGCACGCGGTGCGATAAGGCGGCGAGATCGCCGCTGTCGAGCCGCACGCCGTAGATGCCGACACCCAGATCCTTCAGCCGCGGCGCAAGGCGGACGACCTTTCGGGCAGCGGCCTCGGTATCATAGGTATCGATCAGCAATACGAGATTGTCGGGTCGCGCGCGCGCGAAGGCCTCGAAGGCGAGCGTTTCGTCATCGAAGGCCTGAACATAGGAATGCGCCATCGTGCCATACAGCGGGATGCCGAACTCCTTTCCGGCGAGCACGGTCGCGGTGCCGGCAAAGCCCGCGATATAGGCGGCGCGCGCCGCCATCAGGCCGGCCTCGGCTCCGTGCGCACGGCGGAACCCGAAATCGACCAGAAGCTTTCCCGGCGCGAGCAAGGACAGTCGCGCCGCCTTGGAAGCGATCAGCGATTGAAAGTGCACGATGTTGATCAGGCGGGTCTCGATCAGCTGTGCCTCGGGCATCGGAGCCGTCACGCGCACGATCGGCTCGTTCTCGAAGAATACGGTGCCCTCCGGCATGGCGTGGACATCGCCGCTGAACCGGAATCCGGCAAGATAGTCGAGCAGTTGCGCGCTGAAGCGGTGCGTCCGCTCGAGCCAGGCGAGCTCCTCTTCGGCGAAGCGCAAGCCCTCGAGAAACTGCAGAACCTGCTCGAGTCCGGCAGCCATCAGGAAACCGCGGCGCTCCGGCAGTTTACGGACGAAGAATTCGAAGACCGCAGTATCGAGCTGCCCCTGTTCCAGGTAGGCCTGGATCATGTTGAGCTGATAGAGGTCCGTGAGCAGGCCGTCGGATGCGTCATGCATGATCTGGCTCCGGCGAGGCCGGATGCAAGCGTCCTCGACCGCCGTCATTTCATCGGCTCAGGCAGGAAGACCGTCTTTGAGGAAGATCAACCGGCGCGCATGGCCCTGCTGCGCGATTGTCCGCGACCTTGCGATCCGCGCGCGGTCCACGACTACCGGGCGATATCGACCCCGCCGCCGACACCGTGCTTCTGGCGCCATCTTGGTCCAGGCCCCCGCATGTAATGAAGCTCGGGGCGATAGGAGTCGAACAGCGCGGTGCTGATCGCGTACAGCGAGATGAGGATCGATCGTGCCATGGCGGACCTGCTGTCGGGCTTCACGCTCTCCCTTTCGCCCACGACGAACTGCTATTAGGCGCGCCGGCCCGGGAAAATTCAGATCTTCCTCTTAAGGACCTCCGCTTAGGTAAGTGCCCTACCCGCTCGCACGAGCGAGCACGATCGCTCGCGAAAGCAGCCGCTCACGATCCGGCATCGATGGCGCCGCGCGGACCTGCGCCGGCGAGAATTCACCGTGCGCGCGGGGTCGGAGAAGCAGGCTTGCGCCGCAGGCTCAGGATGTAGCTGACCACCTCGCCGATCTGGTAGTCGACCAGCATCGGGTCCGGCATTTCCAGCTTGGCGGTCGCCGCCTTGTGGTTTGTGGCGAGAAAGCCTGACAGGCTCTCCGCTGTCGTCCTCGGCCGCATGGCAATGACTTCGAATGGCGGCGCCGGGGGCCGAAGGATCGGCGTGAGTTCCTGCTTGGGCGCGACGATATGGCAGGCCGAGCAGACCATCAGCGCGAGCTCGCGCCCTTTCGCCACTTGGCTGTCTTGGCTGTGTTGGCTGCCTTGGTTGCCTTGGCTGCCTTGGCTCGCTTGGCTCCCTTGGCCTCGCGCGCCGGTCACAAGCTGCATGCATGAGATGGTCAGAATGACGGCGCAGGCCACTGCGAGCCCGCCCCTTGCTTGGAACTTCCCCGCGAGAAACGCGCCAGTCCGCATCGTGCACCCATCATCTCGTGCGAAGCTTCAGCCTGGGACTGCTGGCTTCGCTATCAATCAGAGACGGCACGGACATTGAGCTGTATCAACGCCGCGGACGGCGGCGCCATGCATTCTTTCTCGCACGCTCGAACCTTGGATCGACGAGCAGGAGAACGGACATGTTGCTGAAGCCGATTGTGGCCATGTTGGGAGTTGTTTTGGCGTTATCATTGCTGTCGCCGACCACGGCATCAGCGCAGCACGGCGCGCGCGCTGGTGGAGGTGCTCATGCTGGCGCCTTCCGAGGCGGCGGCTTCCGGGGCGGCGGCGCATTTCGCGGCGGCGGCTTCCGTGGCTTCGGTGGCGGCCGGATCGGAGGCGGCCGGATCGGATTTGGCGCGGGGTTCTATCCCTGGGGCTATGATCTCTACCCTTGGCCCTATCCGCTCTACTATCAGCCCTACTGCGGATATGTACGGCGGCACGTCTGGATTCACGGAAGAATCCGCTGGCGCTGGGTCTATCGCTGTCACTGACGCGTCGGGCCTCGCTTCCTGCCTGCTGATCGCGGGCGCGGCTGCCGAGCAGTCGCGCCCTTGATCTGCCGCAATACCGGCCGGGCTCGGATCGACCAGATTGCATAGCGGACACACAGGATCGCAACCGATGCGCAGGCGCCTCATCGTCTCTCTGCTCGCACTCCTGCCGCTCGCGCCCGCCAGCGCGCAGAACATTCCGCAGATCGACTTCGAGCGCACCTGCCGCGAGCTCACGCGCTCGCCGGAGCGCATCACAGGTTTCCGGCGGTGCGTCTCCGACGAAAGGAGCGCCCGCGATGAGCTTGCAAGGGTGTGGAGCAGCTTCGCGCCGGCCGACCGGCGCGAATGCGCGGCCCTGACGGGCATCGGCGGCAGCCCGAGCTATGTCCAGCTGCTCGAATGCCTGGACATGACGCGGGAGGATCAAAACGAGCGAGCGAAGCAATAGGCCCGCGCGCCGCGCCTCGCGCTCGCGTCAATCCTCGGGTGAAATGCCGAGCTCCGACAGCGCATCCTCCAGGTGACTGCCAAGCAACGGCATCCCGAGAAGATACTGAGCGGTCCGGTTGTTGCGTGCGCGCGCGGCCTCGGCGCGCAACTCGTCCCAATCCTCGATCGCGCCGTCGCCACGGCCGAGCCATACCAGCGTGACCAGGTCGATCTGCTCATCCTCGGTCAGCGCGCGGATGAAGCCGGAAAGCTCCTGGACCACCGGATCGTCGGGGTGGTCCTCGAGCACCGAAAGCATGGCGTCGTCGGCGGCGTTCGATGCATCGCCGGGATCGGTGACGACGTCCTTGACGTCGAACTCGTGCGCCTTCGCGATGATGAAGCGCAGCTTGTCGCTGGAGATCGACAGGTCGGGAGTCCGGGTTGTCTCGATCATCGGGGGTCTCATGCGGCCAGTGATGTCGGCAGAGCTTGCGCCGCCGGCGCGGCCGGGCCTTGAGCTATGTCAACCCGCCGCACCGACCGGACCGGAAAAAAGCCTCGGGCGCGACGCCCGAGGCTTCCGGCAAACGGCGACGCTCAGGCCGCCGCCTTGACCTCGATCTTCTTCGCGGCCTGCTGCGCTTCCGCCTTCTTCGGAAGCGTGACGGTCAGCACGCCCTTCTTGAAATTGGCCTCGATCTTGTCGGTGTCGACGCCCTCCGGGATGCTGAAGAAGCGTTCGAACGAGCCATAGCGCCGTTCGGAGACGTGGTAGTCCTTGCCTTCCTCTTCCTTCTCGTCCTTCTTCTCGCCCTTGATGGTGAGGCCGCCGTTCGCGAGCTTCACCTCGATGTCCTTCTCGTCCATGCCGGGCAGCTCGGCGGCGATCTCATAGGCCGTCTCGCCTTCACTGATGTCGACGGCGAAGGAGGTCGCGAGCTTGCTCGACCAGAACGGCTCGAACGCCGCGAGCGAGCGGAATGGGGCACGCCAGAAGTCGCGGCCGAAGTCATCGAACACACGGTCGATTTCGCGCCGCAATGTTTCGAACGGCCAAGCTTGCGTCGAAGCCGCCGGCGCGCTCGCTTTTTCGGTCGTCACGGGGATTTTGGTTTCAGCCATGGTGGGATTCCTCCTGCAACAAAGATGGGTAGCTGCCTGATAGCGCGGGCGGCGCGCGCTGCCATTGATCTTGGTCAACCGCTGTCGTGGGGAGCCCAACAAATAGCCCCGGCTGAGGCTCGGCCGGGGCTACCAGTGCCGGGTCGGGGAGGGGGGAGCCCGGCGGGGACTTGCTGCGGATCATCGCTCGGTGCCGCGGCCAGACCTTGATGCAGGTCAAACCGCGACGGTCTTTTTGCGCCATGAATCATTTGATCATCAGGACCGGAAGCTGTCGCAGCGACGCGATCGCACGGGCGACGTCGTCGCTGAGTGTGCCATGCGCTGCGACCAGCAGGCGCGCGCGAATGCCATCGAGCGCGCGCGCGAAGGCGCGCGGGTCGGAGAGTGCATGTCGATCGATCCTCACGCGCCTCGCTTTGAGCGCGACATCGACGGTGCGACCGTCGATTGCCACAATGACGAGCTCCTCGCCCGATCGCGCCGCGATCGCGGCCGCTGCCTCGATGATCTTCTCGTCCCCTGCCGCCGCGACCACCGCAACCGGCCCCTCGGTCCGCTGCGGATGCGGCGGAGCGAACATGACCGAGGTTGCCGACTGAAGCACTGCCTCACTGAAGGAGAGGAATTGTTGCGTCGCGCGTTCGGCCGCGCTGGCCGGCTCGGCAAGCATCAGGATGTCGCCCGGCCGCGACAGCGACGCGATCGTCTCCATGGCATCCCCGCGGATCGTCGCAAACCGATGCTCGGTCCCGAGCAGCCTGGCCGCCTCGGCAAACAGCCGTTCGGTGCGGCGCGCCGCCAGCTCCAATTCCTGCGCGAGCCGGCCGGGCTCGAGCGGTTGCCAACCCCCTCCCAGCAGCCTCAATTCGCGCGCGAACGGCAGGCTCGTCAGCTGGCGCAGGTGGGTATCTTCAACGAAGAGACCGAGCAGCTCGAGATCGAGCAGGTTCGCGAACGCGACGCCGAACTTCAGGGCGTGACCGGGAGGATTCATCTGAAGTCCGATCACGAGGCGCTTGAAGCTGTGGGCAGGCGCAGGCACGGCTAAGCACTCGTCTCGCGTTTGTGCTTTTCGGCGAAATCACGCCGGACCTGCGCGAAGGCGCGCAGCCGGTCCTCGACGCGCGCATTGATGCTGCCGTCAGCGTAAGCCCCGCCCGGCCCGCGCGCGCCCGCCGCGACGCCGGTCAGCAGCGCGATGCCTTCGTCGATGCTCGCGATCGGATAGACCGCGAAGCGTCCCACGGCGCAGGCCTCGCGCACGTCCTTGCGCAGCATCAGGTGGCGGATGTTGGCTTGCGGGATCAGCACGCCCTGCGACCCGGTCAGACCGCGCGCCTCACAGATGTCGAAGAATCCTTCGATCTTCTCGTTCACGCCGCCGATCGCCTGCACCTCGCCGTGCTGGTTGACCGAGCCGGTGACCGCGAGGTCCTGGCGCAACGGGATCTCGGCAAGTGCCGAGAGCAGGGCATAGAGCTCGGCGGAGGATGCGCTGTCACCTTCGACGCCGCCATAGGATTGCTCGAACACCAGGCTCGCAAACAACGACATCGGCGTGTCGAGCGCATAGCGGCCGGCGAGAAAGCCCGACAGGATCAGCACGCCCTTGGAGTGAATCGGCCCGCCGAGCTCGACCTCGCGCTCGATGTCGACGACCTTTCCGCCGCCCGGCCGCACCTGGCAGGTGATCCGCGTCGGTCGGCCGAACGCGAACCCGCCAAGCTCGAGCACGCTCAGTCCGTTCACCTGGCCGACATGCGCGCCCGTGGTCGCGATCAGCGCCACCTTTTCGAGGATGCTTTCCTGCGCACGGTCGCGCAATCGCGCGGCGCGCCGCACGCGCGCCGCAAGCGTGCGCTCGACGTCCTCGCGCGCGATGATCTCGCGCTTCGCCTTGCCGGCATAGACGCCGGCCTCGATGAGGATCTCGCGCAGCTGCTCCACGACGAGCGAAAGCTTGCCGGCGTCGCTCGCGAGCCGCGCCGCATGCTCGAGCACGCGGCCGACCGCTGCGCGGTCGAGCGCGTTGACGCCGCTCTTGCGCGCAACCGCCGCGATCAGCCGCGCCAGCATCAGCTCGTTCTCGCCGCTGCGCTCGATGTCGTCCTCGAAATCGGCCAGCAGCTTGAAGTGCTCGGCGAGCTCCGGATCGACGGCCGCGAGCAGGAAATACAGCACGCGCTCGCCGAACAGCACGACCTTGACCTTGAGCGGGATCGGATCCGGCTCGAGCGACACGGTGCCGGTGAGGCCGACGAAGCGCGCAACGTCCTCGATCGCGATCTCCTCGCCGCGCAGCGCCCGCTTCAGCGCGGTCCAGCTGAACGGCTCGCTCAGCAGGCTGCGCGCGTCGAGCATGAGGTAGCCGCCATTGGCCCGATGCAACGCGCCCGCCTTGATGAAGCGGAAATTCGTGACCAGGACCCCGCGCTGGGCGACGTACTCGATCCGCCCGATCAGGTTTCCAAGCGTCGGATGCGGCTCCTCGATGACCGGAACGCCGGCGGCCGGCGGCGTCTGCGCGACCAATACGTTCACCTCGTAGCGATCGAACAGTCCCGCAGGCTGCAGGTCGGGCGGCGCATTCTCGCCGTCCTCCTCCTTCATCAGGAAAAGCGCGACGTTCTCGATCAGATCGGCACGCACCGTCTCGACGTGCTGAATGACCCGCGCGACATCGCCGAATGGCGCCCTGGTCTCGGCGATCATCTGGTCGACGACGTATTTGGCGGTGTCGCGGCTGAGCTGGCGAATCTCGTCGCGGCGCTGCCTCTCCCATTGCGGGATCTGATGCACGACGTGCTCGAGCTCCTTCTCCAGCGCCGCGACGACGGCCTGCACCTCCTCGCGTCTCGCCTCAGGCCAGGTGTTGAACTCGTCCGGCGGCACGACCTGCCCGTCCTTGGCGGGCGCGAGCGCAAAGCCGACCGGCGTGCGCAGGATGATGATGTCCTTTTCCGCCGCCTTGTCGCGCAACGCCGTGAAGGCTTCGGCCTGCTTCTTCTGGAACGACTCGTCGATTGCGCCGTGGCGCGTCTGATAGTCCTCGCCCTGGAACACGGCCGGCAGGGCCGTCTTCAGGTCGTCGACCAGCTTGTGCATCGCGCCCTGAAAGGCCCGGGCGCGCCCGGCCGGCAGCTCGATCGCGGTCGGGCGATCCGGCGCGGCAAAATTGTTGACATAGACCCAGTCGGGCGGGCCGGGCCTGGTCGCGGCATCCTGCAGCAGCAAGGCTCTGACCGCCTCCTGCATCCGCGCCCCGTTCGGACCGATCACGAAGAGATTGAAGCCGGCGCTCTCGACCTGCGTGCCGAGCTCGATCGCCTCGAGCGCGCGCGCCTGGGCGGCAAGCGCGTCGCCGGGCTGCAGCTCGGCGGTTGTCGCGAAAGCGAGCCGGGAAAGATCGGTCGCGCGATAAAGCGCGGCCGCCTCGAGCGGCCGCATGAAGGGTACCGCGGACGCGGGCGCGTTCTCCACCTGATGCCCTCCGGTGACTTCAGGCGTTGCCGGCTTCGTGATGCTTCACGTCGCCGCGCATCCGCCGCACCTCGTCCTGCAGCTGGCGGCGTGCGCGCTTGAAGGCGTTGGCAATCGCGAAGTCGAGGTCGGCATGCCGCTCGTCCGACTGCGTCGTGCGGCTGACATTCACCTCGCGCTCGTCGGGAAGCGTCAGGTGGATGTGCACCTCATAGAGCCCGCCGGTTCGATGGTGCCCGCCCGGCCCTCTGACCACCACGCGGCAGGCCGTCACGCGGCCATACCGCCCGAGCTCGGCCACATGCTTTTCGACCGCCGCCCGGACTTCGGGAGCCGCGGCCAGATTCTCGAAGTCGATCTCGACGGGCGTTTGCATCGTTCAGGTCCATCCGTTCATGGTTTCAAGGATCAGTGCGACATCAGGCAGCAGATCGGGCTCGCGGCGAGCAGCTCCTGGGTGACGCCGCCGAACACCCACTCGCCGAGCCGGCTGTGCCCATAGGCTCCGGTGACCAGCAGGTCCGCGCCCTCGTCCCGGGCCAGTCGAAGCAAGCGCGCGGCGCTCGATTCCTGCGCATGGCTGACGACCTTGGAGCCGGATTTGATCCGGTGATGCGCGAGGTATTGCACGACGTCGTCGATGCCGCGTTGCGTCGCCTTCTCGCTGCCGTCCTCGCAGATCCCGGCGACCGTCACCTGCGAGGCTTCATGCATGAACGGCAGCGCGTCGATGATCGCGCGCCGCGCTTCGCGCGTGTCCTTCCAGCCGATCACGACGCGATCCGCCGCGAAGGACTTCACCCCGATCGGAACGACGAGGGCGGGACGTCCCGCCTTCAGGATGATCGCGCCGGCATCGACCGAGTTATAGGCGTCCTGGAATCGTTCATTCCGGCTCACCACGACCAGGTCGGCGCAGCGCGCCTGCGCGATCACGAAATCGGTCGGAAAGTCGAGCTCGCAACGCCAGGCGATGGCTCGCGACGAGGTACCGGCCTTGTCGCGGAACCAGACCTCGCTGTCATAGAGCCGCGCCTTGAGCAGATCGATCTCGTCCGGCCCGGCGACGTCCATGACGACGCCGTTGGCCAGCACCGGCGGCCGGATCGGGATCGCCGCGACGCCGAGCAGTTGCGACGCGAACTTGTCGGCAAGCTGGCCGGCGATCCTGACGATCTGCTCGCGCGAGCGATCCGGATCGACCGCAACCATCAGCGTGGCATAGGACATTGGCGTCTCCCAGCGAGCGCATATCCCGGAAAGGCCTGTCCCGGACTTGATCCGCGATGGATGCCGGTTTTCCGAAAAGGATATGCGCCAACGCAACAAGTTACCGGTACCACGGCGCCGTCCCGGCTCCATTGATTCAACTCAACGCCTGAGCGTGCCCTTCCGGCGCCGACCGTCGATTGATTTTCATCAAGGACTTTCGACCCCCATGGCGGTTCCTTGCCCTTGTGAAAGGCAGCAAGGTCCGCGGGGAGACGTCGATGAAAGCACGTGATGTCATGGTTTCGCCGGTCATCACCGTCGCGCAAACCGCGACGGTCCGCGATGCCGCAAGGACGCTGATCGAGCATGGAATCAGCGCGGTCCCGGTTGTCGATCAGGCCAATGCGATCGTCGGGATCGTCAGCGAGGCCGATTTGCTGCACCGCGCCGAGGCCGGAACCGAGCGGCGGCGCTCATGGCTGTTGCGCGCCTTCACGGCGGGCGAGACGCTGGCAGCCGACTTCGCCAACTCGCACGCGCGCAAGGTCGCCGACATCATGACGCGCGCGGTCATCACCGCGACGCCCGATACGCCGCTGCACGAGATCGCGGCGCTGATGGAGCGGCACGCCGTCAAGCGCGTTCCGATCGTCGCGAACGGCGCGCTCGTCGGCATCGTCAGCCGCGCCAACCTGGTGCAGGCGGTCGCGAGCTCCGGCAAGGAGCTGGACGTGCCGCCCTCCGACAAGGCGATCCGCGACGCGATCCTCGCGCAGCTGAAGGCCCAGCCGTGGGCGCATACCGGGCTGCTCAATGTCACGGTCACCGACGGCGTCGTCGATCTTTGGGGCTTCTCCACCTCGGAGGCGGAGCGCAAAGCGATCCGCGTCGCCGCCGAATGCGCGCCCGGCGTCTGCGCGGTGAATGACAACCTCGTCACGCACCATCGTCTGGAGGGCTATTAGAGCTCGTCATGTCTTTGCGCATTTCCTCCGCGAGCAAGGCCTCGATCGAGCGGCGTTGCGCCTCGTCCAGCGACGGTGATTCCAGGAGCTGGCGATAGTGCGCGACATTCTGCTCGTGGATGAAGCTGTCGGCCGGCGCTGAGCCGATCGGCTTGGTTGCGGGCCGATAGAGCCGCGGCAGCTCGGCGAGTCGCCGCTCCGCACTCGCCGCCGCGTCGATTGCGCTGCCGTACAGCTTCGCCGTGGCGGCGAGCAGGCTGATCAGCAGGAAGCTTCCCGCGATGAGGCCGAACACGCGGCCGAGATAGAAGCCGAGGTCGAAACGGTTCGAGCCGATCACGGCGGAAAGCGCGATGTCGAGGAGCCAGATCCACATCACCAGCATCAGCCAGAGGTCGACGATACGCTGTCGGCGCTCCCACAGACTCAACATTGCGACGAGCGTCAGCGCCCACACCGCAGGGCTGATTCCTTTCGAGACGAGCAGGGAATAGTCGCCGCCGCGCATGACGATCGGAAGCCGGTCATGTCCCGCGGTGGCGAGGAGGGCAAGCGCGATCGTGAGCAGCAGAACGCCCGCAATCGCTGCGGCGAGCACGGCACGCGGCCGCGACAGCTCGAAAGGGGCGCGCGCCTCGCGCCGACGCAGCAGCGCATAGGTCAGCACGAAGAGCGGGAATCCGCCGTGCCAGAACACGTAGAGCCACGCCGTCGTCTGCTCGCCGCCATCGATCAGACCCGTCGGCGCGAAGGCGCCCGGAAAGCTGAGCGCGTGCGGCACGATGATCAATGCGTCGAACAGGTAGCCGGATGCGAGCGCGAGCATCGCGGGCGAGCGCAGCCGGGCAAACTGGTCGAACAGGAACAGGGCGGTGATCAGGTCGATGAGAAACAGCGCCGCCTCGTAGCTCGGAATGAACGCGGGCATCGGCGCGAGCGGCGTGCGGGCATAAGGCACCGCGGCGAGGCAAAGAAGGAGCGATGCGGCGGCGATCGCCATAGCGATCCGCTTCTGGCCTGACGTTGCGAGTGCCGTCGCGAGAAAGAGGCCCGATTGGTGACGCGAAGTGCGTTCGTTCACGCCAGTCCTCTGATCGGGCTGCCGGTACAATGATACTACCAAGTTCCATCAGAATTTAGGGCCGAACGACAGCGGTCGCAACGCCGATCGCTCACGCCCAAGCCCGCGGCCGATTATTGCGGCCCCTGAATAAATGGCTGGAGATACGGGCGAGTCCGACTTAGCCGGCAGCACGAAATGCGCCGCAGGCCAATGTAATCAAGAGCCGGGCGGGCCCGGCGCGGGTCACGCCTCGCTGGTCTCCCGTGACTGCGGAGCGGACACCTCCGCGCCGGGCGTGATCTCGCGCACCAGCCGGGCGCCCGACCAGACCTCGAGCCGGTACGCGCCGAGGCGGGCTTTCGCCATCTCGACCGCCTGCTCGTCCGTGTCGCAATCGAGATCCACGCGATCGACGAAACGACCGTCAGGACTGATCGTATGCAGCCTGTATTTCGTCGGCATCAGCCTCTCTTTCCCGTGCGGCTACAGCGCCATCTCGGGCTCGGCCGCGCGCTCCTTCTTCTCCTCCGGAATTTCGGTCATCGTCGCCTCGGTCAGGAGCAGCACGCTCGCGACCGAGACGGCATTCTCGAGCGCGATGCGGACGACCTTGGTCGGATCGATGATCCCCGCCTCGATCAGATCGACATATTCCTTTCGGCCGGCATCGAAGCCTTCATTGCCCTTGCCAGCCAGCATGCGGGCCACCACGACACCGCCGTCGACGGCGGAGTTTTCGGCGATCTGGCGCGCCGGCGCCTCGAGCGCCCGGCGCAGGATCTGGATGCCGGTTCGCTCATCGCCCTCGGCCTTGGCCTCCTCGTCCCTGACGGCATCGACGCAGCGCAACAGCGCAAGGCCGCCGCCGGGCACGATGCCCTCCGCGACCGCCGCCTTGGTGGCGCTGATCGCATCGTCGAGCGCTTCCTTCTTCGATTTCATCTCGGACTCGGCGGGCGCGCCGACGCGAATGACCGCAACCCCGCCGGAGAGCTTCGCGAGCCGCTCCTGCAGCTTCTCCTTGTCATAGTCGCTCGTCGTCTTCTCGATCTCGCGGCGGATCTGCTCGATCCGCCCGTCGATCTGCTTGCGCTTTCCGGCACCGCCGATGATCGTCGTGTTGTCCTTGTCGGCGACCACGCGCTTGGCGGTGCCGAGCTGCTCGATCGTCACATGATCGAGCTTCAGGCCGAGCTCCTCCGACACCACCTGTCCGCCGGTGAGGATCGCGATGTCCTGCAGCATCGCCTTGCGCCGGTCGCCGAAGCCCGGCGCCTTGACGGCGCAGCTCTTCAGCGTCCCGCGGATCTGGTTGACGATCAGCGTCGCGAGCCCCTCGCCTTCCACCTCCTCGGCGACGACCAGCAACGGCCGGCCGGACTTCGCGACCTGCTCGAGCAGGCTCAAGAGGTCCTGCAGCACGCTGATCTTGCGGTCGGAGATGAGAATGAGCGCGTCCTCGAGCACCGCCTCCATCTTCTCGGCATTGGTAACGAAGTAGGGCGAGAGGAAGCCGCGATCGAATTGCATGCCCTCGACAACGTCGAGCGCCGTCTCGGTGGTCTTCGACTCCTCGACCGTGATCACGCCTTCGCCGCCGACCTTGTCCATCGCGTCCGCGACCAGCTCGCCGATCGCCGGATCGTTGTGCGCCGAGATCGCGGCGACCTGCGCCTTCTCCTTGCGGGTCTTCACCGGCCGGGACATCGCCTTCAGCGCCTCGATCGAGCGCCGCGCCGCGCGGTCAAGCCCGCGCTTGATGTCGATCGCGCT
>Ga0187784_10000188_pt1 | contig 41859 bp, 37 predicted proteins | sample 1015_SJ02_MP15_2_FD_132964 | JGI IMG/M metagenome (GOLD analysis project Ga0187784, IMG submission 132964) | Tropical peat soil microbial communities from peatlands in Department of Meta, Colombia - 1015_SJ02_MP15_20_MG | ecosystem: Environmental > Terrestrial > Soil > Wetlands > Peat | place... | reverse complement strand
GCGCCGGCTCGGGCGTCTGCTCGACGATCGGGTCCTGCCACACCGTGCCGGTGAACCACTCCTTCGCGGCGCGGCGCGACGGCACCGAGCCGCAGGGATGGATGTCCATGTTTTCCTCCCTTTCTTGTGCGGGCGAGGCTTCCTATCAGAGCGGTAAGGCAATGGAAATCGGCGCGTGCTAGGCTTGCCTGTGTCGCCTGCCGCAGCACGCCCGCACTCTTTGTCTAATCGCCGTGATGCGGTCTGAGGGACGAAACGAGCGGGCTGGAGCCATGTCGAACAACGCGCACATCGCAGTTCGCCCTATTCTGCGGCTCCTCCTCATTGCCGCCAGCGCCATCGCGCTCGGCGCCTGCTCCAAATGCGACGTGCCGAATTGGCTCCCGGGACATTCGCCGGCACCGCCCGCCTCCTGCCACGACGGCCCCTCGCCGCAGGGGCAATGACATTCATCGTTCCCCGCTAAATCCGGGAAGGACGATTAGGCCGCGAGCGTCTCCTTCACCGCGGCGACCAGTTCCTTGAGCGAAAACGGCTTGGGCAGGAACGCGAACTGGCCGGGCTCGGGCAGGTGTTTCTGGAAAGCGTCCTCGGCATAGCCGGAGACGAAGATGATCTTGAGGTCCGGATTGCGGTTGCGCAGCTCGCGCGCGAGCGTCGGCCCGTCCATCTCCGGCATGACCACGTCGGAAACGACGAGATCGATTTGGCCGTTGGACCGTTCGAGGACATCGATCGCCTCCAGCCCGTTGCCGGCTTCGAGTACGGTGTAGCCGCGCGAGGCTAGACCGCGGGCGTTGAGCGCGCGCAGCCCCTCTTCGTCCTCGACCAGGAGGATCGTGCCCTGGCCGGTGAGGTCGGCGCTCGCCGCGCGCTTGACCTCCTCGGTCGCGGCCAGCGCGTCGGCGACGGCCGGCGCCGCGCTGTCCTTGACCCGCTCCGCCGCGACCTCAGCGGCGCTGGCAAGGTGGCGCGGTAGGAAGATGCGGAAGGTCGTGCCAGCCCCTTCCGCTGACTCCACGTAGATGAAGCCGCCGGTCTGCTTGATGATGCCGTAGACGGTCGAGAGGCCGAGCCCGGTGCCTTTGCCGACCTCCTTGGTCGAAAAGAACGGCTCGAAGATCTTGTCGACGATCGCTGCGGGAATGCCGGTGCCGGTGTCGGCCACCTCGACCAGCACGTAGTCGGCGGCGGGCATGCCCTTGGCGTTGAAGCGCTGGCATTCGTTCGCCGTCACATTGGCGGTGCGCAGCGCTAGCCTACCGCCACCGGTCATGGCATCGCGGGCGTTGACCGCAAGGTTCACGATCACCTGCTCGAATTGCGAGATGTCGACCTTGACTGGCCAGAGGTCGCGGCCGTGGACGACTTCGAGCGTGACTTTCTCGCCGATCAGGCGGCGCAGCAGCATATTGAGATCGCCGAGCACCTCGCCGATGTCGAGCACCTGCGGACGCAGCGTTTGCTTGCGCGAGAAGGCGAGGAGCTGCCGCACCAGGCTCGCCGCCCGGTTGGCGTTCTGCTTGATCTGGATGATGTCCTGGAACGAGGGGTCGGTCGGCTTGTGGGCGTTGAGCAGGAAATCGGCCGCCATCATGATAGCGGAGAGCACGTTGTTGAAATCATGCGCGATGCCGCCGGCGAGCTGGCCGACCAGCTCCATTTTCTGCTGCTGAGTGACCTTGGTCTCGAGCTCGCGCTGGGCGGTGGTCTCGAGCGCGTAGACGATGGCAGCCTCCTGGTCGCGCTCCTCCTCCTCGACCGCGGTGACGTAGAAGCGGGCGAACCGCTCGCTGCCGGGCTCACACGCGAGCGTGGCATCGACCGGGGCGATGTCGCCCTTGCCGAGGGCGGCGGCCGCGAGGGCGGCATCGAGCGCCGCGCGGTCGCGCTCGGCGACCACGGCGGCGATCGTGCGCTCGCCGCCCTCCCCGCTCAGCACGGTGTGGAACAGCCGGGCGAACAGCGAATTGGTGCGCACGATGCGGCCTTCGCGGTCCACGGTCGCGATCGCCATCGGCGTGTGGTGGAAGAAGCGCATGAAGCGGATTTCGGCGGCGCGCTGCGGGTCGGTGCCGTGGTCGCGGGCGCGATTGAGGACGAGCGTCCGCGAGGCGCCAGGGCTGCCATCCGCGCCGAACGCGACGCGGTGGTAGAGCCGGACCGGCAGCGTGCGGCCGTTGCGAGTCTTCAGATCAAGGTCGAGCACCTCGGTCCTGATCTCGCCGGCGCCGGCGCGCAGCGTCGTCAGAAGCGCCGCGCCGTCGCCGGCCACAAGGTCGGCGAGCTTGAGGCCGCCGGAGCCGACCTGGGCGAGATCCTGATCGAGCCAGTTGGCGAGTGTGGCGTTGAGGTAGACCACGTCGCTCTTGGCATCGACGGAAAAGAACCCGGCCGGAGCGTGATCGAGATAGTCGATCGCGTGCTGCAGTTCCTGAAAGACGTTCTCCTGCCGTTCGCGCTCGCGGGTCACATCGGTCAGCGACCACACCGTCAGCCGGTTCGCGCGCTTGTTGTCGGCGAGCGGCCGCACGCGCAGCCGCAGCCAGCGCGCCGGCCGGCCGTGCAAGCCGGCGACCCGTACCTCCTCCTGCAGGCGCTTGCCTTCGCGCGCCGCCTTGAGCAGCCGGTAAATCGCCTCGGAGGCATCGGCGTCGCCGATGAAGACGCGCTCGACCGGGCGCATCTCTCTGGCGTCGGCCGCGCCGATGAGTTCGAGATAGGCGGCGTTGGCATAAATGACGACGCCGCCGCGATCGGTGACGGCGACGCCGTCGAAGGAATCGTCGACCACCGCCTTGAGGAGCGGGCTTCCCGCTTCGGCCGCCGGCAGCCGCAGGATGCCGCCGGCGAGCGCGAACAGCGAGAAAACGCCGACCGTCGCCAAGACGGCGAGGAAGACGAGGATATAGGGCTCGGCGTTGTTGCGGCCGAGCATCACGATTGCGGTTGCGCCGCCGACCAGTGCTGCGGCGACGAGGAGCACCAGGATGACGCTGCCGCCACGCGCCGCCGCGCTGCGGTCGATCGCCTTCCGCGCGGGCGTGGCGCCGGCGGAACCCTCGGTCATGCCTTGCGTCGTCATCCCCGCCGCCCTGCCGCCTGTTTCCTCCCCTGCGAACCAGGCGAGGATGAATGGTGGTGCCCCTTGCGCGCCCGATAGGCAAGAGGGTTTGCGAGGCGTCTCACAGCGGCCTAGCCACGGCGTGGCGCAGCCTCATGATGTAGCCGATGATCTCGGCGACAGCCCGGTAATGCTCGGGCGGAATTTCCTGGTCAATCTCGACGGTGCCGTGCAGCGCGCGGGCAAGCGGCGGGTTTTCGACCACGGGAATGCTGTGCTCCTGTGCGACCTCGCGAATCTTGCGGGCGATGAGATCGACGCCCTTGGCGACGCAGACCGGCGCATTCATGCCGCGCTCGTACTGCAGTGCGACGGCAAAATGCGTCGGGTTGGTGATGACGACCGAGGCTTTCGGCACCGCGGCCATCATCCGCTTGCGCGCGCGCGCCTGACGCAATTGCCGCAGCTTGCCCTTGATCGCCGGATCGCCCTCGGTCTGGCGGAACTCCTCCTTCATCTCCCGCACCGACATCTTCTGCCGCTCGAACCATTGCCGGTATTGAAACAGGTAGTCGGCCGCCGCGACGATGGCGAGAATCGCGACCACGGTGCCGAGCATCTGGGTAGCGAGCGTCAGCGTAAACGGCATGACCGCCGCGGGATCGGTGGCGATGAGGCCGATCAGGCGGGAACGCTGCGGCCATAGCAGCGAGATCATCACGGCGCCGATGACGCCGAGCTTGGCGAGACCCTTGGCGAAATTGGCGAGCGCCTGACGCGAGAACAGCCGCTGCAAGCCGGCGGCCGGGGAGATGCGCGCCGCGCGTGGCAGGATCGTCTCGACCGAGAACAGGAAGCGGTGCTGGATCACGCTGCCGGCGAGCGCGGCGAGGCAAAGAAGGAGGAGCGGAATGCCGAGCGCCGCCAGTACCGCCATCACCACGTTCCGGGTCAGCGTTGCCAGCGCCGGCCCATCGGTCTCTATCTGCCAGGAATGGGCGATGAGCCCGCGGAACGTCGCTTCGAGACTTCCGGCCATCGGCGGCGCGAACACCATGAGCATGAAGGTGCCGCCGGCGATCATGAACCAAGTGTTGACTTCCGCGCTCTTGACGACATCGCCGCGCTTGATCGCTTCCTCGAGCCGCTTCGGCGTCGGGTCTTCCGTGCGCTCGGTATCGTCGCGTTCGTCGGCCATCGCCGCGGTTCACCCGTGCGGCGCAAGCGCGCTCAGGACGCCGCCGGCATAGTCGAGGAACAATCCCATCATCGCGCCAAGCACCAGCACCAGCAGCATGAAGCCGACCAGGATCGAGAGCGGCAGCGCGACGAAGAACACCTGCATCTGCGGCATCAGCCGCGACAACACGCCGAGCCCAACATTGAACAGGAGGCCGAACACCAGGAACGGCGCCGAAAGCTGAATGCCGATCCGGAAGGCGCCGGCGACGGTGCGGGTGACAAGCGCGGCGGCATCGCCGACCGAGGGTACCCCGCCGGGCTCGAACAGCGTGTAGCTGTCGTTCAAGGCGGCGATGACGAGGTGATGCATGTTGGTCGCGAAAATCAGCGCCAGGCCGAGCATGGTCAGGAAATTGCCGACGATGGCGCCTTGCTCGCCCTGGGTCGCGTCGAAGCCGGTGACGAAGCCGAGGCCGAGCTGCTGGGCGATGACCGCGCCGGCGACTTCGAGCGCCGAAATCGTCAGCCGCGCGGTGAACCCGAGCACCGCGCCGATCAGAATCTCCTCGACCAGCATGACCAACGCCGGACCGAGCGCGGCGGTATCGATGTGGTAGGCGCTACGGTGGAGCGGCAGCAGCACGGCGGCGAGCACCAGCGCGAAGGTCAGGCGCATGCGCGCCGAGACGTTTTGCTCGCCGAGCGCCGGCAACAGCATCAGCATGGTCCCGATGCGGGCGAACACAAGGAGGAACGCGGCCGCGAGCGCCGGCAGGAAAGAAACGTCAATGCGCACGGCCGCGGCCCCGCTCAGCCATTGGTGATGTGGGCGGTGAGCCGCAGAAAATTCGCGTGCAGCACGTCGGCCATGAACGGCAGCGCGATCAGCATGGCGAGGAAGATGGCGAGGATCTTCGGCACGAAGACGAGCGTCGTCTCCTGGATCTGGGTGAGCGCCTGAAACAGCGACACCGCGACGCCGACGATCAATCCGACCAGCATCAGCGGCGCCGCGACCAGGACCAGCGTCACGATCGCATCGCGCGCCACGTCCAAGACTTCCGGTCCGGTCATGCTGCTCCCCTGCCGCGGGCTCAGATCGGCATCTTGAGAATGTCCTCGTAGGCGGCGATCACCTTGTCGCGCACCGAAACCAGCGTCTGGATCGCGGTCTCGCTTTCAGCCACTGCGGTGACGACGTCGATCATGTTGGCCTTGCCCGTGGCCACGGCCTGCGCCTGGACATCGGATTGGCGTCCGGCCTGCGACACCGCGTCGATCACGTTGTTGAGCATGGAGCCGAAACTCAAGCCGCCGTCCGCTGCCGCCGGATCGCGGCCGAGATTGGCGGTCTGCTCGCCCATGCGCGCGAGCGCGGCATAGGCGTTGGCGGCGGCGGCCGGCGTCGGCATCGTTCACCTCGTTGGCAGGCTCACACCGCTCATCCCCGCGAACGCGCCGCGGCTCCGGTGGAGCGCGGTCGGGTCGCGGGGACGAGCGGATCGCGGAAGTGTTTGGCGCGGGTCAAATTCTTCTCAGCTCTTGAGGATATCGAGCGTACGCTGCAGCATGCGGCGCGTCGCTGTGATGACATTGACATTGGCTTCGTAGGAGCGCTGCGCATCGCGGAAGTCGGTCATCTCCACGAGCGGGTTCACGTTCGGATATTTGACGTCACCTTTGGCATCGGCGATCGGATTGTCGGGCTCGTGCCTGACGCGGAAATCGGAACTGTCGGTGCCGATCTGGCCCAGCGCGACGACATTGGCGCCGAGCTCGCGATCGAGATGGGTGCGGAAGGTGACGATCCGGCGCCGGTAGGGATCGCCGCCGCGCACCTGCGCCGTCGAATCGGAATTGGCGATGTTCTCGGAAATGATCCGCATGCGCCCGGCCTGGGCGTGCATGCCGGTGGCGGCGATAGCGATCGATTTGATGAAGTCCATCATGGTCAATCACCGGGCCGAGTTATTGCTGGCTCGCAGGCGAAGCTCATTTGCCGAGTGCGGTCTTGATGAGCGCGAGACTGTGCGTGTACATCGAGGTCACCGCGTCATAGTCCATCTGGTTGCCGGCGAGCTTGAGCATCTCATCCTCGTGGCTCACCGCGTTGCCGCGCGGCCGCACTTCGTAGTGCGGTTCGCCGCTTTCGGTGAACTGTGTGCCGCCGCCGGCGCTGCTGCCGAGATGACCCGGATCGGTGCGCACGAGGCTGAGTGAGGTGGATTGCTGCAGCGCGTGCTCGAAATTCGGCGGCGCCAGATCGCGGGCGTGGTAGTTCGGCGTGTCGGCGTTGGCGACGTTTTCGGCGAGAACGCGCTGGCGCTCCTGATGCCACTGCATGCGCGTGCGCAGCATCGACAGAATCGGGATATCGGAAATCGGCATCGGCGGCCCACCCTTGAGCTGACCGGGCAGACTTTGCCGGGCCTATGGTTAATGGGCGGTTAAACCGGCCTCCCGGGTTGATTTGCCATTAAACCGCCGTTTACCATGCGAATGCTGATGGTTTCGAAGGTCAGCTCTAAAATCGCCCACGGCCTTTAATTCTTTGTTAGTATTCGGGGCGGCAAATGTTACCGGCGCCGTTAACCATTGGGGACCGATGGGCCGGCGCCGAAGACGCGGGGAGAACGGCGGATGTTCGAAAGCTTGTTTGGCGCGGAAATGCCGCTCGCCATACGTTTCTTCCTGGCGTTCCTGATCGTGCTCGGGTTGATCGGCGGCACCGCATGGGCCGTGCGCCGCTTCGGTTCCGGCCGGCTTGGCGGCGCCGGCGCGCGCGGGCGCCAGCCGCGGCTCGCGGTCATCGATCACGCCACAGTTGATGCGCGCCGGCGTCTTATTCTCGTGCGCCGCGACAATATCGAGCACCTGATCATGATCGGCGGGCCGACCGACGTGGTAGTCGAATCGACCATCGTGCGCAGCGCTCCGGCCCCGCGCGAAGTCGTCGCCGCACAGCGTCCACCTGCTCTCCCCGAACCGCTGCCGCGCGCCATTCCATTGCCCGACAGCAGCGCCAACGGCGCCTGGCCGCTGCAGCCCGAGCCGATCGCGCCGCGTCCGGCGCCGCGGATCGAAGCGGTGCCGGAGGAGCCGGCGCCACCACCGCATGTCGAGCCGGCGCCGCCGCCCCGCCCGCAGCGCGAAACGCTCGCCGCACTTGCCGATGAAATAGCGATCCGCCCGGTTCCGCCGCCGCCGCCGCTGCGGCAACGTCCGGCCCCGGCGCCGCGTCAGCGCCAGGTCGAGCCACGTGCCGAGCCGCGCGCGGAACCGCGAGTACCGGCGCCGCCAAAACCACCGGTCGAGACAGAGACCGCGGTGAGCGCCGATCAAAGCCTTGCCGAGATGGCGCACCGCCTGGAGGCGGCGTTGCGCAAGCCGAAGAGCGCGGCGCCGCCGGTTGCTCGCGTCGCATCGCCACCACCGAGCGTGGAGATGGAGGCGCCTGCGCCGCAACCGGCACCGCCGCCGCGGCCGGCGCCCGCAGCTGGCAAATCGAGCCAGAACAAGGCGCTCTACGACAACCTCGAGCAGGAGATGGCGAGCTTGCTGGGCCGTCCGGCAGGCAAGACCTGATGGCAGCCAAACGAGGCCGCCGCGTCCGTGTGCAAACGGTGGCGGCCTCAGTAGCGGTGCTTCTCCTCTCGGCGACGCCGCTCGCCGCGCAGGATATTAGCATCAATTTCGGCCAGGGCGCCGGCGGCGGCCTCAACGAGCGCATCATCCAGCTGATCGCGGTGCTCACGGTGCTTTCGCTGGCGCCGTCGATCCTGGTGATGATGACATCGTTCACCCGCATCGTGGTGGTGCTGTCGCTGTTGCGCACCGCGCTCGGCACCGCGACCTCGCCGCCCAATTCCGTCGTCATCTCGCTGGCGTTGTTCCTCACCGCCTTCGTCATGGGTCCGGTGCTGACACGGGTCTACGACGTCGGCGTCAAGCCGCTTGTCGCCAACGAGATCAGCGTCAACGAGGCGTTCGAGCGGGCGAGCGGCCCGCTGCGCAATTTCATGGAGAAGAACGTCCGCGACAAGGACTTGCAGCTGTTCATGGACATGTCGGGCGAGAAGCGGCCGGAGAAGCCGGAGGATCTGTCGATGCGCATCCTGGTGCCGGCGTTCATGATCTCCGAGCTCAAGCGCGCTTTCGAGATCGGCTTTCTGCTGTTCCTGCCGTTCCTGATCATCGATCTCGTCGTCGCCTCGGTGCTGATGTCGATGGGCATGATGATGCTGCCGCCGGTCGTGGTGTCGCTGCCGTTCAAGCTCATCTTCTTCGTGCTGGTCGACGGCTGGACGCTGGTCGCCGGCTCGCTCATTCAAAGCTACGGGACCTGAGACGGCGCCTGGAGCGGCTTTGGCGCGCCGGCCGTGTTGCGCGATGTCCCTACTGATGCTATCAAAGGTTGTAACCGAAGCGCTTCGCCGCAAACATCAAAGCTACCGAGCCGAGGCGCGGACGGCAGCACGCACGCCCGCAGGGCCGGTGCGCGATGGGCATTGTCTCCATCAATCACCGCCGCGCCTTCCTGGCCTGATCCGCCCTCCGGCCGCGAGACGTCTTCATCGCGCTGTCACGACGTGCCGCCAAGTTTGCGCGAGGTGTTTTGGAAAGGTCGATCATGGCTCTCAACGGCTACGGCCTGCTGATTGGAAAGATCACCGCATCGCGCCCGAAACGGCCTGGCACACCGCATTGGCTGCTGATGGTGCAGCCGGGCGATCCCGAACATCCGCCCTACCGGGTCGCGGTCAATCTGCAGGAGACCAAAGAAAAACGTCAGCCGGCGGAACTGCAATATCAGATCGTCGAGTTCGGCGGCCGCAGCCGGCGCGCGCAGGCCGGAAACGAGTTGATCGAAAAGCTGAAGACACGCGGCATGACGCCGAGCTTCGTGACGGCGGATTCGGATCCGGAGCTGCCGCGGCTAGATTTCGTCCGCGGCGGGATCATCGACCCGGGCAAATTCGTCGAGCTGCCGGCCGGGCAAAAGGAGCTAGAGAACGAGTTCAGAAAGGCCGCGGCAGACGCGCAGGAGGACGTCGTGCCGGTCGCGGTATTCGGTACCGGCTATCCGATCGATGCGCATGCCAAGCGGTCAGTTCCGACCGGCTTCACCGGCGTCGAAAACATCCACATGAACCAAGGCGCGCTGAACCAGATCAACGGCGAGCCGCACTATGTCGAGAACGGCCCGGAGCAGGACGGCGGGGTCATTTTTCTCTTTCCTCACGGTGCCAAGGGCTTCTTTGTCAAGTTTCGCTTGCAGACGACGAGCACCGACGAAGCCGGCAATCCGACGATCACCGGCATCAAGGAAATCGACGAGACCTCGGCCGCGATCCGCAAGGCGATCATGCCGCCGTTCCCGCGCTGGTCGCGCGCCGCGCTGCGCCGCGATGCGAAAACAAGCGCCAAACACGCGGCGCGGAAAACTCCGGCGCGGCGCGGAACGGCTGCATCTCGCGCCGTCAGCGCCATCGCAGCCGGCCCGACCAATCCGACAGGCACGCCGAACGAGAACGGCTATGTGTTCGCCGATTTCGATCCCAACGACACGTCGGGCCAATACATTCCGGACAATGATGCCGACACCTACAAGACTCCGTTCGTGCAGCAACAGAGCCTCGGCCAGACCCGCGGCATCGTGCCGACGCCGCACGCCTATCCACGCATGGACCTGTCGAGCGTCGTCGGCGCGGAGCCGCCGGGCTACGTCAGCGACAAAACCGGCGCCAGCATCGCCTTCGACGTGATCGGCGACAGCGGCGCGCCGAGCCAACAGCAGCTCGACGCCTACGAAATCAAGGTGACGGACCTGATGGCCGCGGACGCCGCCAAATCGCCGCCGGCGTTTTTGTTTCACGTCGGCGACGTGGTCTATTTCTACGGCGAGGAGAACTACTATTACAGCCAGTTTTACGATCCGTTCCACGCCTACCCGGCGCCGATTTTCGCCATCCCCGGCAATCACGACGGAATTACCTACAACGCCTCGATGATGTCGCTCGATTCTTTTCAGAAGGCGTTTTGCGCGCCCGCGCCCGGCCGATGGATCGGTTCGGGGGGCGTTCTGCGCAGCGCCATAACGCAGCCCGGGGTGTATTTCACGCTCGACGCGCCGCTGGTTTCGATCATCGGCCTCTACAGCAATTGCGGCGAATCGCTCGGCTGGCTCAACGATGCCCAGCTGACGTTTTTGTACCAGGAGCTGGTGCGGCTGAAGGGCTTGCGCAAACAGAACCTGCCCGCCGTGTTGCTTGCCATTCATCACTTCCCGCGCTGGTTTCCAAGCGGGAAGGACCCGAACAGCACCGCAATCGACGCCGCTTGCAAGAAGGCGGGCTTCTGGCCCGACGCGGTGATCTGCGGGCACGCCCATCTCTACCAGCGCATGGTCAGGCAGAACAGCGGACAGGACATTCCCTACGTGGTGACCGGCGCCGGTGGTTATGCCGTAACGCCCAGCCAGGAGGTCGGCAAAGACTATATGGCGCAGCTGATGAAGAGCGGGACCAAATTGGCGAACAAGATATTCGAGTCCGGCTATGTCCGCGCCACGGTGACGAAGCCCGCAAGCGGCGACCCGACGCTGCATTTCGAATATCGCTGTGTCCAGCCGAAGAGCAGCTCGCCGGACGACGTCTGCACCGTCAATCTGGCGACGCGCAAACTGGCCTAGTGGGAGCCTGACGCCGCGGCGGCGCGAGCATCCGCTCGCAACGACGCCCGGCCATTTAAGGGCTCGCGGCAAGGCATGACCCCGATGTCTCTGCCGACCTTGGAACCCGTGCCGTCGCTCCGCGTTGGTTTAATGACATCGAAGAGCTTGCGGAGATTCGTCATGGGATTCGGACGCGGATTATTGCTCTGGCTGCTCGGCATCCCGCTGCCGATCATCATCCTGCTGGCGATCTTCTGGCATCACTGAACGCCGCGCATTCGTGGAGGCCTCGGTGTCGCGCCGGGGCCTTTGCGTGCCGAGCACAGGAGCGCCGTACTTAGCGCTGCGCGGTACGATCCGAGGTGCGTTGCGGCTTTGCCGGCGGCGCCGCGGCGGACGGGCGGTTCGCCGGAGCCGGCGGAGCTGCGGGCGTTGCGGGCGCCGCCGAGGTGGTCTGCCCGGCGTTAGCCGGAGCCGGCACGGCAGCTGGCAAAGCGCCGGCCGATTTCGGCGGCGGCGGGATCGCGCTTGCATCCGGGTAGTGCACTTGCATATCGCGCAGGAAATTCTCCAGCGTGTCGACCGCCGCCGCCGCCCGGGCGATGTCGCGGAATTCCGTTCCGGCAGTGCCGACCGGGGCCGAGGCGACCTCGAAGGCGCGGGCATCCGGCGTCTGCGCCATCTTGGCGGCGTAGCGCTCGCGGAACCGGCTCAGTCCGAGTGCATCCTCGCCGAGCGCGTAGCCGATCGCGGCGCGTAGGATGTCGGAGCGCTCGATCTCGCTCAAAGGCTGCCAGTCCTTCCAGCGATCGCCGTAGAGGAGCTCGATCTGCTCGGCGGCTTCGCGCCAGCGCCGCGCCGCCCACAGGATGTCGGAGCGCAGCCTGATCGCTTCGCGCCCATCGACGTGGGTCACTACTTCGAGTGCGAGGTCGTGGCGTCCGATCTCCGACAGCGCCCGCGCCTCAAGGAGCAGGCGCTGGTTGCGCAGCTCGGTTGCGACCTCGGCAGCGCGCGAGGCCTGCAGCGTCGCCAAGGCGCGATCGGCCTTGTGATTCATCAGGTAGATGACGGCAAGCCGGGTCGACACTTGTGAGCGTGCGGCGCCCTGCAGGCGGTGATCGACCTGGTACTGCAGCAATTCGGCGGCCTGGTCGAGCAAATCGACCGCCACCAGGCGGTCGGCGAGCCGCCTGATCATCTCGTCGCCGCGGCGCCCGGCGGGGGTGAGCTCGCGAAAATCGTAGAACAGGGCCAGCGCTTCGATCGGCGGCAGCGAGTCGCCCTTGCCGGAAAGGAACAGCGCCTCGAAGGTCGCGGCCGCCTCCTCCTGGATGCGCCGCGTCATGTCCCAGTTCGGATGCACCGACATGGCGCTGCGCATGACGTAGAAGGCGTCGCGATAGCGGCCTTCTTCGGTATAGAGCCGCGCCAGGATCTTCAGCGCCTCGATCTCGGTCTCGTCGCCCCGCCACATCGTGGTCAGCGACTCGAGCTCGGTGATCACTTCCTGGCGCTTGAGGTCGCCAAGCGCGTAGCGCAGCGCGGTCTCGCGCAGCCGGCCCTGCGCCGCCGCCGGGCGATCCCACGAATCCGCCGCGGTGCGGTAGGCGGTGAGCGCGTCCTCGCTGTGGCCCATGCCCTCGGCCATGCGGCCGACAAGCACCGACAGGCCGGGCTGCATCTCGTGCGGCACACCGATGGTCTCGAAGTCGTTGAGCTCGTCGGCGGCGCTGCCGAAATCACCGACCTCGACCGCGGCGCGCATCTCGTCTTTGAGGGCGACGCGCTGCAATTCGATCGGCAGGGTTGCGATCGAAGCTTCGACGGTCTTGAAGCGGTCGCGCGCCTGCGCCCATTTGCCCTGCTGTGCATAGGCGATCGCGCGCCACAGCGGGGCATCGTGCTGGTCGCCGACAACCGGACCCGCGAGGTCGCGCAGCGCATCATCGGGCCGGTTCATCATCACCTCGGCGACGGCGCGCAGCACGTTGGCGGAAACCTGCTCCTCGGCAAGATGGTCTTCGGTCAGCGCCACGTCGAGCACGCCCTTGGCCTCCGGATACATGCCGCGGGCGATATAGAATCGCGCGAGATCAAGCCGCGACGGCAGCCGCTTGCTTGCCGGCGCCGCGGCGGCGGCGGCAATGAGCGAATCCTGACGTTCGGTGTAGGTCGACTGCTGGTCGAGGCCCCAAAGCTGCGAATCGAACGTCACCGGCCGCAGCCCGCCGCCGCGCAGCACGCGCTGCAGCGAGCTCGACAACGTCAGGCCGCCGGGCCGGCTGATGACGACCTTGTCGGGGGCGAGTTCGACATTGACGTCATCGGCGAGCGGCTCGACCACGACGCCCTGGGTCGAGCCGAGCGCGCGGAATTCGACGAAATCCTGCTCGTTGACGAAGCCGCGCGCCGGCGGGAACGCAGTGACGACGAACAGCTGGTCGCCGACGTCCGCATCGTCGATCCGATGCAGCTGGTGCGGCTCCAGGAACGGGATGGTCACGCTCGAGCGATTGGGCCCGATCATGTTGCGCTCGATCTCGAGCGCGTGGGCCGGATCGGCCACGCTGTCGCCGATGGTGACGGTCCACACCGGCCCCTCGGTCGCGACGCTGGCGAGATGCGGGCGGTCGAGCCGAATGCGCACGATGTCGGCGTCGGGCGCGCGGGTGAATTCGGCACCGCGAATGGTGCGGCTGGCTTCGCCGTCGAGTGCCGAAAGCTCGATCGCGGCCTTCGCGTCGAACACCAGCCACAGCGAGTCGGCGCGCTGGAATACGGCGGCCGCCGTTGGCGCGAGGAACGGAAACGACACCGTGAGGTTCGGGCCCTGGCGGCTCATTTCGACCATGACCTTGCCGCCGGCCTCGGCCTTGCGCGGCGCGCCGGCCGCTCCATCCGGCGCAGCGGCCGCGGGCGGCGGCGGAGCGGCTGGTTGCGTGGTCATCGCCGGCGGATCGGTTTTCGGCGACGCCAGACTCGGTTGTTCGACTTTCGCTGGTTCGATTTTCGCCAGCTGGGCGTTAGGCGGGTCGGCTTTCGGCGGCGCCAGATTTGGTTGTTCGACCTTCGAAGGCTCGACTTTCGCCAGCTGGGCCCTCGGTGGATCGGCTTGCGGTTGGTCGATTTTTGACGGCTCGGCTTTTGGCGGCTCGACCTTTAAGGGCTCAACTTTTGGCGATTCGGCCTTTGCCGGCTTTGCGGCGGGTATCTCGATCTTTGCCGCTTCGACGGGCGGCGCCGCCGTTTTCGGGGCCGGCGCCGCGGGCGCAGCTACCGCCGGCGCGGGAGGAATTTGCGTTGCGCCGTTTGCCGCAACAGGCCGGGACTCAGCTGGCACGGCCGGCGCCAGGGCGCCCGGCGCGGCGGGCACGCCAGCCATTGGGACCATGCTGGGCGCCGCGGCGCCCGGCTTGTCCACGGTCGCGGCAATCGCATCGGAAAGGCTTGGCGGTGCACTTTCGCCCGCCGGCCTTTCAGCCGGCGCGGTTTCGGCCGATGCATCCTGCGGCGCGGTCTGGTTCTCGACTGCAGGTCCGGTTTCTGCCGGCTTGGTGTCAGCGCCCATAATATCGACGACGTAGCTTTTGCCGTCCTGGAAGGTGCGCAGATCGATCTTGGCCTGGAAGGTGAAGCGCAAGAGCGACGAGCCGTCCTCGGTCTCCGCATTGATCGCCGCGATTGCTGGCGGCAGCGCGGCGAGCGCGTCGGCGAGGTCGAACGCGATCGGGGTGTCGAAGCTCAGCGTCAGGCGTTCTTTGGCGCGATCGACGGCGACGTTGGTGCGGTCCGGCAGGTCGAACACGTAGCGCATGAAGGTCGGCTGATGCGCCACGCGCACGCGCACCAGCGCCGGCTCGATCTTGGCTTGCGGCGTCGCCTTGCGCTGCAGCCGTTGCAGCCGATCGGCCTCGCGCGCGCGGTGCGCCAGATCCTCGATGACCGCCGCCGGCAGGCTGGGCGGCGGCCCGTTCCAGCTCTCCGGCATGAGATCGACGAAGAACCGCTCGGCGGCACCGGTCGCATTGACCGTCAGCTTGCGGGCGAGCGCCATGCGAATGGATTTGCCGTCGGGATCGCGTCGGGCCGCGGCGATATAATCCGGCGCCTGCGCGACCAGCCGCTCGACCGAAACAAAAACCGGCTTGGTGAAGTTGACGACCAGTACGCCGCCGGTCTGCCGCACGCTGGCGTCGACCTCATCGCCGACGGTGAAGACGAGCCGGGCATAGCCGTCCTCGACCTTGACCTCGACGCTGCCTTTGATCTGGTCGGCGGGCGCTGCGGCGGGCAGCGCCAATGCGGCGGCGAGGAGGACGAGGCCAAACCCGACGGCTTTTCGGATGGTGCAAACGCACGCCATGGACACTACTCGACCGACGCCACAGAGAGGCGCGCTTCGCCGCTGCGATGCTGGTGCCCGAACCCGGCACTGCCGCTTCAAGGTAAGGCCGCGCGTTTAACGGCCGATTAACGGCTTTTCCAATGATTCCAGAAGGTTATGCTTGTGAGCGTAGCGCGAGTGACAAATCGGCGAGAACGGCGAATGGCAAGTGGCGAATGGCGGATGGTTGAAGCCGCCTGCGCTTCGCCCTACTCCCTATTTGCCATTCGCCATGCGCTATTTTGGCATTTGCATCCGTCATAGCCAGCGGCCCCCCTCCGATGCTCGACGCCTATCCTCCCGATCGAACCGGCGCCACCTCGCTCGCGGACGCCGTGTGGGTCGATCTCATCGACCCGAGCGAGGCGGAAAGGTCCGCGTTCGAGCGAGCCTTCGGGCTGCCGGTGCCGACCGAGGCGGAGCTCATCGAGATCGAGACGACAAGCCGGCTCCGCACCTTCAAGGATGCGCTCTATCTGACCGCGCCGCTCATCTTCGCCTCCGAGGGCGAGCCCTGGATTCCGGCGCCGAGCGGTTTCGTCCTCTCGAAGCGAATCCTGCTCACGGTGCGTTTTGCCAAATCCGCGGCTTTCGACACGGTGGCCAACGAGCTTACGGCAGAACTTTTCGACCCGCCGCTCGCCTTCGTGCGGCTGCTCGAAGTGCTGGTCGATCGCATGGCCGACCTCCTCGAAGCGACGAGCCGCGACCTCGACGACGCCTCGCATCTCATTTTCCGCCCGGACGGCATGGCCCAATCGCGGTTGTCGCGCGAGACCGCGATGCTGCGCCGGCTGATGATCCGCACCGGCCGCACCAGCGAGCGCATGGCGCGCATTCAATACACTTTGGTGTGCCTCGACCGGATGGCGAAGTTCGCCATCGATCGCGGCCGCGAATGGATTGCGCCCGAGCTCGCGGCGCGGCTGCAAAGGGTGTCGTCCGATATCGCCTCGCTAACCCAGTTCGCCGACGGCCTGATCAACCGGGTCCAGCTCCTGCAGGACGCCGCGAGCGGCATCATCAATATCGACCAGAACGACGTGATGAAGGTGTTGACCATCGCCTCGGTGGTCGGGATTCCGCCGGTGCTGGTAGTCGGCATCTACGGCATGAATTTCAAGGACATGCCGGAGCTCACCTGGTCGTGGGGCTACCCTTACGCGCTGGCCATGGTGGTGATCACCGCACTCTTGCCGCTGATCTGGTTCAAGTGGAAAGACTGGATTTGATCTAACGCGTCAGTGCGCCGCCATCGACGCTGATGGTCTGCCCGGTGACGAAGTTGCTGTCGTCGGAGCACAGATAGATTAGCGTGGAGATCAGATCGGCCGGCACCTCCGCGCGCTGGATGGCGCGGGCGGCGATGCCGGCGGTGCTGGCGGCGCCGGTCCAGTCCGGATTGACCACGACGGCTTCGCTCATGGTCAGTCCAGGCGCGATGGCGTTGACGCCGATATTGTGCGGCCCGAGCTCGCGCGCGAGCGAGCGCGTCATCGACACCACCGCGCCCTTTGAAGCAACGTAGTGCAGGAAATTCGGTGTACCCTTGAACGCGGTGCCGGAGGCCATGTTGACGATCCGGCCCCGCTTGTTCTTGATCATGACCGGCGCAACCGCCTTGGCGCATTGAAAGGTGCCGCGCACGTTCACCGTCATCACCCGATCCCATTCGTCTTCGGTGATGTCGAGGAACGGCTTGGTGTGCAGATCGGCGAGCAGCGCCGCATTGTTGACGAGAATATCGACCGTGCCGAATTCCCGCACGGTATCGGCCACGAGGCTCTCCACCGACGCCTTCGAGGTGACGTCAGCGCGCACATAGATCGACGATAATTGCCGCTCGCCGAGGCGATCGGCGACCGCGCTGGCGTCCAGCACATCGGCGATGACTACTTTGGCGCCAGCGAGAGCCAAGCCTTCGCAGAAGGCCGCTCCGATCCCGCGCGCGCCGCCGGTCACGATCGCCACCTTGTCCTTGAGCCGCGTGTCCATGTTTTCCCCTTCCGGAGCCGGCGCATTTCGCTGCCGTCTCTTTGCCGCCAGCCATTCGCCATGCCCGGGTTGCCCTTGGCAAGGCCGGCAAAGGGCTTATCCTTGCGCTTGCGCCGAGGCCGCAAGGCCAACGCGGCCGACACGACCAGTTTGTTGCCTGGCGCCGCCCGCGGCGCGTCGCCACTGCGAACGCCATCGATCGACCGAGTCCCGGAGGCACGCCTTGCCTAAGCGCAGGCCGCCTGCGAAGCGATTGAACGCGATTCCGAGCTGCGCGGGGCTGATGACGCGTCTCGCCTACGCGTACGCGCGAAAAGCCGGCATTGATCTGCCGCCTCTGTTGCGGCGCGCCGGGCTCAGCGTCCGCGACATCGCCGACGAACGCGCTCCGCTCAAGGTCCCCGCGCAGATCGACTGCCTCAACCTGATCGCCGCAGCGCTCCACGACCGGCTGCTCGGCTTCCATCTGGCGTTGGCCATGGACCTGCGGCAGACCGGATTTCTCTACTATCTCGCGGCGTCCGCCGAGACCCTCGGCCAGGCGCTGCAAAGGATCGCGCGCTACAGTACCGCCTTCAACGAGGGCATCCGCCTGCAGACCGACATCGGTGAGACGCTGCGCGTCGGTTTCGAATATGCCGGCGTGTCGCGGCAGTCTGACCGGCAGCAGATCGAAGGCTGGACCACGGCGATCGTGCGCTGCTGCCGCCAGATCACCGGACGCGAGCTGCAGCCGGTCGCGGTGCGGCTCATGCACCAGCGCATCCCGGAAACGAGCCAGCTCGACAGTTTTTTCGGCCGCAGCGTCGAAATGGGCGCCGAGCGGGACGAAGTGGTGTTCGCCGGCGAAGCGGCAAAATTACCGGTCGTGAATGCCGACCCCTATCTGAGCCGGCTCTTGATCAAGGTCTGCGAGGAGGTCCTTGCCCGGCGCAAGGCGCGCACCGGCGTGTTGCGGGCCGACGTCGAGAATGCGATCGCGGCGCTGTTGCCGCATGGCCAGGCTCGGCTCGAAAACGTGGCACAGCGGCTTGGCGTCACCCCGCGCACGCTGCGCCGTAAGCTCGCCACCGAGGGCGTCACCTTTGCCGGCATGCTCGAAGAGCTGCGGCTTGCGCTCGCCCGGCACTATCTCGCCGAGCATCAGCTGTCGATCTCGCGGATCGCGTGGCTCCTCGGTTACACCGAAGTCAGCGCGTTCTCGCACGCGTTCCGGCGCTGGACCGGCCGCACGCCGCGCGCGGATCGAAGCCGCGGGCGCCGACCGCCTCCCGCAGGCCTGCGCGGCCGGCCGCCGGCGCGTGCCGCGCGCCACGGCCAGCGTGGAGCATGATCGGAAAGAGCCTCCCGGACACGATCCGGGCGATCGGAATAGGTTTTTCCACCGAAGAGTTTCAGATCGGGCGCGCACCGCAAGTTTTTGTCCCCAGATCGCAAGTTTTCGCCGACCGATCGACCTACCTAGCCTGGCAAGAGCGTAATGCAACCGACACGAGCGATGGTCGATACGGTCAAATATCTTCGCGAGATCGCACAGACTTGCACGCGACTGGCGCGCGCTTGCCCGCATCTGCCGACGGCGCGTGGACTTGAGGAAGTGGCTATCGATTTAATGGCCAAGGCGCTCGAGCTCGAGCGTCATGAGCGCAGCTGACGTTAAGGCGTCGCCGGGCGCCCCTCGATCTTCGGCAGCTCGGCGTTGCCGCCCTTGGCCGCGCCTTGGGCGCGGTTTGCGAGCTCGACGGTGAGCCGATCGGCGGTCTCCGCCGACATCAGCGCCAGGATATCCGACATTTTCCGCGGATTGATCTGCGAAGCCACTTCGATGAGCACGCTCATCTCGAGGTGATCGAAAATCTTCGCTGCGTCGCGCGGCTTCATGTTCTCGTACATGGTGACAAGGCTTTTCAGCCTTGCGATTTCGGCTTCGTCCTTCTTCTGCTCCGCAGTGCCGAGCTGCGCTTCGGCCTGCTTGAGTTCGCCGATCTTGCCCTCGACCCGCTTCTCGGCGGCGGCGATCAGGCCCTCGCGGATGTCGAGCTCGCGGGCACGCGCGTCGAGCTCTTGGCGGCGCTCCTGCAGCCGCTCGAGGATCGCGCGCTCGGCGCCTGAGGGAAGCGGCGCGCCGTTCGCCTGGATCACCGTGCCGTTCGGCGGAACATCCTTGGCGCTGTCCTTGGCTTTGGCATCCTTGGCTTTGGCATCCTTGGCTTTGTCATCCTTGGCGGCGGCATCTTTGCCGCCGTCTTTTTCCATGGCGTCCTTGGCTTTGCCGTCCTTCGCTTCCTTGCCGTCCTTGCCGTCCTTGCCGTCAGCGCGGCCCTCTTTCGCCTTCGCCTCGCTCTTGTCTTGATCGACCGTACCGGTGATGTCGGCGTCAGGCTTGTCGGCGGCGAGCGGCGCCAGCGATGGGAGCGGCCGCGGCTCGGCGCGCGACGGCAGGACGGCGGAGCCGCCGGCGCCAGCCGCATTTCCCGAGGCGCTCGGATAATTGAACATCTGCTGCGCCCAAGACCTCCGCTGCGGTGCGGCGCCGGGAAGCGGCGCGTCCGGCGTAGCACGGGTCACGCTCATCTCGGCGTCACTGACCCGTGCATTATCGCCGCCGATCAGATAATCGCCCTCGAGCAGGATGTCGGCCGTCTTCAAGGCGAGGAGGCAGGCGCTCGCGATCAGCGCAATCGGAATAAAGCGCAGATCGCGAATGAAACGCATCATGCGGCGAGACCGCTGACCTTGGCGCGCAGCCTGTCGGCGAAGGCTTGCGCGGCGGCGGCGACCGCCTGGGCGTCATGGCGGGGCGGCGAGGTCAGGGCGTTTTGCCATTGCGCGACCGTTCCCGCATTGCCGGCGAGCCTGTCGGTGCTGCGCTGTGCGGCCTCCCCGGCATTGCCGGCAGCGACAATCCGCGCCAGGCGCTCGACCACCCCGGCGCCGGCGGCGACATGGCGATCGAGATCGGCGGCCAGACGCTCGGCATGACCGAGCCGCGTTCCCAAACCGAGCTCGCATTCCTTGACGGTGAGCTTGAGGCCGGCGATCGCGCGCTCGGCGATCTCGGTCGCGGTGACGAGCTCGGAGATGGTCGCTCGCAGCGACTGCTCGTCGGCCTTGAGCCGCTTGAGCCGGCGGTTGAGCACCATGCAATACGCGATGGTCACCATGAGCAGAAACGTGACCAGGAGTTCGATGATCATGGCCATGGCGTTGCTCACTGTGCCTCCATCCGGTTGCCGGAGCCGCCGGCCGCCTCGAACATCGCCAGCGTCATGGTCGGCCGGCGCAAATGCTTGCCGACCCGCACCGCGACGCGATCGCCGACGCGGCCCATGCGGCCCTCGGTCAGCATCACGTCGCCGCAGCGCACCAGCACGGCGGCGTCGGTTTTCAGTTCCAGCATCAGCGTGTCCCCGACTTCGAGCTGCATGATCTGCTTTAGCGGCAATTGCGCTTCATAAAGCACGGCGTCGACGGCGATTTCCGCCAGGCCGATTTCGGTGGCGAGATGGCCTTCCCAGGTCGGGTCGCGGCCGAATTTCTCGCCCATGAACATCTGCAACAACACGTCGCGGATCGGCTCGATGGTGGCGTAAGGTAAGAGCAACTCCATCGTGCCGCCGCGGTCTTCCATGTCGATGCGCAGCCGCACCAGGATCGCGGCATTCGCCGGCCGCGAGATCGCGGCAAAACGCGGATTGGTCTCGAGGCGGTCGATATTGAGCTTTACCGGCGACAGCGGCTTGAACGCGAGCTCTGCATCAGCGAGCACGACTTCGATCATGCGCTTGACCAGGTTGGTCTCGATCGTGGTGTAAGGCCGGCCCTCGATGCGGATCGCAGTCTGGCCGCGGCGGCCGCCGAGCAACACATCGATGATCGAGTAGATCAGGCTCGAATTGACGGTGATCAGGCCGGAATTCTCCCACTCCTCGGCCTTGAAGACGCCGAGGATCGCCGGCAACGGAATTGAGTTGAGATAGTCGCCGAAACGCACCGAAGTGATGCGGTCGAGCGAAACTTCGACGTTGTCGGAGGTGAAATTACGCAGCGAGGTCGTCATCAGCCGGACCAGCCGGTCGAAGATGATCTCCAGCATCGGCAAGCGCTCGTAGGAGACCATCGCCGAGTCGATGATCGCGCGGATGCCGGAATTGTCGTTGAGCGACACGTCGGCCAGGCTGAAGCCGAGGAGCGAGTCGATCTCCTCCTGAGTGAGAATGCGTTCGGCGCCGCCCTTGGCAGCCTGGATGAAGTGGCCGTCGTCGACCATGGCCGCCCAGTGCGCCGCCATCGCCTCCGAGCCGCTCTCGGGCTCGGCGGGCACCACGGCGTGGCTCTCCGCGGCGGCCGCGCTTTGCTCGGCCTCGAGCGCCACGCCCCATTCGGCGGCGAGTGCGTCCTGGTCGATCTGGTCCTTGGCCATCCCCTAGCCCGTCATTCCCGCGTTTTCGTCATTCCGGAATCGATGCCTGGCGTCGCTGCGGAACGACAAGGCATGCGGCTTCCTCACTGGATGACAATTTCCTTGAACAGCACGGCGGTAACCCGATTCGGCGCGATCGAGGCGTTGACGCGCCGCGTCAGCTCCTCCTTGAGCCGGTAGAGTCCGGCCGAGCCTTCGAGATCGGTCGGACGCAACTCGCGCAGATAGGTCTGGAACGCATCCATCAGCCGCGGCATCACCGGCTGGATCTGCGCCGTCATCGCCTGGTCCGGCAGTTCGAGCGTGACCTTCACCTTGAGATATTGGGTGCGGTCGCCGGCGACGCTGGTCGACAGGTTGACGAGAACGTCGGGCATGTCGAGGAAGGTCGGCGGCTTGACTTGGGCGGCGGCGGTGGCCGCCGCCTCGTCCTTGGAGTGGCCGCCGAGAAAGAAATAGGCGCCGCCACCGCCAGCGATAAGGACGACGAGCGCGCCGCCCACGATGATCATGAGCTTGCGCGAGAGCTTGGGGAGCGGGAGCTTGGGAATCGGCAGCTTTGCCAGCCAGCCTTTGCCGGCCTTGTTGCCCTCTTCGCCTTCGCCTTCGGCTTCCTCGTTCTCGGCGTCGGCCTGCGCTTGAGTTGTCGTTGCCATCACCGCTCCGCTCGCGTGGGAAAATGCGCACGCAGCCGGCAGGAAGCACGCAAAACCAACGCCGCGAGCGCTAGCCGGCGCCTCGATTGCGCCGTTATCGGCAAGCTAGGGCAGGAATGGTTAACGGATACTTGCTCGCCGCCCGCGGGGCGGAATTATTTGCCGGGTGCAAGGCAAATCGCGGCTGTTTCTGCCCTCCTGGCGCCCGCCCGATCACAGCCCAAACATCTGTTGGCGCGGCACTTTCGCCATTGGCACGGGTTCTGCAGTTTGTTCCGCGCCGCGGCTTGGGAGAGGGCGGCGGCGCGCGGCGGATGCCGGGGGACGGCATCGGCCTCGCCTTGAGGGGGAGTGTACCGATGGAGAATGCGCTTCTCGTCGGCTTGTCGCGGCAGATGGCGCTCAGCCACGAGCTCGAGGTCGTCGCCAACAACATCGCCAACATCGAGACCACCGGCTACAAGGCCGACCACGCGGCGTTCGCGCAGTATCTGATGGCGGGCGCGCGCGACAACGAATTCACCGGCAACGACCGGCGCATCAGCTTCGTGCAGGACCGCGCCAGCTGGGTCGATTTCAGCCCCGGAGCCGTCCAACACACCGGCAATCCACTCGACGTCGCGATCGACGGCCAAGGCTACCTCGTGGTGCAGACGCCGCGCGGCCAGCGCTACACCCGCAACGGCGCGCTCTCGATCAACGGCAGCGGCCAGCTCGTCACCAGCGAAGGCGATCAGGTCGTCGGCAATGCCGGGCCGATCACCTTCCAGATCACCGATCACGACGTCACCATCAGCCCGACCGGCATCATCACCGTGCGCGAGGGCGCCGGCACGGCGGACGCGCCCCGCGGGCAATTGCAGATCGTGAGCTTCGACCGGCCGCAGCTCCTGCGCAAAGACGGCGCCTCGACCTTCACGGCGCCGACCGGCGTCAACCAGCAACCGGCGCCGCAAGGCACCCGCGTCGTCCAAGGCGCGGTCGAGAAATCGAACGTCCGCGCCATGGTCGAGATGGCGCGCATGATCCAGATCACCCGCCACTATTCCGACATCGCCAACATCATCCAGCAGCAGGGCGACCAGCGCCGCAACGCCCTGCAGCAGCTCTCGCAGGCGCCGAGCTCGTCGAGTTGAGTTTGAGGAAACACCCGCATGCGTGCGCTTGATACCGCAGCGACCGGAATGGCGGCGATGGACCTGCAGGTCCAGGTCATCGCCGGCAACCTCGCCAATATGACCACCACCGGCTTCAAGAGCCAGCGCGCCGAATTCCAGGACCTGATCTACGAGCACGTGCAGCGGATCGGCGCGCAGGCCTCGGAGACCGGCAACATCCTTCCGGTCGGCATCGAGCTCGGCTCCGGCGTCAAGACCGTCGGCACGCCACGCTTGATGACGCAAGGCACGCTGTCGCAGACCGGCAACTCGCTCGACATCGCGATCCAGGGCACCGGCTGGTTCAAGATCCTGATGCCTGACGGCACTTTCAGCTACACCCGCGACGGCTCGTTCCAGATGGACAACCAGGGCCGCATCGTCACCGCCGAAGGCAACCTGGTGCAGCCGACCATCACCATCCCGCAGAACTCGAGCGGGCTCACCATCAACCAGCAGGGCCAGGTATCGGTGACGCCGTCGGGAAGCGCGACCTCGAGCATCCTCGGCCAGTTCACGATCACCACCTTCATCAACGACGCCGGCCTGCAGGCGAACGGCGACAATCTGTTCACCGCGACGCCGGCCTCGGGCCAGCCGCAGGATGGCCAGGCCGGCACCAACGGCGCCGGCACGCTGCTGCAGGGCAGCCTCGAACAATCGAACGTCTCGCCGGTGACCGAGATTTCGAACCTGATCGCGGCGCAACGCGCCTACGAGATGAATTCCAAGGTGATCACCGCGGCCGACGAGATGCTGCAGACCACCTCGCAACTGATGCGGTGAGAAGGCACGCCCGATGATCCGCCTCGCCATCTGCGCTCTTGCTCTCGCGCTCGCGGTTTTATTCGCCGACACCGCCGCGGCGCAGAGTGCAATCCCGGCGCTGCGCGCCAACGTCACCGTCACCGGCGACATCGTGCGCATCGGCGACCTCATCGAGAACGCCGGGCCGGTCGCCGACGTGCCTGTGTTCCGCGCTCCCGATCTCGGCACTAGGGGCGTGGTCGCGGCCGACCGCGTCGTGGACGCCGCCGAGTCCCACAATCTGATCGGCATCGACACCCGGGGCTTGTCAGAAGTGATCGTTACGCGGGCGAGCCGCGCCATCACCGTGCCGGAGATCGCGGCGCGGATCGCGCAAGCGCTGGACGGGCAGTACGGCCTCGGCGAGGCGCGCAACATCCTCGTCACGTTCGACCGCGGCGTGCACACGCTCAATGTCGAGCCGGGCGTGGCGGGCGATTTGCAGGTGATGGCCCTCGCCTACGACCCGCGCACCACGCGTTTCGACGTGACGCTCGACCTGCCGTCGAGCGCGGCGTTGCGCCGGCAGTCGACTCGCTTCTTCGGCACCGCGATCGAGACGATCGAGGCCGTCACTATCGAGCATCCGCTCGAGCGCGGCGAGGTGATCAAAGCGTCCGACCTTATCAAGCAGCGCCGGCCGAAGTCCGACGGCACGGCGCTGACCGCGCTCGACGCCGCGGTCGGCATGGCGGCGCGCCATCCGCTGCGTCCCGGCCAGGCGCTGTCCGAGGCCGACTTGATGAAGCCGATGATCGTGCAGCGCAACGACATGGTGACCCTCGTCTACGAGGCGCCGGGCCTGACCCTGACGCTGCGCGGCCAGGCCCAGGATGCCGGCGCGCTGGGCGATACGATCGGCGTCCTCAACGTGCAATCGAAGCGGGTCGTGCAGGGCATGATCACCGGCCCCGGCCGGGTCAGGATTCTCGGCACCGCGACGCGCGTGGTCGAGAATCCGCCGCCGCCACTGCAGTCCGAATCCGTCGACCTCTCGCCCCAGGAACCGCAACCCGAGAACCGCGTGCGCAGCACCGAGTAAGTTGCAACGAGTGAAGTAAATGTTGAAAGCACCTGTGCGTTATCGGCACGTCCGATCTCTCGTCGGCACGGCCGCGTTGATGTCGCTGTTGGGCGGCTGTGCCGTGTTCGATCAGTTCAAGGCGATCGCCAACGGGCCGCCGCCGCTGTCGCCGATCGACAACCCGACGACCAAACCCGGATACAAGCCGGTGCAAATGCCGATGCCGACACCGCAGCCGGCCTCCTACAATCCCAACTCGTTGTGGCGCAACGGTTCACGCGCCTTTTTCAACGACCAACGCGCGCACATCGTCGGCGACATTCTTACCGTCAAGGTCAACATCAACGACACCGCGGAATTCCAGGATCAGACCCAGCTCAACCGCAGCACCACCGAAGACAGCGCCATCACCAATTTCATCGGCGCCAACACCATCGGCAATCCGGCGAAGTCGGTGCTGCCCGGCTCGATCCTCACCACCAACGGCACCTCGCAGCTCAACGGCACCGGCACCATCAACCGGCAGGACCAGTTGCTGACCAACGTTGCCGCCGTGGTCACACAGGTGCTGCCCAACGGCAACATGGTGATCGAAGGCAAGCAGGAGATCCGGCTCAACTCCGAAGTCCGCGAGCTCATCGTCGCCGGCGTGGTGCGGCCCGAGGACATCGAAAGCGACAACACCATCGAGCTGCCGAAGATCGCCGAGGCGCGCGTCGCCTATGGCGGCCGCGGCACGCTCACCAACATCCAGACCGCACCATGGGGCCAGCAGGTGATGGAGATTGCGTTGCCGTTCTGACCAGGGATCAAAAGTCGGGGATCAGGACCGATAATCGCGGACAAGCTCGCTTGGGTGCCGATGCCCGATCCTGATACCCGATTTTCCTGATGCCTGATTTTCCTGATGCCTGATTTTTGATCCCCCGGCTCCCCGGGGTCCGCTCGCGCAGAACGCGACGGCGACCCCGATACGGCGCGGCCTCCGGAAGCTCCCCTCCGGAGGCCGCAATTTTCCGCATCCTACGCGGTCTAGCCGGCGTGTGACCCGGCTTGAGCCAAATTGCCGAGCCGCGCCAAGTCCGCACGCAATGCCTCGACCGCGCTCGCCCAATCGCCGAACACCGGCTGCCGGTAAAGCTGCCCGCTCGGATACCAGGGAGAGTCGCGCCGCTCGCGCAGCCAGCGGAAGTCGGCGGCAAAGGGAAGGAGCAGGAACAGCGGCTTGCCCATGGCGCCGGCAAGATGCGCGACCGCGGTGTCGACCGAAATGACCGCATCGAGCGAGGTGATGACGGCGGCGGTGTCGGCGAAATCGCTGAACTCGGGTGCGATCCGTACCACCTCGGCGCGGCTTTCAAGGAACGCCGCATCCTCCTCGCGCACTTCGTGCTGCAGGCTGACGAAGGTCGCGTGCGGAAGGTCAAGGAGCGGCGCTAGTGTCTCCAATCGCATCGAACGGTTGAGATCATTGTCGTGCGAGCGGGTGCCGGACCAGGCAAGCCCGATTCGCGACCGCCGCCGCGGCAGCCGCGCTCGCCACAAAGCGACGTCGGCTTCGGCCGGCGCGATATAGGGGATTTCCGCCGGGATAGTCGCAAGCTCGGTTGCGCAGGCGAGCGGCAGGCTCAACAGCGGACAGTGAAAATCGAAACGCGGCAGCGGCGCGTTGCGCGCGACCACCGCCGCAATTCCGGGAAGGCGGGACAGAAGCCGCGTCAGCTCGCGCTGGACTTCGAGCACGATCCTCGCGCCGCGCGCGGCGACGAGCGGCGCGTAGCGGACGAACTGGATGGTGTCGCCGAAACCCTGCTCGGCGTGAAGGAGAATGGTCTTGCCTTCGAGCGATGGCTCGCCGAGCCAGAGCGGCGCGGTAAAGCCGCGGTCCTTCCGGGCGACGTCTCCCACCAGCGCCCGGGCCTCGTAGCCGCGCCAGCCGGCGCCGAAATCGCCGAGCGTCAAACGCGCCACCGCCTCGACGAACCGCGCCTGGGCGAATCCCGGCCGGCTGCGCAGCGCCCGTTTCGCGCTGATCACCGCCTCCTGCGGCCGGTCGAGCCGGCGCAGCGCCACGGCGCGGTTGGCGAGGAGAGCGGCGTTCTCGGGTGCGAATGTCAGGGCCCGGTCATAGGCGGCAAGCGCTTCGGCGACACGATTGAGTTTAAGGAGCGCATTGCCGCGATTGCCGAGCGCGTCGAGGTGCTCCGGCTCGGCCGCGAGCGCGCGGTCGAAACTCGCGAGTGCTTTCTCGGCCCGACCAAGCTCAAGAAATGCCACGCCGCGCCGGCAGAGAAGCTCGGCGTCGTGGGGCGCGATGCGTAGCCCTGCGTCATAACTTGTGAGCGCCCGCTCATGTTGAGCCAGAGCATGAAAAACCAATCCTAAGCTCGCAAAGCCATCGGCGCGAGAGAGATCGGTCTTGAGCGCGGCCTGGATGAGCGAGAGCGCCGCCTCGAGCCGGCCGCGCTGATAGTTGATCTGCCCCAAGCCATGCAGGACGTCGAAATGGCCGGGCGCGTCGGCGAGAAGGTCGGTGTAGAGCCGCTCGGCCTTGGCGAGCTCGCCCTGGGCATGCGCGCGCATCGCGCGCCGGAGCGTCGAGGAAAAGTCCCGCTGCAGAATAAGCGACGGGGCGTTCATGCCCGCGGATCTCGGTTCGTTAACGAGCCGTAAGCAGGGATGGTAAACAAAGCGTTTAGTCCGATGGCCGACTGGGAGGAGACAATATGACTGCAGAACCGATGCCGGAGCGCACGTCGCAGGATCTGCGCGGCAAGGTCGCAATCGTCACCGGCGCCGGCTCGCGCGCCGAAGGAATCGGCAACGGCCGCGCCGCTGCCATCTTGCTCGCCGAAGCGGGCGCCAAGCTCGTGCTGCTCGACGAGAACCAGCAATGGGCGGCGCGGACGGCTGAGATGATCAAGGCTGAAGGCGGCGAGGCGATCGTGGTCGGCGCCGATGTGACGAGGCCGCAGGACTGCGCCGGCGCGGTCGGGACCGCGGTCGAGCGCTTCGGCCGGCTCGACGTGCTGGTCAACAATGTCGGGGTGAGCGGCCCCCGCGGCGACGCCGTCGCCCTCGACCTCGACGAATGGGACCGCGGGCTGCGCATCAACGTCACCAGCATGATGCTGATGGCGCGCTTTGCGGTGCCGGAGATGGCGAAGCGCAAATCCGGCGCGATCGTCAACATCGCCTCGGTCGCCGGGCTGCGCGGCGGCATCCCGAACCTCCTTTACGCGACCTCGAAGGGTGCGGTGGTCAACATGACCCGCGCCATGGCGGCGCATCACGCGCCCGACGGCATCAGGGTGAACTGCGTCTGTCCCGGCATGGTGTACACGCCGATGATGTATGCGAAGGGGATGAGCGCCGATCTGCGCGAGGCGCGGCGGCTGCGCTCGCTGCTCAAGACCGAAGGCAGCGGCTGGGACACCGGCGCCGCGGTCGTCTTCCTCGCTTCAGGCTCGGCGCGCTGGATCACGGGCGTCATTCTGCCGGTCGATGCCGGCGCCACCGCGACCACCTCGGCGGGCGTGGTCTATCCTGTCGCTGGCGCGGCGACGCCAACCGCTCCCTAGGCGAAAAGCAGCGATGGTCGCGGAAACGAACTTCCCAACGCTCGGGCTCATTCTCGCCGGCGGACTGGCGCGCCGTATGGGCGGCGCCGACAAGGCCCGCATCCGCATCGGCGGCGCGACCATCCTCGAACGAACGCTCGCTCGCCTGACGCCGCAATGCAGGCGCGTCATCATCAACGCCAACGGCGATGCGACGCGCTTCGCCGACACCGGCCTTACAGTGGTGGCGGACGGCGTACCGGATTTTGCCGGACCGCTCGCCGGCGTGCTCGCCGGCCTCGATTGGGCCGCGGCGAACGCACCGGATAATGACTGGCTCGCGAGCGTGCCGGGAGATTGTCCGTTCTTGCCGCGGGATCTCGTGGCGCGGCTGCATGAGGCGCGCAAAGCGGGCGCCGCGCCGCTCGCCTGCGCCCGGTCCGGCGAACGGCGACATCCGACGGTCGGGCTGTGGCCGGTGGCGCTGCGCGAGAATTTAAGGCGCGCGCTGCTGAACGAAGGCCTGCGCAAGGTCGAGGTTTGGACCAGACGGCATGGCGTCGCCATTGCCGACTGGCCGGCGACCCCGATCGATCCCTTTTTCAACGTCAACACTGCGGAAGACGCGATGCGCGCCGACGCCATCGCAACGCAGTATCCGGACGCGTGAATTGAACTCACGCTCAGCCAACGAGCGATGCGGCCCTCGCGCTTGCGATATGGCCGCTGACAATCACCCGGGCAGGAAGGCAATTCGGTCGCTGTGCCGATCGGAGATTTGTTCGACTGGAGCCTCGTAAAGCGCCTCCAGTTGTTCGCGGCTCAGGAGCTTGCCGGTTTCGTCCTCTCCCAGTCGCTCGCCGCCGCGGAGCAGATAGGTCCGATGGGCTGCGCGCATCGCGTGATTCGGATCATGGGTCGTAAACAGGACGCCATGTCCCGATGACGCCAATTTTCGGATCTCGCGCATCACCTTGCCCTGATTGCCGAAATCGAGGTTGGCGGTCGGCTCGTCCAGCACGATGAACTGCGGTTCTTGCGCAAGCGCGCGGGCCAGCAGCACCAGCTGCCGCTCGCCTCCGGAAATCATGGTGTAGGGCCGCTCACGCAAATGCGCGACACCGAACCGCTCCAGCATCTCCCCGGCGATTTTGCGGTCGGCCGCGGTGGGGCCGCTGAAGAGATTGCGGTGAGCGGTCCGGCCCATCAGCACCATCGCTTCAACCGAGAATGCGAAGGTCGCGAAATGCGATTGCGGCACGTAGGCGAGCAGGCGCGCACGCTCGCGGCTCGAATAACGGCGAAGCGGTTCGCCGCGGAGCCTGACTTCGCCGGATCGAGGGGCGAGCAGGCCGAGCAGCGTCTTGAGCAGTGTGGTTTTGCCGCCGCCATTCGGGCCAAGGAGCGCCAGCACCTCTCCGGTCGCCAACGCCACGTCGAGGTGGCGCCCGACCACCCGATCGCTATACCCGATAGTCAGGTCGTGGCCCGACAGCATCATCGCTCAGGACCACGATTTGGATACGCCCGCCAGCAGCCAGATGAAGAACGGGGTGCCGACAAGCGCAGTGAGGATGCCGAGCGGAATCTCGACCGCGGTCGCGGACCGGGCGAGCGTGTCGATGACCAGCAGGAATCCACCGCCGAGCAGCGCCGCCGTGGGTATGAGCCGCGCGAAATCCGGACCCACCAGCGTTCGTGCAATATGCGGAACCACGAGACCGACCCAGCCGATGATGCCGGCCGTGGCGACGCTCGCCGACGTCACTAGCGTAGCCGCCGCGACTATGGCGATGCGCAGTGTGCCGGTCGGAACCCCGAGTGCCCGCGCCTCCTCGTCCGGCAGCGACATCACGTTCATGCGCCACCGCATCGCCACCAGAATCAAAGTGCCGAGGGCCACCGGCCCGACGAGCCGCGCGAGATCGGAAACATTGGTGGCGGCGAGGCTGCCGAGCAACCAGAAAGTCATGGCCGGAAGCTGATTGTAGGGATCCGCGATATATTTCAGAAGGCCGATAACCGATCCGAGCAGCGCGCCGATCACCACCCCGGTCAGTACAAGCACCAGCACCGGATCACGAGTGCGGATCGCCGATCCGATCAGATAGACCGCCGCCACGGCGGCAAGCCCGCCCACGAACGCGAAAGCTTGAATGGCAAACACGCCGAGAGAGAAATAAATCCCGAGTACGGCTCCAAGCGCCGCGCCGGACGAGGCGCCGAGGAGGTCGGGCGATACCAGGGGATTGCGGAACAGTCCCTGAAAGGCAGTGCCGGCGACCGCCAGTGCCGCCCCGATCAAGGCCGCGACCAGCACACGCGGACCACGGATCTGCCAGATGACGTTGCTGACCGTCTCCGGTACCTCGGCAGCCCGGCCGGTCAGTTTTGCGGCGGCGAGGTCGAACAGCTCACCGGGCGAAACCGGAAATCGGCCGACGGTGAACGCCACCAAGAGTCCCGCAACCAGCACAGCAAGCGCGATCAAAAGTCCTGAAGTGCCGGAACGAGCCATTCCTGAAAATATCAGGTGGCGTCGGCCAATACACTGTCGATCTGCGCCTCGGTCGGTGTCATGTGGTAGAACTGACCATAGAAATCGCGCGTGAGCGGCTTCAGGTTCTCGGGGAAATGATCCGGATAAAGGATTTTCGCGAGCCACCACAGGCCGATCAGGCGATTGACCGACGGCGGGAAGTCCACCCAGCCGAAAGGAAGCCTCGGCGAGAGGTGAACGCGCCCGGTCTGCACCGCCTTGATCGGCGCCCACACCGGATCGGTTCGCACGCTTGATGCAAACGCCGGCTCAATGGTGACGATGACATCCGGATTCCATGCCAGGACCTGCTCAACCGAAACCGTTGCGATGCCGCCGCGGCGTTCGGCCGCCACGTTGCGCGCACCCAGGAACTCGATCGTTTCCGTGTTGATCGAGCCAGCAAGGCCGGTTTCCAGTCCGCGCGGTCCGCGGCCGTAATACACGCGCGGCCTTTGACCATCGGGAATCTTTTCGATCCGGCCTTTGATCGTCTTGATCGTGTTGTCGGCGAACTGGGCGAATTGCTCGGCCTGGGTTTCCCGGTGCGTCAACTCGCCGAGCTTGCGATAGACCGGCACGATGGCATCGAAGCGGCCATCGAGCAGCGCATAAGGAATGCCGGTCTGTTCCTGCACCCGGGTGGCAAGCGAAATGTAGGTGTCGTCGACTGTTCCGACATCGAGCACGAGGTCGGGCTTGAGCTGAAGCAGAACTTCAAGGTTCGTGGTGTTGCCGCGCCCGGTGAGGCGTCCGACTTCGGGCTTGTCACAGGCGCCCGCTCCGAGGAACTCGCATTGCTCGGGCGTGTGTTTGCGTGTCCACCCGACCAAGAGCTCGGGCGCAAAGGTATAGACCAGGATCGAGGCCGGCGGGCCGGCGGCAAAGATGCGTTCGACCTTATCGGGAATAACGATCGCTCGGCCGGTCGCGTCCGTTACGGTTGCCGCGCGCGCGGCGCGAGGCAGCAAGAGCGCGGCAGAGAGCCCACTCAGCAGGGCACGGCGATCGATCGTCATGGCTTACCTGAACGACGTAAACGCACCTAAAGACTCTCGCCCAGCCTTGTTAGGGCTTTTTGCCGAGCGCCGCTATTCTACCCTACCACGACGTTATTCGCTTTGATAACGGCGTAGGCGGTCAAACTCTTCAACGGCATCGTTGGTGATTGAGGCAGCGTTCACAAGGGCCGGCGACCGGCACGTCGCAGCCACTGAAAACCCGAGACAAGCAGTGTCTCGAATGATGCAAGTTCGCCGTTGCCGGTTGCAACTTACGCTCAACCGGGGCGGCCGCCTTAGAATTTCGTAGCGCCCGGCGCCCACCAATCGAAGTGCCAATTGATACCGATTTCGCGTTGCTCATCCGGGGTCCGATTCGGCGCAAAGCTCGGGGGGCGAACGCGTTGCGGGGACGCGTCGTTCACCTACCCTCCTCGGCAGAGCGCCGTGAGGAAGGAAAATCTATTCTTCGCGGTAAACCCGCTCGCGGCGTTCGTGTCGCTCCTGGGCCTCGATCGAGAGCGTGGCGATCGGGCGCGCTTCCAGGCGCTTGAGCGAGATCGGCTCGCCGGTCTCCTCGCAATAGCCGTAGGTGCCGTCCTCGATGCGCTGCAGCGCGGCGTCGATCTTGGCGATCAGCTTGCGCTGGCGGTCGCGGGCGCGCAGTTCGATCGCCCGGTCGGTCTCCGAGGAGGCCCGGTCGGCGAGGTCGGGATGATTCTGGTTGTCGTCCTGGAGATGCTGCAGCGTTTCCTTGGCCTCTTTCAGAATGTCTTCGCGCCAGTCGAGCAGCTTCACGCGGAAATATTCGCGCTGCCGCTCATTCATGAACGGTTCCTTGTCGGAAGGACGGTAGATCTTGTCGAAGAGCTTGAGGCTCTTGCCGTTCCTGCCGGACGCGTCGTCGGAGCGACCGTTTTTGTTTTTGACCGACTGCATTTGTCCCTGCACTCCGCGCACGCGGCCGCGCGAAACCCTCCCGCGAGGCTGGCCTATATATCGAGCGTCTGTGACGGTGACAATAAATTTGATGGCGCTGGCGGCGGGTGCGACCCGGCAGCGCTCGGGGCGCCAAGGCCGCCGGCTAAGTTACTGGAGCGACATGAGATTTAGCTCATTCCGGCCTTGGCCAATTCGACCGCGACGCGCAGGTCGATCTCGTCCAACACCTGGTCGAGCCGCTCGTCGCCGGAGCTTCCCTGCAGGTCGGCGGCGACCGATTTGAGCCGCAGCAAAGTCGCCTGGTCGAGGCTGCCGGAAAGAAGGCCGAGCTTGAGCTCATCGAGCGCATCGAGCGCGCGCCTTCCGTGCTTGACCGCACGGCCGCGGCGCTCGACCGGATCCTCGATGCCCTGCAGCGCGATCAGCGCGTCGATGCCGCCTAGCGTGCGTAGCGCAACCGCCGGCGTCTGCGCCGGCGCCGTGCCGGACTCCGACACCGCGAAGGTGCCGCTCGGCGGCTGCCGCACCGCCGCGGGCGCCGACGGCGACGCGATCGCGGTTCCGTTCGGTCCCTGCACGCGCATGCGGCAAGGGTGGGAGCTTATGGTTAATGGCCGGTAAAAAAGTTCCAGTGCCAGCCGGCAAGTATTGCCCCAGCCGGCAAGGGATGCTTTCGGCCGCAGCTCCCCTCCCCCGCTGATTCCAATTGTATTTCAGGGGATTACGGGCGTCGCCACGTTGGCACGCAAATGGCAGGCGTTCCCTTTGTCCGACTCTTGGGGAGCAGGAGATGAAAGGGACGCCGCGGATCGCGCTTGCCGCGCTGGCTATACTCGTCGGCGCCGTCACCACTGCGGCGGCGACCTCGCGTATCAAAGACCTCGCCAATATCGAAGGCATCCGCCAGAACCAGCTCATCGGTTACGGTCTGGTCGTTGGTCTCAATGGCACCGGCGACACGCTCAACAATGCCCCATTCACCAAGCAATCGCTGCAGGGCATGCTGGAGCGGCTCGGCGTCAACATCCGCGGCCAGCAGCTGCGCACCGGCAACGTCGCCGCGGTCATGGTCACCGCCAATCTGCCGCCGTTCGCGACGCAAGGCACCCGCATCGATGTCACCGCCTCGGCGCTCGGCGACGCCAAGAGCCTCCTCGGCGGTACCTTGCTGGTAACGCCGCTCCTCGGCGCCGACGGCAATGTCTATGCCGTGGCGCAGGGCTCGCTCGCGATCGGCGGCTTTCAGATCGAGGGCGAGGCGGCGAAGATCACCCGCGGCGTGCCGACCGTCGGTCGCCTGCCCAATGGCGCGATCATCGAGCGCGAGATCGACTTCTCCCTGGCCAAGCTCGGCCAAGTCCGGCTCGCGCTGCGCAATGCCGATTTCACGACGGCGAAGCGGATCGCCATCGCCATCAACGACTATATCGGCGCCCCGGTCGCCGAGCCGCTCGATCCTTCGACCGTGGAACTCACCCTGCCGAAGAAATTCTCACAGAACCTCGTGGCGATGCTCACCGAGATCGAGCAGCTGCAGGTCGAGCCGGACCTCGCCGCCAAGATCGTGATCGACGAGCGCTCCGGCGTGATCGTGATCGGTCGCGACGTGCGGGTGTCGACGGTCGCCGTGGCGCAGGGCAACCTGACCGTGACGATTTCGGAAACGCCGCAGGTGAGCCAGCCGGCGCCGTTCTCGCGCGGCAAGACCGTGGTGGTTCCGCGCACTCATGTCGGCGTGGTCGAAGAGGGCAAGAAGCTCGCCGTGGTGCAGGAGGGAGTCTCGCTGCAACAGATCGTCGACGGGCTCAATGCGCTCGGCATCGGGCCGCGCGACATGATCTCGATCCTGCAGGCGATCAAGGCTGCGGGTGCGATCCAGGCCGATATCGAGGTGATGTGATGGCCGGCATTGCCGCAAGCCAGCTCGGGCTCTCGCTCGCTACCATCGGTTCGGCGCAGAGCGTGCAGGCGCACGCCGCCCTCACGGTCAAAGGCAAGGCCAAGGCCGCAGCGGCCAATTTCGAGTCGATGTTCCTGCAGACGATGTTCCAGCAGATGTTCACCGGCATCGACGGCGAGGGTCCGTTCGGCGGCAGCGGCGCGCTCAAGGTGTGGCGCTCGTTCCTCACCGATCAATATGCCCAGAGCTTCGCGCGCAGTGGCGGCCTGGGCATCGCCAGCCACGTCTACGATCAGCTGCTTGCGCAGCAGGGCGCGAGCGCGTCATGAGCGCGACAAAGACCCCGATGACGACGCCCGCTGAGGCGGAACAGGCCTGCGCGGCCGCGACCGGCGTTATCGAGAGACTGCGCGAGGTCATCGAACGGGAAACCGCGCTGGTGCAGCGGGGCGAGCTGCGCAGTGCGGCAGCGCTCGGCGTGGCGAAGGCCGCGCTCGCGGGCGAGCTCTTCGCCTGTGGCGAAACGGTGAAGGCGAACGCGGCATTTCTCGCCCAAGCGGCGCCGGCGGCTTGCGCCGCGCTCAAGCGCGTTGAGGCGGCGTTCCGCGCCGTGCTGCAACGGAACATGGTCGCGATCGCGACCGCGCATGCAGTGTCGGAGGGAATCGTACGTCGGCTCTCGGGCGACCTCGCCAAAAAGGCATCGCCGCAAGTGTATGGGTCGTCCGGCCGCGCCGTCGCGCCCAATCCCAAGCGCGCCCTCCCCTTGGCCGTGAGCCGCACGCTGTAGCCTCGCTCGCCGTTTGACGGCGGTGCGTGGCAGAATGCAATGCTTAGACAAATCGAGATTTGATCTCCAGCGCGCGCTAAAGAGCGTTCCGCAACAGCCTGCATCGTCGGGCTGACGGCTCCGCTTGCCAAAAGCCTGGCGCATCACCAATCTGGCGCCTGACGGAAGTGGAAAGAATTTGCCATCAGTTTCTTGCGGTTTGGCCCAATCATTTTGACACCCCCGGTGTTTGCTCGGAGTCATTTTTGCAGTGCGCTAACAATGCGGAGGCCCTGCATCAGATAGAATTGGCCCCAAGCGGGGCCCCGGTTTGACCTCAACAATCGAGGCGTCGCTCTTAGGAACTGAAACGCTTTGAGGAAGCGCTCTCGAGCTTCGAGCGAGCGGTGACATCTCGCCCGGGCAACGCCGAGGCGTGCTCCAATCGCAGCAATGCGCTTAAAGCGCCGATGCGGTTCGAGGACGCGTTGGCGCACCGGGCAGGACAATGCCGAAGCGCATTCCAATCGACGTGATGTGTCGCGCGAGCCGAAGCGGTTCGACGAGGCGCTGACGAGTTTTGGGCTAGCGCGTGCCGCCGAGTCGGGATCAAGGCCACCGATGGCACCATGGTATTGTGGCCTTATGGCAAAAATTTTTTAGAGTGTCCGTTAGCGAACGATGGCGAACAGATGCGGAAGTTGCCTTTGGCCCTCTACGCCGTAGTCGATCGCTTTACCAGTCTCGCTGTCGTTTGGGACCCTGGCGCGCTGCCCACGCAACCAGCTGCCAAGCCGCGTCTCACCGTTCTTTCAATACTTGCCCAACGAAATGCAACTCGCCCTTGATACAGCCCGGGCGTCATGCTGCTACCGATTTGGCCGCATGAGCTCCTTGCCTAATGTGGGCGCGAAAGTCATGCCGCCCCGGATCGATCGCGGCGGCGCGCCACTTCGGCAAGTTCGTGCCGGAGGCGCTGGATCGACTCGTCCCAATCGTCGATCGTCCGCTGCCGGAAAATGCGTATGGTGGGGTACCACGGGCTGTCGGTGCGATCGAGCAGCCAGCGCCAATCCGGCGAGAATGGCAACAAAAGAGCCGTCGCCTTGCCCATCGCTCCTGCCAGATGCGCTACTGAGGTGTCGACCGCCACAACGATGTCGAGCATCGTTACGACGGCTGCCGTATCCGCAAAGTCTTCGAATTGCTCACCAAGATGCGGTATCCCATGCTGCTTCAAAATCTCCGCCTGCGCCGGGCTCAAGTCCTTTTGCAAGCTGATGAAATCGATTCCATGGACGCCGAACAGCTGGGCAAAGCGTTCGAGCGAGATCGAGCGATGGCGATCGTTGCCAAAATCGGGATTGCCGGCCCAGCACACGCCGACACGCACCCTACCGGTATCCGGCAAGCGCGGCCGCCAAGCAGCGAGGCGGTCCGCAAAAGGCCACATGTAGGGAACATCGGCCGGCACCGTTTCGAGTTCGGTACCAAATATCAGCGGCAAGCTCATCAGCGGACAATATAGATCGAAGTCGGGCAGCGAATCGCCGTTCGCCACCACGAGCGAAACGCGGGACACGGTTGCCACCAGCGCCTTGAGCGCGCGCGGCACTGCAAGGATGACTTGGGCGCCGCGTGATGCAACCAGCGGCGCATAGCGCACGAACTGGATGACGTCGCCCATGCCCTGCTCGGCGTTCAGCACGATTCTTTTGCCGGTTATATCTTCGCCACGCCACATCGGCTGCGGATAGTTGGGGCGATGCCCCGCGAAGTGCTTCGTCTCCCAGCGGTGTTCGTATTGCTTCCAGCCCTCGCGATAATCGCCGAGGCACAAACGTGTGATCGCTGCATTGAAATTGGCCTCAGCGTTTACCGGTTCGCGCGCCAGCGCCTCAGTGTAGGCCTCCAGTGCTTCCTGCAGCCGCGACAGCTTGAGCATTGCGTTGCCGCGATTGACGTGAGCGCCGACGATATGCGGCCCGATGCGGAGCGCGTCCTCGTGGCTGGCAACCGCCTCCTCGAACCGATCCAGCAAGCTCAGCGCTACGCCGCGGTCTGTGAGCGCGACTGGATTGTCGGGATCGATCGCCAGCGCTTGCTCATAGGTCGTCAATGCTTCGTCGAAGCGCTTGTCCCTTATGAATGCATTGCCGCGGTGGATGAGAGCGGCAATGTTGTCAGGCTGCCGGGCGATCACCGCGTCGAAGCAGGAGAGTGCTTCGTCAACGCGATCGAGATTGAGCAGTGCGGTGCCGCGATTAATTTCGATGTCAGGGCGAACCGTGACCTCCAATGCCGCGTCGTAGCTTTCTAAAGCCTCTGCATGGCGGCCGAGCATGCCGAGCACGACCCCACGGGTATTGAGTACGTCGGGCTGCCCCGGCTTTTGGACGAGACATTTATCGCAGGCGGCAAGGGCTTCCTCGAAGCGATCGAGCCGCAAAAGTACGTTGGCGCGATTATGCAGTGTTTCGAGATGGTCGATATCGACCAGGAGCGCGGCTTCGAATTTCTCCAGCGCCTCCTCAGGCTTCTTCAGACCAAGCAACACCAATCCGAGATTGTTCAGCGCATCGATCCGCATCGGCTCAAGCGCAAGCGCCGCTCGATAGTTTGCGCCCGCCTCCTCAAGGCGTCCGAGCCCGAGCAGCGCGTTGCCCTTGTTATAAAGCGAATCGGCGTAGTCGGGCCGGACTGCAAGTGCGTGCTCACAGCTCTGCAGGGCCTCTTCGCAACACCCAAGGTCGGTAAGCGCCACGCTGCGATTGTTGAGCGCCTCGACGTCACTCGGCACGAGGGCGAGCACCGCGTCATAGGCGGCCAGCGCTTCCTTGTGCCGCTTCAAGGCAATCAGCGCATTGCCCCGCCGATTCAGCGCCGGCGCGTGATCCGGTCGTGACGCCAGCACCACGTCATAGTCGGCAAGCGCCTCTTCGTGACGTCCCAGCGAAGCCAGGACATTGCCATGATTGAGCCGTGCGTCGATGTGCCCGGGCGAAAGCGCCAGCGCCTGATCGTAACTTGCCAACGCTTCCGCGTGGCGGCCGAGGCTCGCCAATGCTCGACCGCGGTTATAGTGGACCGAGGCGCCTTCCGCGCGCGCCGCCAGGGCATTGTCGAACGCGGCGAGCGCCTCCTGGTGGCGCTTGAGCGTATCGAGGATAACCCCGTAGTTGATCAGCGCGTCGGCTGCTCCGGGCTGCGCCTTAAGCGCGGCAGCGACCAGGCGCAGACCTTCGACCGGACGACCTTGCTGGTGCTTGAGGACGCCGCCAAGGTGCAACGCGTCAAAATTGTGCGGCTCGCTGTCGAGCACGGATTGGTAGATTCGGTCCGCTTCCTCGAGGCGTCCCTGCCGGTGCAGCGCGAGGGCTTGGTCGACGAGAGGCGCAGTCTCCAGGCGTTGCCCGGCTACATGCTGGGTCATGCGGTCATTCACGGTGAAGACCTGCCCACGGAGCGTGGCGCATCTCTTCTGCGCGGCGCTTTTGCGTGAATCGCCGCCGCCAATCGGATTTGACGCGAGGTAACGTCGGACAAGATGGTTAACCAAGCGTAAGTCAGGACGTGAGAGAGTCAAAATTAACCGCGCTCGGGCACAACCGGACCGGCCTCTTCGCGCCAGGAATCCGCGGAATGGGTATTGGAGGTATCGGGAGCACGCCTTCGTTCTGGCAGCAGGACCAGAACTACTGGCAGCAAGCCCAGGCGAACGACAATTCCGCCTCGGCCACCGATTCGGTGATTAATGCCATCGGCTCGGCCGAGACCAATTTGGGCAAGGGCCTCGCCAGCGTCGCCAACCAGACTGCTCTAAGCCGCGTCAATTCCCAATTGTCCGCGGCCGTCCAGAGCATCTTGGACGGCAACACCGGCTCGTCATCGTCGAGTTCTTCCGGCGCGTCCTCTTCATCTTCTTCCAAATCGTCCCCGTCTCCCGCCACCGGAACCGGAACGGCGGCACTTTCCACAAGCACGCCGCTGTCACTTCTCGGGATTCTCGCCGGCGGCAGGATTACGATCAGTGCCGGCAAAAACACGACGACGTATACGTCGACCGGAACCGATACGGTCGGCGATCTGATGAACACGATCGATGCGAACGACTTTGGCAGCGCGGCGGTGACCGCATCGCTGAATCGCCACGGAAGGCTGGTGCTCACTAGCAAGAACGATACCGATACGATTACGGTTGGAGGCGTCTACGCCTCCAACATCGGCTTCGCCGTGGGCAATCAAACCTTCACGCCAACCAAAGGCACGTCCTCTTCTTCGACCGCATCGAGCGGAACGGGAACATCGACCCCCGCCGCGAACGCGGCGAGCAACAGCGCCAACGGTAACTCGACCAGCACGGCCAACAGCAAAAAGAGCTATTCGACGGTGGCTTCTGAAATGCTCAGCAGCGCCGCATCGCTGTTGTCTGATTCCGGTGACGGCGGCACTCTCGTTGATATGCTGGCCTGATCGGCAAGTTTCACAGACGCCAAACGCACAAATCGTCAAGCTGCCAAGTTAGGCCGCGGCGAACTGCGACGACAGGTCGCCGCAGAACGCCATCTGGCCCACGTGATTGAGCCTGGAATTGAGATCGGCCCAGATTTCCCCCCCGATATCGCTCCAGCGCTTGCAGAAGGCGAAATCCTCGCTCAGATACGTGCCGTCCTCGGCGATCATGCTCTCGAAAAGGGCAAATCGCTTTTCGCTCTCGACCGCCGCGTCGAGCGAATGGTCACGCTTGTATCGCAGATGCGGGTAACTCGCGCACATTCGTTCCAATGCTGCCCGCCGGATCATCAAAAAACCAGTGCCGGCATAACGTACCTTGACGAATCCGGATTGTGCAGTAACGGCATTTGGATCGTCGACTTCGAAGACGTATTGCAGCGCCGCAGCCGCCGGATTGGGACGCGCCGCCTCGATGGTTGATTTGACTTTGGTCCAATCGATCCGCTTGAGGGGATAGACCGCAGCACACACCTCCGCCCCGCACTGGATGAGCCGCAGGACCTGCTCCGGCTCGAAGCCGATATCCGCGTCCACGAACAGCAGGTGAGTCGCGTCCGCGTCGTCGAGGAATTGCGAAATCAGGCTTGAGCGAGCGCGCGTGATCAAGGCATCTCCGTCCTTGAACCGCACCTTCAGATTGACCCCGGAGTAGGATCGAAGCCGAGCCTGCAGCTTCAACAGCGAAGCAGCGTATTGGACGGAAATCTGCCCGCCGTAGCACGGAGTCGCAATGACGAGGCTTGTGCCGGTGGCTCTAGGGGAATTGGACATTGCGGGAACCGTCAGCGGGAACCGTTTGAAGTTATGGTTTCCGAATTATAACCAGCAGGTAGCCAGTTATTGGTTAACGGCGGCTAAAGGAACGGCGCAAAAGCCGCCAAATGCACCGAAATTCCTGTGTCGCGAGCGTGGCAGCCGGTCAATTCTAAGGCCTGTATTAACAGCAACAGTCCGCGAGCATTCCCGCAAATCCCGGGCGAACTATCCGATTTACGCGTCTTTAAGCGAAATAAGGCAAAACTCTGATAACCGATCGTGCGATCGGAACATGCACTCGCCGGTACGGCACGTACAGCAAGTGCAAGCCAGTACGGCCTGTAACCAGTAGAGTAGAGGTACCACGATGTCTGACATTACCCTTTCCACGGGCATTCGGCAGAACCTGCTGTCGCTGCAGCAGACGTCCGCCGACCTGACCACGACCCAGGAAGCCCTGGCTACGGGCAAGGCGGTCAACTCAGCCGCCGACAACCCGAGCGCCTATT